>Ga0209848_1000702_pt1 | contig 11510 bp, 7 predicted proteins | sample OrgsoiDNA_201062_FD_185810 | JGI IMG/M metagenome (GOLD analysis project Ga0209848, IMG submission 185810) | Permafrost soil microbial communities from the Arctic, to analyse light accelerated degradation of dissolved organic matter (DOM) -... | ecosystem: Environmental > Terrestrial > Soil >...
TCGACGATCCCGATGATCAGCATGTACAACCGCGTGCTCGGCATCAACGAGGACGAGTTCATGCGCGAGACCAAGGCCACCTTCAAGCTCGGCATCGAGTTCGTCGACTGGGGCAGGCTCGGCGACACATACATGCACGGCTTCGGCAAGTTCGGCCAGGATTTGTGGACCGTCGATTTCGCGCAGTACTGGCTGAAGATGCGGCAGATGGGCAAGGCGCCCGACATCGAACACTATTCGATCAACCGCATGGCCGCCAAGGCCGGCAAGTTCATGCGCGCCACCAATGAGCACGGCAACTCGCCGCTGGCCGACATCGTCCACGCCTTCCATCTCGACGCCGGCCTGTATGCCAAATACCTGCGCGGCTTTTCGGAGGCGCACGGCGTCGCACGCACCGAGGGCAAGGTGGTCGATGTCGAAGTGCGCGAGGGCGATGGCCACGTCGCGGCGGTGCGCATGGAAAACGGCGAGCGCATCGCCGGCGATCTGTTCCTAGACTGCACCGGCTTCCGCGCGCTGCTGATCGAGCAGACTTTAAAGACCGGCTTCGAGGACTGGAGCCACTGGCTGCCTTGCGACCGCGCCTACGCCGTACCGTGCGAGCTGGCGTCGGAGCTGCTGCCGTACACGCGCGCCACGGCGCGGCCGGCCGGCTGGCAATGGCGCATCGGCCTGCAGCACCGCACCGGCAACGGCCACGTCTTCAGCAGTCGGTTCATGAGCGACGACGAAGCCGCGTCGATACTGATGAACAGCCTCGATGGCAAGCCGCTGGCCGATCCCAAGCTGCTGCGCTTCACCACCGGCAAGCGCAAACAGGTGTGGAACAAGAACGTGGTGGCCGTCGGCTTGTCCAGCGGCTTCCTGGAGCCGCTGGAATCGACCAGCATCCACCTGATCCAGGCTACCGTGGCGCGCCTGATCACCTTCTTCCCGGACGCCGGCTTCCGCCAGGCCGACATCGACGAGTTCAATCGCCAGTGCGATTTCGAGGTCGAGCGCATCCGCGATTTCCTGATCCTGCACTACCACGCCACCGAGCGTAACGACACGCCGTTCTGGGACTACTGCCGCACGATGGAAGTGCCGGACGCGCTGCGCCGCAAGCTCGATCTGTATCGCAGCCACGGCCGCATCGTGCGTGAAAACATGGAGCTGTTCGCCGAAGTGGGCTGGCTGCAGGTGATGCACGGGCAGGGCATCAAGGCCGACGGCTACCATCCGCTGGTCGACCTGCTGGGTGAAAAAGAAATCGGCGATTACTTGAAAGAGGTGTCGGACGTCATCGCCGCCTGCGTCGACGTCATGCCGACGCACGCCAAATTCGTCGAAGCGATCCGCAACGCGAAATAAGGATGGCGTGAAGCGAGCCATACGCCATCAGGTCTGCTTTGAAATGGCTAGATGGCGGACGGTTAGCGCAGCGGCTTGCGCATGAAGATGGTTGCTTGCGGATTGTCGTTGTAGCGCGGGCAGTTCTTGTAGCCGAGCTGCTTGTACAATTTGATCGCCGCGTGCAGATCGTCCTTGGTATCGAGATACACGGCTTTGTAGCCGACGCCGGCCGCATGCGTTTCCAGCGCCGCCATCAACATCTCCGCCAGGCCGCGCCGGCGGTAGGCATCGCCGACGTACAGGCGCTTGCATTCGACCGCCTTGGCGATGCCGGGCAGCGGACGCATGGCGACGCAGCCGGCCGGCAGGCCGTCCACATACACGATCCACAGCGCCGACGACGCGTCGTTGAGGAAGGCGCGGATCGCCGCCGCGTCGTCGCGCACAACGACGCCGATGACGTCGAAGTATTCCATCAGCAGCCGCGTCGCGTCGTCCAGATGCGCGGCACCGGCGCGCACCACCCGCGCGCCGCCAGCCTGCGCGGAGGAGGGCGATGACAATATCGCCTGCACCTTGTTCAGCGCATCGAGCAGCTCCTGCCGCGTCGCCGGATCGAGTTGTTCCAGCAGGTCTATGGTCTGCGCCGACGCGCGCTGGTTCAGGTCCGCCATCGCGGCCTGGCCGGCGACGGTCAGGCTTAACAGCGTGCTGCGTTTGTCGAGCTCCGAGCGCTGGCCCCGCACCAGTTCCCGCTCCGTCAGCGAGCGCACCAGCCGGCTCATATAACCGGCATCGAGTCCCAGCTTGTGGCGCAGCTCGTTCGCGGTCGACGAGGGATTCAGCGACAGCTCGTAGAGTATGCGTCCTTCGCTGAGAGAAAAGTCGGTGTCCAGATAGCGCCCGCGCAGCAAGCCCAGATGCACCGTGTAATAGCGGTTGAACTCGCGCACCGCGTCCGCTTGCTGCTGCATTTGTTTGCTCTTCGTCGTCATTGCCGTACTTTCGCTGATCGATATATTTTGATTGCTTTTGGCAAGCATATAGCGCTTGTAAAACCTCGTCAATAAAAGAAATCCGGCATCCGGCTTGATCTGAATCGACGGCTGGTCCCAGTTTGGGACTAAAATGAGTAGGATGCGCATCCTGTCCAAATCTGCTCTGATCGCTTTCTATGAGCGGCCATTCCATGCCGATGCCCAAGCGCCATTGCTATCATGGTATGGCCACGCTCTCCATGCCGAGTGGACAACGCCAGCCGATGTGAAAGCGGACTTTGGGACCGCAAGCATTCTGAAAAATGGACGCGTGGTGTTCAACATCCACGGTAACAAATATCGCCTGATTACAGAGATTCACTATCCGGCGAAGATCGTGTTTATCAAGTTCGTCGGGACGCATAAAGAATATGATGCGGTCGATGCGCAGACGGTATCCTGGAAAAAATCATGAATATCAAGCCAATCCGAACCGATGAAGATTATCAAGCGATGCTTGCCGAAGCCGAGTTACTGATGAGCGCCCAGGCGGGGACAGTCAAGGTTGATCGTCTCGATGTAATGGCGACTTTGCTCGCCGAATACGAGGCAAGGAACTTCCCCACAGAGCTTCCCGATCCAATTGATGTCATCAAATTCAGCATGGATCAAAAAGGGCTGACGCCCAAAGATCTGGTGCCGATGATTGGCCGTTTGAACCGCGTTTACGAAATACTCAATGGTTCTCGCGCGCTGTCACTTCCGATGATACGGAAGCTGCATGAGGGACTGGGCATACCAGTAGACTTACTAATCAAGGCGACAGCGCCCAAGCGTGCGGCTGGCGGCTCAGTGTGACGATCCTGGCGGCTTGATGTGACAAGGCCGCGATGCCGACAATTTGTCGATATCGCGGCCCGTGGTGCGGCCCCGCTATTGTCTATCGCGGCTTACTGCTTGGCCTTCTCCGCCGCCGCGAACTGGCGGTTCTGCTCATCGAGCCAGGTTTTCAGCGGCGCGAAGTATTCGATCAGCGCACCGCCGTCGATCTTGTCCTCGCCCGAGATTTCCTTCAACGCTACCGGCCACGGTTTGCTCGCGCCCATGGCCAGCATCGCTTCCAGCTTGGCGCCGGCCTTGGCGTTGCCGTAGATCGAGCAGCTATGCAGCGGACCGGTATAGCCGGCCTCGCGGCACAACGCGCGGTGGAACTGGAATTGCAACAGGTCGGCCAGGAAGTAGCGCGCGTACGGTGTGTCCGATGCGACGTGGAACTTGGCGCCGGCGTCGAAGCCGTTGGCGTTGAAATCGGCCGGGCGCTTCACGCCCATATACTGCTCGCGCAGCTGCCACCAGCTCTTGTCGTAATCGGCCGGCTTGGTTTTGCCGGCGTAGACATCCCAGCGCCACTTGTCGACCGAGTACGCGAACGGCAGGATCGCCACCTTGCTCAAGGCGCGCTCCAGCAGCTGGCCGATGTCGGCGTCGGCTTGCGGCGGCTGGTCCATCAGGCCGACCTTCTTCAGGTAGTCCGGCGTGATCGACAGCGCGATGGTGTCGCCGATCGCTTCGTGGAAGCCGTCGTTGGCGCCGTTGCGGAACAGGAAGGGCTGCTTGTTATACGCGAGGAAGTAGTAGACGTGTCCCAGCTCGTGGTGGATGGTGGTGAAATCCTCCGCCGTCGGCGTGATGCACATCTTGATGCGCACATCGTCCTTCTCGTTGATCGGCCAGGCCGACGCGTGGCAGACGACATCGCGGTCGCGCGGCTTGGTCAGCAGCGAGCGTTCCCAGAACGTCGCCGGCAGTTGCTGCATGCCGAGCGAGGTGTAGAAGTGCTCGGCGTAGCCGGCCATCTCCTTGGCGCTGGTGTTGCGCGCGGCGAGCACCTTGCTCAGGTCATAGTCGCTGGCGCCGTTGGCCGGTTTTAAAATCGGGTACAGATTGGACCAGGTCTGGCTCCACATATTGCCGAACAATTGCGCGGGAATCGGGCCGGTGAGCGGCACCACGTCCGGACCGTAAGTCTGGCGCAGCTTGTAGCGCGTGTATTCGTGCAGCGAGTCGTAGAGCGGTTTGACCTGCTGCCACAGGCGCTCCATCTCGGCCGCGAAAGCGTCCGGCGGCATGTCGTAGCCCGAGCGCCACAGCGCGCCGGTATCGGCGAAGCCCATTTCACGCGCACCCTTGTTGGACAGGGCGACATAGTCGACGTACATCTGCTTGTACGACGGCGATTGGGCGTGCCAGCCCAGCCACATCTCTTTCAGCTTGGCCGGATCGTGGCTGGACGCCAGCACTTTTTCCATCTCGCCCAGCGGCATGCACGGCGCGTCGCTGCCGTCGGCGTTCTTCGGACAGTATTTGGCTTTGCCGTAGGCGCCCGTCATGGCGGCCTGCTTGGCGGCGTAGGCTTCGCGCTCGGCCGGATTGGAGAACACCAGCGACAGCTGCAGCAGCTTGAGTTTGCGCGCCGAGTCGGGATTCAGTTTCAGGCCGTTGTAGCGGCGCGCCTTCAGGGCGATGTCGCCGGATGCTTCAAGATAGCGGTCGGCGAAATAGGTGGTGATGGCTTCCGTGTCGTCGGTGATGAAGTTCTCGCCGACCCAGGCGCCGCGCGACTGGTCGTTATTGAGTTTATTGAGGCGGGCTTCGGCGTCGGCCAGGAAGCGTTCCGCTTCGGCGACGGTAGGTTTGGCGGCAGGCGCCGCATAGGCTCCGCTGCATGCGGCTGTCATGGCGGATAGCGCCAGCAGCGCGCCGATTATTTTCTTCGACACTGTCTTCTCCCTGGTGTGGATATTATTTGGCGGCCGTCTCGATCAAGACGGCCGCCAATAATATACACGCTGCGAATAGCGTGATCGGCAAATATTTTCGCCGCAGCGCCGGCGCAGCTATCCTCAGTTGCGGGCGTCGTCGGCGGCCAGCGTGATGCGCACGGTATCGCTGGCGTGTGCAGTGGCCGGCAGCTGCACCGTCAACAGCTTGCGCAGCCGGTCCCACTTGTATGTGATGGCCATTTTATCCAGCGTCACCGCCGCCGGCTTGCTGCCCACGTTATGCACGCTCAGCGCGACGCTGCGCGGTGCGCGCTGATAGTGTGCGCCGACTTCGGACGACAGCGTCAGCGACAGCTCGCGGCCATCGAGCGCGCCGGCAAAGTGCAGCAACTCGTACTTGCCCTGTTCATAGGCTTGCGCCGTAGCGCCGTCATCGTCATACAGCTTGCCGCTGGCCGCGTGCACCGACGCGTCGTGGTAGTAGTGCAGCTCCAGATTTTTGGTCGAGTAGTCGCGCGTGCTTTGCACTACCTTGGTCAGCGGGATGAAAGCGCCGGCGCGCACGTAGACGGGGATGTGGTCGGCCGCCACATCGACCGCTTCGGCGATCCCGCCACCATGTTTCTCGTCGCTGTAGAAATCGAACCACGGCCCCTTCTTCGGGAAGTAGACGCGCTGTTTAAGCGCGCCCGCCGTCGTCACCGGCGTGACCAGGATGTCGTCGCCCCACAGATAGGTCGACGACATCGCATACGAATTCTGCTCGCCCGGTTCTTCGTAAATCATCGGCCGCATCAGCGGCAGGCCGCGCTGGTTGTTGTCGAAAGCGAGCGTGTAGTTATAAGGCAGCATGCGATATCGCAGGCGGATCGCGTCGCGCGCCAGCGCCTCTGTTTTCGCGTCGCGGAAGATCGGCTCGGACGCCACTTCTTCCTGCGCGTGCGGCCGGAAGATCGGCTGGAACACGCCGTATTGCAGCCAGCGCGTGTACAGCTCATTATCCAGATAGGCATTCGCAAAGCCGCCCAGGTCCGAGTGCATATAGCCCATGCCCTGCATGCCCATTTGCAGCGCGATCTCCGGCTGCGATTGCAAACCGCCCCAGCTGCGATCGACGTCGCCGGACCACGGGATCATGCCGAAGCGCTGCGAACCCGAATACCCGGCGCGCATCAGGATGAACGGACGCTCCTGCGGATAGTCCTTGCGGTAGCCGTCGTAAATCAGCTTGGCCCAATCGTGGCCGTAGATATTGTGGACCTGGTCGGCGGTGCCGGTGGCGTGGTGCATCGCCGCTGGATGGACTTCCGGTTCGCCCAAGTCGCCCCACCAGCCGGCCACGCCCTGGTCGTGCAGGCCCTTGTAGATATTCCAGAACCAGTCCTTGCCTTGCTGGCTGAAGACGTCGATCAGCCCCGTGTGGCCGAAATAAAAATCGTAGGCCAGCGGCGCGCCGGCGGCGTCGGTGCCCAGCACTTTGTGGTCGACCGCGTCCTGCCATTTCTTCGACGTCGTCAGCACGAAGGGTTCGGTGATCAGCACCGTCTTGACGCCCTTGTCTTTGAAATCCGCGATCATTTTTTGCGGCGCCGGGAAAGCGTCCTGGTTGAATTCGAGGTTGCCCATCGTACCCTTCATCTCCTTGCCGAACCAGTACAGGTCGAAGATGATGGCGTCGAGCGGAATGTCGTCTGCGATGAATTTGGCGACCGTCTTGCGCGCCTCCTCTTCGCTGTGATAGCCGAAGCGGCTGGCGAAATTGCCGAAGGCCCAGCGCGGCGGCATCGGCTGCTTGCCGGTCAGCGTAGTGTAATTGCCGACCACGTCCTGCCACGTATCGCCGGCGATCACCTGATAGGTCTTGCGGCCGCCAATGGTTTCGTAAGCGAGGCGGTTGGTCTTCTTGCTGTCGAAATCGAGGTAGCCGATTTGCGCGTTGTCGAAATGGATGGCGTACATTTTCGACGACAGCGCCAGCGGCATCGTGAAGTTCATCAGCTCCGAATGCGTGCTGTAGCCGTAGTGCGCCTTGTTATACAACTGGAAGCGATAGCCGCGCCGGTTCATGCCGACCGCGCGCGCGCCGGCGCCGTACAGCGCCTCCTCGGGATCGAGCCTGAAGTCTATGCTCACGCCGCCGGCCTCCTTGCTGTAGCCGCGTTCTTCGGCGATCAGCGGTTTTCCCTTGTAGGTATAGGCGATCTGGAAAGGTGCGCGGGTGATCGTCACGGCGATGCCCGAAGTCGCATAGTCGATGCTGCCGTCTTTTTCGGTGAGCGTGACCGGCACCGCGGCCGGCGCCATCACCACCGCGTGCGACGCCGGATCGACGCTTTCGCCGTTCGGCACGAAGGTGGTTTCGACGATGCTGCTGGAATAGGGCTTGATCAGGTAGGTGCCGTCGTTGGTCTTGATGGCTAGCTGCCCATCGAGCGGGGTCACGCTGCTGATCGTGCGGTCGGCGTTCTGCGCCAGCGCGGCGGGGCCGGCAAGCAGGCAAAGCGTTATAGTGACGAGGTGGTGTTTGGTCATGTAGAGCGTCTCTGGTTTATGTTATTTGACTACATTTGATAGCAAGTCTACCGCTCTGGAGAGCGCATTTTTGCTTTATTTTACTATGAAGTTGTTTCCATTGACACTCATGTTTGACCGTGTTATTTTGCTACAAATTCATCCAATCCGGCGCTAGTCCGGAAGACATCACGGGGACGCAACATGCACACATCCATCAAACCCAGGCTGACCTTCTGGCAGCTCTGGAATATGAGCTTTGGCTTTTTCGGCATCCAGTTCGGCTTCGCGCTGCAGAACGCCAACACCAGCCGCATCTTCTCTACGCTGGGCGCCAACACCGACGACCTGGCCTTCCTGTGGCTGGCCGCGCCGATCACCGGCCTGCTGGTGCAGCCGGTGATCGGCTATTTGAGCGACAACACCTGGCATCCGTTCTGGGGCCGCCGCCGTCCCTTCTTTTTCGTCGGCGCTGTCCTTGCGTCGATCGCGCTGTTCCTGATGCCGAATTCCTCGATGCTGTGGATGGCCGCCGCCGTCCTGTGGCTGATGGACGGCGCCATCAACGTGTCGATGGAACCGTTCCGCGCCTTCGTCGGCGACAAGCTCAATGCCTCGCAGCAGACGGCCGGCTTCGCGATGCAGACCTTCTTCATCGGCTGCGGCGCGGTGATCGCATCGATGCTGCCGACCTTCTTCTCGGACGTACTCCACTTCAGCAACGTGCCGCTCAACGGCGCCATTCCCGAGACGGTGCGCTACTCGTTCTATGTTGGTGGCGCGGTGTATCTGGTGTCGGTGATGTGGACCGTGTTCACGGCGAAGGAGACGCCGCCGGATAATCTGGAACAGTTCCGCAGCGAGAGCAAGCCTGGCCTGGCGCGCGCGCTGGCCGAGATCCTCGGCGGCTTCGGCAAGATGCCGAAGACGATGGTGCAGCTGGCCTTCGTGCAGTTCTTCACGTGGATCGCGCTGTTCGCGATGTGGATCTACACCACGCCGGCCATCGCTGAAAATGTCTTCGGCACGTCGGACGCGCAATCGGCCATGTTCCAGGAGGCGGGCAACAAGGTCGGCCTGATGTTCGCGGTCTATAGCGGCGTGTCGGCGCTGGCCGCGTTCATCCTGCCGGTGTTCGCGCGCCACACCAGCCGCAAGTTCGTGCATATGAGCTGCCTGGTGATCGGCGGCCTGAGTTTGATGAGCCTCTTTCTGATCCACGACGCGCGGATGCTGTACCTGCCGATGATCGGCGTCGGCATCGCGTGGGCCAGCGTGCTGACGATGCCGTATGCGATCCTGGCCGGCGCGCTGCCGGCCAAGCGCATGGGCTACTACATGGGCGTGTTCAATTTCTTCATCGTGATTCCGCAGATTTGCAGCGGCCTGCTGCTCGGCTATTTCACCAAGCACTTCTTCGACGGCCACACGGTGCAGACCGTGGTGCTGGGCGGCGTGTGCATGGTGCTGGCCGGCGTGTTCACGTTGTTCGTGCAGGACAGCGCGGCCCAAGCGGCGGCGCTGCCGGACGCCGGCAAGGCCGCCGCCTGATTCATTTTCCCTTCGCCTGATCACCGTGTGATCGTCATCTGATCGCCAGCTGCGCGCCGTGTTTTTGCCATTCAGTGTAAAAGTCACGGTAGCGCACGCGCCGTTGCGGCGGCGTGCATCAACGACCAATGCGGAGTGATCATGACCATACAAAAAATCAGCACCAAGCCTTTCGACGACCAGCAGCCCGGCACTTCGGGCCTGCGCAAAAAAGTCACCGTCTTCAGCCAGCCCCACTATCTCGAAAATTTCGTCCAGAGCGTTTTCAATTCGCTGGAGGACTGCGCCGGCAAGACGCTGGTGCTGGGCGGCGATGGCCGCTTCCACAATCGCGTGGCGATACAGCTGATCCTGAAGATGGCGGCCGCCCACGGCTTCGGCAAAGTGATGGTCGGCCATGCCGGCATTTTGTCGACGCCGGCCGTCAGCTGCGTGATCCGCAAACACAAGGCGTTCGGCGGCATCATCCTGTCGGCCAGCCACAATCCGGGCGGACCGGATGGCGACTTCGGCATCAAGTACAACATCACCAACGGCGGCCCGGCGCCGGAACAGGTCACCGAAAAAATCTTCGACCAGACCAAGACGATATCCGAATACAGCATCAGCGACGCGGCCGATGTCGACATCGACACCATCGGCGAACAGCGCGTCGAGCAGATGGTGGTCGAGGTGATCGACTCGGTGGCCGACTACGCGGAGATGGTGCAGAAGCTGTTCGACTTCGACGCCATCAAGGGCCTGTTCGCGCGCGGCTTCACGATGCGCTTCGACGGCATGCACGCCGTCTCCGGTCCGTACGCGAAAGCGATCCTGGAAGGCCTGCTCGGCGCCAAGCCGGGCACCGTCATCAACGGCGTGCCGCTGGAGGATTTCGGTGGACACCATCCCGATCCGAATCCTGCCAACGCCACCGAGTTGATGGACATAATGAACGCCGACGACGCGCCCGACATGGGCGCCGCCTCCGACGGCGACGGCGACCGCAATATGATCGTCGGCCGCAAGCTGGCCGTGACGCCATCCGACAGCCTGGCCATCCTGGCCGCGCACGCGACCGTGGCGCCGGGCTATCGCGCCGGCCTGAAAGGCATCGCCCGTTCGATGCCGACCTCGCGCGCGGCCGACCACGTCGCCAAGGAACTCGGCATCGCCAGCTACGAGACGCCGACCGGCTGGAAGTTCTTCGGCAACCTGCTCGACGCCGGCAAGGCCACGCTGTGCGGCGAGGAGAGCTACGGCACCGGCTCGGACCACATCCGCGAAAAGGATGGCGTGTGGGCGGTGCTGTTCTGGCTTAACCTGCTGGCCGCCAGCGGCAAGTCGATTCCGGAGCTGGTCAACGAACACTGGGCGCACTTCGGCCGCAATTATTATTCGCGCCACGATTACGAGAACGTCGCCAGCGACGCGGCCCATGAGTTGATGGACTCCCTGCGCGTCAAGCTCGATGCGCTGGCCGGTCAGGACCTGGGTTTGTACAAGGTCGATGTCGCCGATGATTTTGCCTACACCGACACGGTCGACGGTTCGACCGCCGAGCATCAGGGCATCCGCATCCTGATGAGCAACGGCGCGCGCATCGTGTTCCGTTTATCCGGTACCGGCACGGAGGGCGCGACCCTGCGCGTCTACTTCGAGCGCTACGAAACCGATCCGTCGCAACACCACATCCCGGCGCAGCAGGCGCTGGCCGGATTGATCGCCATCGCCGAGCAAGTGGCCGGCATCACCGACTGGACCGGCCGTCCGAATCCGACCGTCATCACCTGAAGTCTACGGCTTGTTGTACACCTGCTGCACCTGATGGCTCGGCCCCAATCCCAGATCGGCGGCGGAGCTGTTGGCGATGATGGTGCTCATCAGCGTATCGTTGCCCGCATCGACGCAAAGACTGGTGATGGCCAGGCCGCCTTGCTGGCAAAGGAGCGCCGCTGGCGTGCTCTCATACAGCCGGTAGCCACCGTCGATGATGCAGCCGCTTGCATTGCCAAACGCGGTCAACACCAGATGGCCATCGATGATCCAGATGCGCTGGTTGATGTGGCAGGTGTTGTTGCCCCATATGGCGACGAAGGCCTTGACTGGCACCTGCGCCGTGATGGTCACGCTCGACGGCGCGCTGTCGAGCTGCTTGTCGTTGGTCGTCAGCGTTGCGACATAAGTGCCCGCGACATCGGCGGTGAAGGTCGGCGTGGCGACGTGATAATTTTCCAGCGACGCGACACTGGTGGCGGGTTTGGTCAGCGTCCACAGATAGGTGATGACGTCCTGGTTGGCGTCGCTGCCGCTGCCGGCCAGCGTGACCACGGTGCCGGCATCGACGGTCTGCGCCGGCCCCGCGTTGGCG
>Ga0209848_1000704_pt1 | contig 11490 bp, 13 predicted proteins | sample OrgsoiDNA_201062_FD_185810 | JGI IMG/M metagenome (GOLD analysis project Ga0209848, IMG submission 185810) | Permafrost soil microbial communities from the Arctic, to analyse light accelerated degradation of dissolved organic matter (DOM) -... | ecosystem: Environmental > Terrestrial > Soil >...
GACCACAATTTTCCAGCGCCGGAAAGACTACACAGGCGCTACAAGCCCACCTGTAAAAAGCGCGCCTCGCGCACCAGCAGCGACAAATCGATGCGCGTCCATTGCTGCGCGTCGGCGTCCAGGTAACGCTGGCGACACCACGGCGGCGCGTCGGCGCCACCGTCATCGTCACTGCGCCGCATGTCGCCCAGGTTGCGCAGGCCTAGCACGCGCTCGACCAGCAGCGCGCAGTTGAACGACAGACCGGGCGCGAAGGTGACATAGCGGCCCTCGGCGCCGGCCGGCGCCAGGGTCGATGCCAACGCCGCGTCGCCGCGATAGCGCGCCAGGTCGATGATGCCGGTCAGGTTGCCGCGGATGTTGGACAGTCCCTGATACCAGGGCTGCGCCAGCGGCACCGGCGTCACCGCCTGCAGCGGCACGATCTCGCTGATCTGGGTCAGGTCCAGCAGGCAGCGCTGGCCGCCGACCAGCACCCCGAGTTCGCGCCCGCCGACCGCCGCGCCGCTCTTGGCGGCCTGCATGCGTTCGAGCAGCTGCACCTGGTACTGGCGCAAGCGGCTGCGCCGTTCGGCGCCGTCAGGCTTGCTGGAGCGATCGCCGTGGGTCGCCATCGATCAGCCGAGCGCCTTGATCTTGGCCAGCAGTTCGGCCGCGTCGACCGGCTTGACCAGGTAGTCCTTGGCGCCCTGGCGCAGGCCCCAGATGCGGTCCGTCTCCTGGTTCTTGCTGGAGCAGATAATCACCGGCACGTCCTGCAGCTCGGGATCGCGGGCGATGGCGCGCGTGACCTGGAAGCCGTTCGCGCCCGGCATGACCACATCCATCAGGATCAGCTGCGGCTTGTCGGCCTTGATCTTGACCAGCGCCTCCTCGCCGTTTTCGGCGGTGGACACGGAAAAGCCGTTCTTGACCAGGATGTCGGTCAGGTAGTAACGCTCGGTCGGCGAGTCGTCGACGATCAGAATTCTTTGTATGGCCATGCTTCCTCCTGCGGCTCGTGCGAGCTTATTCTGGTTGGGCGCCGCCGGTGTGCTCGCGCACCGCCGTCAGCAGGCTGTCTTTGGTAAAGGGCTTGGTCAGATAGGCCGCCGAGCCGACCATGGCGCCGCGCGCGCGGTCGAACAGGCCGTCCTTGGACGACAGCATCAGCACCGGCGTGGCATGGAATTTCGCGCTTTTCTTAATCAGCGCGCAGGTCTGGTAGCCATCCAGGCGCGGCATCAGGATGTCGCAGAAGATCAGCGCCGGATGGTGGTCGTTGATCTTGGCCAGCGCATCGAAACCATCCTCGGCCAGCACCACCTGATAGCCGGCCTGGGTCAAAAAGATCTCGGCCGATCGACGGATCGTGCTGCTGTCGTCTATCACCATGATTTTCAAAGCTTGCGGCGTCGTCGTCATATTCGGTTCGCTGAAAAGTGGCTACACGATAGCATGGGAATGGCGGATCTACGTCGGGTCGGCGCTCGGGTATCGGGTGGCGATTAAAGCGCGACCATCTCGAAATCGTCCTTGCGCGCGCCGCATTCCGGACAGCTCCAGTTCATCGGCACGTCGGCCCAGCGGGTGCCGGGGGCGATGCCTTCGTCGGGCAGGCCGGCCGCCTCGTCATAGATCCAGCCGCAGATCAAACACATCCAAGTCTGGAACTGCTGCGTTGTTTCGTTGCTACTCACGTCTGCCACCCTTCAATCAAGTAAAATGCTGAATTAGGTATCTTAATCTACCCGCCGTGCAAAACCAAACTTCTCCTCTTATATTGACGTTCGGCGTCTCCGATCCGGTCGGCGCCATCGGTGTCCAGGCTGACCTGGCCACGTTCTCCGCCCTCTCCTGCAACGGCCTGTCGGTCACCACCGCGTTGCTGATCGGCGACAGCGCCCGCATCGAGGACAGCCAGGACGTCGACCCCGACTGGGTTTCCGACCAGGCCCGCGTGGTGCTGGAAGACGCCGCCGTCTCGGCCTTCAAGGTCGGCGCGCTCGATCATGTCGAACACGTCACCGCCATCGCCGAAATCCTGTCGGACTATCCGGACGCGCCGCTGATCCTCGATCCGTTTTCCTCGCGCCTGCCCGAGCGCGGCGACGACGGCGAGTACGACGAGGAGGAACTGCTGACGGCCATGCGCCAGCTGCTGGTGCCGCAGGCCACGCTGCTGATGCTGTCGCAGGTGGAGCTGGGCCGGCTGGCCGAAACCTGGCGCGAGTCGGCCGAGGAAACCATGGAATCGGATGTCGAGCATTTGCTCGCATTGGGCTGCGAATTCGTGCTGGTGACCGGCACGCCGGCCGGCGCGGGACATGGCGACTCGGTGCTGGCCAACACGCTGTTCGGCGCCGAGGGCATGGTCAGCCACGATCTGTGGCAGCACCTGCCCGGCCCCTTCATCGGCGCCGGCGGCACGCTGTCGGCCGCCATCACCGCCCACATGGCGCTGGGCGCCGACGTGCCCGACGCGGTGCTGGCGGCGCAGGCCTACACGGTCGGCGCGCTGGCGCACGCGCAGCGCTACGGCATGGGCAAGCTGGTGCCGAACCGATTTTTCCAACTGCAGGCCCGCACGCTGTCATAAATATGGCGGGCGCGGACCTCACTCCTTTTGCGAAGACACTGACATGACCATCTCCAAGAACGATACGCTGTTTGCCCGCGCCCAGAAAACCACGCCCGGCGGCGTCAACTCGCCGGTGCGCGCCTTCCGCTCGGTGGGCGGCACGCCGCGCTTCATCACGCGCGCCGACGGCCCCTACTTCTGGGACGCCGACGACAAGCGCTATATCGACTACATCGGTTCCTGGGGCCCGGCCATCGTCGGCCACGCCCATCCGGCGGTCGTCAAGGCGGTGCAGGACGCGGCCACGCGCGGCCTGTCCTTCGGCGCGCCGACCGAGGGCGAAATCGAGATGGCCGAGGAAATCTGCAAGCTGGTGCCGTCTATCGAACAGGTGCGCCTGGTCTCGTCGGGCACCGAGGCGACCATGAGCGCCTTGCGCCTGGCGCGCGGCGCCACGGGCCGCGACAAGATCGTCAAGTTCGAAGGCTGCTACCACGGCCACGCCGACTCGTTGCTGGTGAAAGCCGGCAGCGGCCTGCTCACCTTCGGCAATCCGACGTCGGCCGGCGTGCCGGAGGACTTCGTCAAGCACACGCTGGTCCTCGACTACAACAACGTCGAACAGCTGGAACAGGCATTCGCCAACTTCGGCGACGAGATCGCGTGCGTGATCGTCGAGCCGGTGGCCGGCAATATGAATCTGATCAAGGCTAGCGAGGCGTTTTTGCAGACCATGCGCGCGCTGTGCACCAAGCATGGCGCGGTGCTGATCTTCGATGAAGTGATGTGCGGCTTCCGCGTCGCGCTGGGCGGCGCGCAGGCGCTGTACGGCATCAAGCCGGATTTGACGGCGCTGGGCAAGGTGATCGGCGGCGGCCTGCCGGTGGCGGCCTTCGGCGGCAGCGCGGCGCTGATGGGCAAGATGGCGCCGTTAGGCGCGGTCTACCAGGCCGGCACGCTGTCGGGCAATCCGGTCGCCGTGGCGGCCGGCATGACGACCTTGAAGCTGATCCAGGAAGACGGCTTCTATGACCGTTTGAGCGCGACGGCCGACAGGCTGGCGAAAGGACTGACGGCGGCCGCGCAGGAAGCCGGCATCGCCTTCTGCGCCGATTCGGTGGGCGGCATGTTCGGCCTGTACTTCAGCGCGACGCCGCCGAACAACTACGCCGAGATGATGGCCGGCGACCGCGCGCGCTTCAATGTGTTCTTCCACGCGATGCTGGATGAAGGCGTGTACTTCGCGCCGGCAGCGTTCGAGGCGGGCTTCGTCTCGGCGCAGCACAGCGACGCGGTGATCGACGAGACCATCGCCGCTGCGCGCCGCGTGTTCAAGAAACTGGCCGCTTAAACAGCGGCTGCGACAACGGGCCGCGGCTCGCGGGCCGAAATAAAACGGGGACAGTTGAACTGTCCCCGTTTGCATTCAGGCGCCAGGCACGCGGCGCTGTATCACCTGCTTAATCGTCCGGCTGGTCGTCCTTCGGCAGCTGGATCACGCCGGTGTTGAAGTTGTACTCGAACAGGTCGCCGTAGCGGCCCCACTCGATGGCCACGCGCAGCGCGCGCTCGGCCTCTTCCTCGTTGAGCGTGAAGCGCAGCAGCTTGAGGAACAAATCCTCCGGCAGGTCGCCCGAACGGTCCTGCTGCAAGCCGTGGCAGATATAGGCCACCAGCGGCACATGCTCCAGCAGCTGCTTGCCGAAGATCTCCTGGCGCTCGGCGTTGTTGGCGGCGACATACTCGCCGCCCAGCACCGTCAACAGGATGTCGCCGTCGGTCAGATACGCGAAGCCGAGCAGGATCAGCGCGTTCAACACCTGCAGCAATTCGGCATCGGTCAATTCGGTTTCTTCGGCCAGCTGCGGCAAGTCGGCGCGGCCGGAGAATGGCTCCTCGGCCAGCAGCTCCAGGATACCTTCCATGTGCGAGATGTCGGCCTGCGGCAGGCGGTCGCCCAGCTGCAGCTTGACTTCCTTCTCGCTGATCAGACCCTTGCGCGACGAACCGGCCGTCATCAGCTCATACACCTTGTCGATCAGCGCCCGCACTTCCGGACTGGCCGCCTTGCGCGGCTGCGGCAGCGAAATCGGCAGCTCGGCGCGCACCCGACCCGGATCGCTGGCGAAGATCAGCACGCGGTCGGCCATCATCACCGCCTCCTCGATATTGTGCGAGACGACCAGGATGGCCTTGGTCGGGATCTGGCCCGACTGCCACAGTTCCAGGATCTCTTCGCGCAGCCGTTCGCCGGTCAGCACGTCGAGCGCGGAAAAGGCTTCGTCCATCAGCAGCACTTCCGGCTCCATCACCAGCGCGCGCGCGATGCCGACGCGCTGGCGCATGCCACCCGACAGCTCGCGCGGCAGTGCGCCCTCGAAGCCGGACAGGCCGATCAGGTCGATGACTTTTTCCGCGCGCAGCGCGCGTTCCTCGGCCGGCATGCCCTGCGCCTCCAGTCCCAATTCGACGTTCTTCTGCACGGTCAGCCACGGGAACAGCGCGAACGACTGGAACACCATGCGGATGCCGCGCGCGGTGCCGTACAGCGGCATGCCGCGGTACAGCACCTGGCCGCTGTCGGCCTGCAGCAGGCCGGCCATGATGCGCAGCATGGTCGACTTGCCGGAACCGGATTGGCCCAGCAGCGCGACGATCTCGCCCTCGTGCAGCGCGAAGTCGACGCCTTCGAGCACCGAACGCGCGGTGCCGTCGGCCGATTTGAAGTGCTTGCCGACCGACTTCAGTTCGACGATTGCTTGAGTCATATGAATTTCTCGCTATGCTAAAAGTGCAGCCGGCTCTCGGCCATGCGGTACAGCCGGCGCCAGACGAAGTGGTTGAAGCTCATGACGAAGATGCACATCACGCCGATGCCCAGCGCGATGCGCGGGAAGTCGCCGGCCGCCGTCATCTCGGCGATGTAGCTGCCCAGGCCGTGCGCCTGCAGGGTGGTCGGACCCCAGCTGACGTATTCGGCGACGATGGAGGCGTTCCACGAGCCGCCGGTGGCGGTGATGGCGCCGGTGACGAAACTGGGGAAGATCGCCGGCAGCAGGTAGCGACGCCATTTGAGCCAGCCGGTCAGGCCGAAATTCTGCGCGGCGTGGCGCAACTCGGTCGGCACGGTGGAGGCGCCGGCGATGACGTTGAACAGCAAATACCATTGCGTCCCGAGTATCATCAGCGGCGACAGCCAGATGTCGGGATTGAGGTGGAAGCGCACGATCAGCACCACCGCCACCGGGAACATCAGATTGGCCGGGAAGGCGGCGAGGAACTGCGCCACCGCCTGCGTGCGCGAGGCCCAGCGCGGGTTCATGCCGATCCAGACGCCGACCGGCACCCAGATCAGCGCGGCCAGCGCCAGCAGCAGGATCACGCGCAGCAGCGTGTACACACCGAGCACGCCGACGTGCAGTACTTCCGACCAACCCACTTCGGTGCTGATGAAGTGGCCCAGCTCCCACAAGGCGTAGAACACGACGGCGGCGATGACGGCGTCCCAGATGCGCTGCGGCGCCAGCGACGATTGCTGCGGCCGGGCGCGGATCGAGGTGCCGTCGTGCTGCAGGCGGAACATGGCGATCGAGCGCTCCAGCAAGCCGCCGAACATTTCGACCAGTTGCTGCGTGCGGTCGGTGCGGCGCAACCACGTCAGCAGCCACGATTCCTGCGCGGTGTCGCCGCCGGTTTCCTCGTAGCGGAATTTGTCGGCCCACGCCAGCAGGGGGCGGAAGAATAATTGGTCGTACATCAGGATGCCGACCAACATGGTCAGGATGGCCCAGCCGATGGCACCGAGGTTCTGCTGCTCGATGGCCATCGCGATGTAGGAGCCGATGCCGGGCAGTTTGATGTTCTGGCCCGACACCGAAATCGCCTCCGAGGCCACCACGAAGAACCAGCCGCCGGACATCGACATCATCATGTTCCACAACAGGCCGGGCATGGCGAACGGCAGCTCCAGGCGCCAGAAGCGCTGCCAGCCCGACAGCTGGAACACAGCCGCCGCTTCCGACAATTCTGCCGGCACGGTGCGGAAACCTTGATAGGCGCTGAAGGCCATATTCCACGCCTGCGACGTGAAGATGGCGAAGATGGCGGCGAATTCGACGCCCAGCAAATTTCCGGGAAAGAGCGCGATGAAGGCCGTCACCGTGATCGACAGGAAGCCGAGAATCGGGATCGATTGCAGGATGTCGAGCAGCGGCACCAGCACCTTTTCGGCGACGCGGAACTTGGTGGTCAGCGCCGCGAACACGCAGCTGAACACCACCGAGGCGCCCAGCGCGATGAACATGCGCAGCGTGGTGCGCAGCAGATAGTACGGTAAATAATAGGGTTCCAGCGACAGCGGCAAGGTCTGGCCGACTTGATATGGCCGCACCATCTGCTGGCTGCCGTAGGCCAGCAGCACGAACAGCGCCAGCACGATGGGCAGCAAGGCCCAGTCCCAGCGGTTACCGCCGGCTTCGACCACCTGGCGAGGGAAGAACTGCCGTTTTTTTAGCATTCGTGGACTTTCTCTGGCAACGGCATGCGTTACGAACGTGATGATCGGGTGGATTCGATAAGTTTAACGAGCTAGTTTAACTGATCACAGTGACAGCAGAATGACAACGCGCGCAGCGCGCGTAGCCAGCGGCGCCATTCTAAAGGATATGCCGCCGCAAAGGAACGCCGCTACCGATGGGGGCGCGCTGATAGCGCTGAAAATGCCGGCCGGTGTGACGTTTGGTGAGGATGACGGGCCACGGATTAAGGCATAATCGGTATTAACTATTTATACAGATTCCACGCCATGAGACTGATCGTCGAAAAATGCGCGCGCACCGACAAATACGACCGGCTGCGCTTTGTCCGCAACAATGGTAGCCAAAGCGAAGCGTTCATGCCGCGCCAAGGCATACTGCCGCACGACCTGGTGCACTACGTGGTGGAGTCGGCGCTGCCGATAAAGCACGGTTTTCTCAGCCTGGTGGCGCGGGGCGCCGACGTGCAAGCCGTCATGGACGCGGTACACGACCCTGAGAATTCTCGCGTCGAGACGGAGGCGATGCAGGTTGAAGCCATCGTCGAGGGACTGCAAAGCCAGCTCTGGGCCGGCAGTTTCGATCTCGGCGCCTTCCTCGACGGCGCGGCATCGGCCTGTGCGGCGCGCGACAAGCCGCCCTACGATTTCTCCACTATCGACATCAAGGCCTCGTTGTTTGACCGCGCGCTGGACTTAAACCAGCAGTGGAATGCTGTACCCTATTTTGGCTCGCTATCGCTGGAATTCCAGGCACGGCCGCTGTGACGGAGCATCGCTTCAGCGCGTAGCCTTTTCGATGGCCTGGTCTTGCGCGCTCTGTGGCGCCGATGCCGCCGGATCGGGCGCGGGGACTTTCGGCGCTTCGAAACCGTGGCTTGCGTGGACCTGCACCGCAGGGTCGTGCGCGTCGCATTCGACGTCGGAAAACACGGTCTTGCCGTGGATGACGCACTTGCGCAGCACGCCGGCCGGCGTGGCCGGCGCCGCGTTCACCGGTGCGGCGGCGCGTGCGCCGCCGGCCGGCTGGATGTCCTGCGACAGCGGACGGCCGCTCAATTTATCGAGGCCGTCGAGCAGCGGATTGCGCTCGTAGCGCATGCCATACAGCGCCGCCATCGCGATCGCGGCCAGCGAGGCCATGACGATCGCCACCTGTATCAGGCTGATACCGAGCTGTCTTTTATAGTTGCTGCGTTTATTGGTGCTATCCATGCGCGCTCTCCATCATTAGTCGGGCAGCTCGGCGGAACCCATGCGGCGCAGGATCACGCCGGTGCGCTTGGCCAGGTACTGCGAGTCGCGGTGCTTGTCGAAGAAGCGCGGATTGGGCAGCAGTACGGCCAGCTTGGCCGCCTGCGCCGCGCCCAGATTGGCCGCGCTGACGTTGTAATAGTGGCGCGACGCCGCCTCCGCGCCGTAGATGCCGGTGCCGAATTCGACGACGTTCAGATAAATCTCGAAGATGCGCTCCTTGTCCATCAGCGTTTCGAGCATATAGGTGATGACCAGTTCCTGCCCCTTGCGCACATAGCTGCGCGAGCCTGACAGGAACAGGTTCTTGGCCAGCTGCTGCGTGATGGTCGAGCCGCCCGACACCACCTTGTGCTTCTTGCTATTCTTGGCGTAGGCCTTTTCCAGCGCGTCCCAATCGACGCCGTCATGCTCGTTGAAGTTGGAATCCTCGGAGGCGATGATGGCGCGTTTCAGATTCGACGAGATGCGTTCGTAGGGCACCCACAGCTGCTGGATGTTGGCGTTCGGATTGGTCTCGCGCATCACGGACAGCTGCTCGCGCATAAAGCTGGTGGTGCCGGGATTGTGGTCGACCCACCACCAGATCTGCAGGAAGAAGTACAGCTGCACCACCAGCACCAGCGTGATGGGGACGATGAACAGCCACTTGATCCACGGCCGGCCGCCGGCCTTGCGCGCCTTGCTCATACGCCCGTCCGCATCTGGGCCAGCACCGGCGCCGTGTCGGGATGGACGCCGCGCCACACCGAGAAGGCCTCGGCGGCCTGCTCGACCAGCATGCCCAGGCCGTCACGCGTGAGCGCACCGTGATCGGCGGCGAACTGCATGAACACCGTCGGCTCGGCGCCGTACATCATGTCCAGCGCCAGCGTGCCGCACTCGAACACCGACGAAGGCACCGGCGGCAGGTCCGCATCGAGGCTGGCCGAGGTGGCGTTGATGACGATGTCGAACACACCGGTGATGTCGGCATACGCGCAGGCCGACACCACGCCGGCGCCGCCGAGCGCGGAGAACTGCGCGACCAACGCATCGGCCGTGGCCACGGTGCGGTTGGCGATGACCAGCTGCGCCGGCCGGTGTTCCAGTATCGGCAGCACCACGCCGCGCGCGGCGCCGCCGGCGCCCAGCAGCAGCACGCGCTTGCCGGTGATGGGCACGCCGGCGTTGTTGACGATGTCGGCCACCAGCCCGGCGCCGTCGGTGTTGTCGCCGATGATGCCGTCGTCGCTGAAGTGCAGCGTGTTGACGGCGCCGGCCGCTTGCGCGCGTATCGTCAACGCGTCGGCCACGCGCACCGCTTCGAGCTTGAACGGCACGGTGACGTTGGCGCCCTTGCCGCCTTCGGCGATGAAGGCGTGGACGGCGGCGGCGAAGCCGTCGAGCGGCGCCAGACGTTTTTCATAGACGATCTCCTGGCCGGCCTGGAGCGCGAACGCGGCGTGGATGGCCGGCGATTTGCTGTGGGCGACCGGGTTGCCGAAGACGCAGTATTGGTCCATCAATTGCCTCCGCTGCTCAAGTTGGCTTCCATTTTTTCTTCGTGCGTGAATTTGAAACGGGTGACGATGACCCACAGGTCGTCCTTGTCGGACGAGCGCATCTTGGGCGGGAAGGGACCGAACGGGCCGGAACGCTTGACGATGGCCAGCGCCCTGGCGTCGAGCGCCGGATTGCCGGAGCTGCGCTCGACGTGCGGGCCGCCGTCGCGCATATAGATCGAGCCGTCCTGGAACACCGGGATGTAGATGGTCAGCTCGCCGTACAGCTTGCGGCCGTTCACCTGCGGGAAGTTGAGGGTGCCGATGTCCTCGATCTTCTTCTGCATCGTCTTATAGTAATCGGCGTAGCCCACTTCGCGCGTGCTCGGCGTGATGTAGGTTTTCTTGGGGCGCTTGTTCTGGTCGTCGATGGTTTCGCTGATCTCGGCGGCGGCGCGGGCGATGGCCTTGCTGATGTCGAGCGCATCGGCGCCGGTCGGCGTCGGGTCGGGCTTGCTCTTTTCGGTGACCGGCGGCGCGGTGAACGCGCTCGGCTGGCTGACCTGGGTCAGCAGGTTTTGCTGCTGCGCTTCGAGATCGGCGATGCGGCGGCGCGCGGCCTTGACGCTGTCGCCCGTTTCCATCTTGCGCATGTCGGGCAGCGGCGATTTTGAGCGTCCCAGGTCGGCGTTGCCGCCGCCGTCGAGGTTGGCCTGCGCCAGCGCGTCGGCCTTGATCGGCGCGCGCGCGTGCTTGGCGTTGACGAGGATGACTTCCAGGCCCGGGTCGCTGGGCTGGACGCGGAAGGCGTCCGGCGCGACGAAGTGCACCGCCAGCAACGCGCCGTGGGCCAGCAGCGAAATGCCGATGGCGACGTACAGGAATCGGTTTTCTTGAAAAGACTTCACTCGTGACCAGGCCAATCAGGGTGCTGCGTGAAAAGGATGGCTGATTTTACGACAAAGACGGGGAAGCTCTGAATGTTTTTGGGGCCGCAAGAAAGAACGGCCGAGGAACGGCCACAGCCAGGCAGGGCGATGCGTGTTTTTACCCCGGCGGCACGAGCCGGAACCGGGGCCGCGCGGCGGCGGCCCCGGATGTACGGCCGGCTTATTCGCCCAGCGGCGCTTCGGCCGGTGCTTCGCCAGAGATTTCAGCGGCTTCGACTTCGGGATCGGATGCGCCGTCGACTTCGGCGGCGTCGGCTGGCGCCTCATCAGCGGCGCCCTCTTCCTCATCCTCATAGTCGAGTTCGGCATCGCTGGCCACCGTCGTGGCGGCCGGGATTTCCAGCAGGCGCGCTTCGATGCTCAGGTCGACCTCGTCCCAGCGCAGGATGTCGAGCTTGACCTGCGCGCCACGCGCCACCGCCGGCATGCCGGGCAGGCGGATGATCAGCGGAATGTCGACCAGGCGCAGCACCTCGTCCTTCAAGACGACGGCCTCGACCTGACGCGCCTCTTGCTGGCCCAGCCAGCGCAGACACCAGTAGCGTTCCATATTCGACTGGAAATCGCCGTAGGCCGAGTAGGCCGCATCGAACTGCGAGACGATGGCGAACAGGTTGGCGTCCTTGGGTTTGAACGGCGCCACCAGCGGCGCGGTCACGCCGTGCTCGGCGCAGGCCAGGATCTGCCACTGGTTGACCAGATCGGTAT
>Ga0209848_1000711_pt1 | contig 11404 bp, 10 predicted proteins | sample OrgsoiDNA_201062_FD_185810 | JGI IMG/M metagenome (GOLD analysis project Ga0209848, IMG submission 185810) | Permafrost soil microbial communities from the Arctic, to analyse light accelerated degradation of dissolved organic matter (DOM) -... | ecosystem: Environmental > Terrestrial > Soil >...
TTGCGCTACGAGGGCAACGTCGGCGCCATGCTCAACGAAATCGTCGCAGGCATCGACCTGCAGCGCTGGGAACGCGAGACCATCGCCTCGTTCTCGCTGGACGACGCGACGCAGCACTCGAAAGCCTTTTATGTGCGCGACGAACTCAAATTCGATCCGGCCCACGACGGCCGCGTCAGCGCCGGCGTGCGCCGTGAAATCTTCGACAAGTTCTCCTTCGATCCGGCGCCCTACACGTCGGCGAACTACGCGACCAACCAGAGCCTGAACGCATGGGACCTGCAGGCCAGTTACGCGCCGCTGCCGAAGCTGGACGTCTACGCCAAGGCCGGCCAGAGCTACCGCCTGCCGAACGCGGACGAAAACGGCTACACCCCGCAACTCAATACGCCGCTGCTGCCGCAAACCTCGCATGACCTGGAGCTGGGCGCCAGCTACGGCGACGCGCTGCAAAAAATCACCGCGCGCGTGTTCCGCCACCAGCTGCACAACGAGATCTTCTTCGATCCGACCGCCAACGGCTTCGGCGCCAACGTCAATCTCGATCCGACCAAGCGCCAGGGCTTCGAGATCGACGCCAACGCGCGCGTGGCGGCCGACTGGAACGTCACCGGCCACTATCAGCACGTGCAAGCGACCTTCACCGACGGTCCTAACGACGGCCGTGAAATGGTGCTGGTACCGAAGAACGTGCTGACCGCGCGCCTGACCTGGACGCCGGCCGCCGGCCAGACCGCCGATGTCGGCGCGCAATGGGTCGACCGCCAGCGTTACGGCGGCGATTTCGACAACAGCTGCAGCGCCGAGATGCCGTCGTTTACCACCTTCGACGCCCGCTACGCGCGCAAGTTCGGCCAGTGGGAATGGGCCGTGGCGGGACTGAACCTGGGTGACAAGCAGTACTTCTCCGAGGCTTTCTCCTGCAAGGGCAGCATCTACCCAAGCAACGGCCGCCAGATGAAAGTCTCGGCGCGTTACGACTTCTGATGCGCACGCCAGCGGGATACCGACATGAGCTTTAAAAACCGCATGCTGGCGTCCCTGCTGGCGCTGGCCTTCAGTCCCACTATCCACGCCGCCGTCACGGTGCGCGACGACGCCGGCAACAGCGTCACGCTGGCGCGGCCGGCGCAGCGCGTGATCTCGATGGCGCCGCACATCACCGAGCTGCTGTTCGCGGCCGGCGGCGGCAGCCATGTCGCCGGCGCGATGAACTTCAGCGACTATCCGGAAGCGGCCAAGCGTTTGCCGCTGGTCGGCAGCGACGCGCAGATCGACATGGAGCGCGTGCTGGCGCTCAAACCCGATCTGATCGTGGTCTGGAAAAGCGGGAACACCGCGCGCCAGCTGGAACAATTAAAAAGCCTGGGCATCCCGATTTTTTACAGCGAGCCGCAACGGCTCGACGACATCGCCACCAGCCTGACGCGCCTCGGCCGGCTGCTCGGCAGCGACGCGCCAGCGCAAGCTGCGGCGGCCGACTATCGCCGCAGGATCGCCGCGCTGGCGGCCCGCTACGCACAACGCCCGCAGGTACGGGTGTTCTATCAAGTCTGGAGCAAACCGCTGTACACCCTGAACGGTGAGCACATCGTCAACGACGCGATCCGCCTGTGCGGCGGGCAGAATATTTTCGCCAACCTGAAAGTGATCGCGCCGCAGGTCGGCACCGAGGCGGTGCTGGCGGAAAATCCGGAGGCGGTGTTCGGCGCCGAGTCGCACGACACGGGCGACGCCGGTGTCTATCTGTGGAAGCAGTATCCCGGCCTGCTGGCGACACGGCGCGGCAATCTGTTCGCGCTGACGGGCGAGCCTCTGAGCCGCGCCACGCCGCGCATGGCCGACGGCATCGCCCAGCTGTGCGAAAAGATCGAGACGGCGCGCCAGCATCGGCCGTGACAGTCGGCGCATGGTCGGCCAGCGCGTCGTCGCCGGCCACTTAAATCCGCCTTAAATCCGCACAGTGCCGGCGCGATTCGGCGTTTTTTACGCCGCCGCCCCGAAACGCCCGCGAAAAAGTGGTAATCTCGCGGCGTTTGCCCACTTATCTAAAGAAGGATTGTTATGCGTTTCCTGCGTCTCTTGCTTGCCTCCGTCGCCTTCGCCGCCACCGCCGGCGGCGCCTATGCCGTCGAACCGAAAGACGGCGTCGATTACCTGACCCTCGCCCAACCGGTGCAGGCCGACACGGGCAAGAAAGTCGAAGTGGTCGAAGTCTTCATGTACCACTGTCCGCACTGCAACGCGCTCGATCCGCTGCTGGAAGACTGGGTCAAGAAGCAGGGCGACAAGATCGTCTTCCACCGCCTGCACATGGCCGGCAGCCCGACCGACGCGCAGGCGCACGCCTTCTACACGCTGGAAGCGATGGGCAAGCTGGGCGAGCTGCATCAAAAGATCTTCCACGCCATCCACGTCGAGCACAACCGCCTGAACACGGACGAGGGCCTGCAGGACTTTATCGTCAAGAATGGCGTCGACAAGGCGAAATATCAGGAATTTTTCAACTCGTTCGCGGTCCAAACCAAGATGAAACGCTCGATCCAACTGGTCGGAGCGTATAAACTGGATAGTGCGCCGAGCATCGTCATCGACGGCCACTACACGACGTCGCCGGCCACGGTCGGTCATGGCACGATGTCGGAGCCGGCTTCGCAGCAGGCGATGTTGCAGGTGATGGACGTGCTGGTCGCCAAATCGCTGCAGGCCAGGAACGCAAACGGAGGAGGCAAAAAATAAAATGAGCGAACGTGAAAACGAGGTGGAAAAAGGCGTGATGAAAATTTACAGCGCCTCCGAACCGGATATCGACACACTGTATGAATACAGCTACATCAACCAGATCGCCTGGACCGTGCTGGTGCTGGCGATCGGCATGATCGTCTGGCTGTGCATCGCGTTGTCGAACGCCGAGAACCAGCGCAATGCGCTGATGACCAAGGCCTGCGCCGATCCCGTTTTCAAGGGCGAGATCGATAACAAGTGCCTGCGCCTGGTCCACACGCGCGACCACTGGTGGCAGCATGTCGGCTACGCGCTGACGCATGTGAGTCCGCCGTAATCGTCGTGTCGATGAAAGTAAAAAGCCCGCGCTAGTTCGCGGGCTTTTTGCATACTGATGCGTCGCGTTCAGGGATGACGTGCCGCCAGTGCTGGCGCTGGCTTGGAGGTCGGCGCGGCCGCCGGCGCCGACGCGGTTTTGGACGCGGCCGCCGATGCCGCAATTGGCGCCGATGCTGGCGCGCTTGCCGCAGCCGATGCCGGTGCGGTCGCCGATGGCGCCGCGTTAGGCTGCGCTTTCTGCGGCGGCGTCGCGGCCGGGCCGTTGACGATGGCCACCGTGCAGGTGATGCCGGCCACCAGCTCCTGGTCCTTCGGCAGCTGGTCGATGTGGATGCGCACCGGCACGCGCTGCGCCAGGCGCACCCAGTTGAAGGTCGGGTTGACGTCGGCCAGCAGCTCGCGGCCGGTGCTGGCGTCGCGGTCGGTGATGCCGTGGGCGATGCTCTCGATGTGGCCGCGCATCAGCGCTTCACCGCTCATCAAATGCATCTCGACCGGCGCGTTCAGTTTCAACAGCGGCAGCTTGGTCTCTTCAAAATAGCCGACCACATAATACGAGTCGCGGTCGATGACGGCCAGCTTGGCCGCGCCGACGGCGGCGAAGTCGCCGGCGTAGACATTCAGGTTGGTGACGTAGCCCGACACCGGCGCGCGCACCACCGTGCGTTCCAGGTTCACCTGCGCCAGCGTCACCGCCGCCTGCGCCGCCTTGTACTGCGCCGACGCCGTGCCGACCGCGAATTCGGCGCTCTCGCGGCTCTCGGCCGAGACGATGGAATCGTCCAGTCCCGCGCGGCGGCCGGCTTCCTTGGTGCGCCGTCCCTGCTCGACCTTTTGCGCCGCCAGCACCGCTTCGGCCTGGGCCAGCGCCGATTCGTAGCGCGCCTTGTCGAGCGTGAACAGCGTATCGCCTTTTTGCACCAGCTGGTTATCGCGCACCAGCACTTCGGTCACGGTGCCGGAGACGTCGGCGCTGATGGTGACCACGTCGGCCTTGACGCGGCCGTCGCGGGTCCACGCCGATTCCATGTAGTGATCCCAGGCGTCGCGGCCTATCCACAGGGCGGCGCCCAGCAACAGCAGCGTGATAAGGAAGCGGAAGATCTTGGATGCGTTCACGATAGAGGTCCAGAAGGTGAGTGGATTATTTTTATTTGCTGATGTTTATTTGTACAACGCGCCGATCAGCGTGCCGAAGATGCAGACCAGCAGGCACAGTCGCACCAGCGACGGGTGCCACGCGTGGCGATACACGCCGAGGTGGCCGAGCACCCAATCGAGCGCGCCTTGCAGCAGCAGGCTGATTAAAAACAGCGGCAGTATGGCCGGGATCAAGATTCCGAAGAAGGCGATTTCACGCGGCACGGTGTGGTTCTCCTGAGGTTTGCTGCAACTGGTCTTGCAAGGACGTATAAATGGAATGCAGGTCGGTCAGCGCGGTTTGCAGGCGCATCACGCGTTCCGGCGCGGCGTCGCGCTGGGCCGCGCGCACCGGTATGCCGGCATCGAGGATGGCCGCGACCACCGCCTCGCAGTCGGCGCGTGACTGCGTGCGCAGATAGTCGGCCAGCCGCGTCACGCACAGCTTGAGCGCATCGCGCACGGCGCCCGGCTGCGAGGCGGCGATCAAGGCGCGCAGGTCGATCACCGAGTGGCCCAGCTCCAGCAAGGTCAAACCCTGGCGTACGACGGCGCGCGCCTCCTCGCTGGGCGCCGGGCCGGCCGAGGCGTTCAATTGGCTTAACAGGTCGCGCACGCGGTTGTCGAAGCGCTGCTTGAGTTGATTCAGCGAGGCGTCGCAGGTGCGCAGTGCCTCGCGCCACAGCGCGGCGGCGACGTGGTCCTTCTGGCCCATCGTGTAACCGGGCAGCACCACCAGGAAAATCACGTAGGCCACCATCACGCCCAGCACCAGCGCCAGCGTGGTGTTCATGAAGCTGGCCGCGTCGTAGCGCATCTGGTTCAGCGGCGCCACCACCTGCGCGGCGAACAGCGACAGGCCGACGCCGATGCCGGCCGTCTTCGGCGCGGAATTGAGCCAGGCGCCGAAGGCGAAGATCGGCAGCGCCGCCAGCACCAGCATCGGGTAGCCGCTGGCGCGTATCACCAGCAGGTATTCGGTGGCGATGGCCAGCGGCCAGCCGACGACGAAGCCGATCAGCACCGCCTTGATCATGGCGGTCGGCCGCGGCGACGACGACGCCAGCGCGCTGAACACCACCGTCATCACCAGCGCCGTGCCGAAGTAGGGCCATTCGAGCCAGTACCACAGCACGCCGCCGATGGCCACCGCGCTGGCCGCGCGCACGCCGCTGGCCAGCACCAGCGTGGGCGGGGTGCGCGGGCTGTAGGCGACCGGGTCGCTGGCCTCCAGGCGCTTTTGCTGCGTCAGGCCGAAGTAGCTGTCGGCGAAGGCGGCGATGTCGCGCGTGTAGCGCTCCAGCAGTTCGATCGCCGTTTCGAAGTCGATGCGCTGGGCGCGTTCTGTGCCGGCCAGCGCGTGCTGCGCCTGGGTGATCTGCTGGCGCAGTTGCACGCGCAGCTCGTGCATGCGCTCGGCCGTCAGCGGTTCGCGCAGCGCCGCGCCGAGCGACTCGTACATCGGCGCCAGCAAGGCCGGCACCGGCGACGCCGCATCGCTGTGCAGGCGGTGCGCCAGCCGGTGCAGCGTGTAGAAGGTGGTCAGTGCGGTCATGAAGGCGGCGTTGAAGACGTGCAGCTGGCGCGTCTGGCGGCCGGTGTGGGCGGCCTCGAAGAAGGCGGCGGCGCGGCCCGATTCAAGCGCCGCGATGTCGGCCGCGAAGCGCAGATGGTGCAGCTCCACTTCGGCCGGCGACAGGCGCTGTTCGACCACTTTCAGGCAGAAGCCGACGAAGCTTTCGTAGCGCGCCTGCACGGTGCGCATCACCTGCGTCGACTGGTGGCGCGGGAACACCACGTCGTGGATCACCGCCGAGACGATGATGCCCAGTCCCACCTCGGTGGCGCGGGTGACGGCCAGCGCGAACACGCCGGTCGGATGGTCGAAGGAGGGGAAGGTGATCATGCAGGCGGTGTAGCCGGCCAGCACGAAGCTGTACGATTGCTGGTTGCGGTACAGCGCCGAGCCGCAGGTGCACAGGCCGACCCACAGCGCCAGGCCGGCGAACAGCAGCACCGCCTGTTGCGGGAACAGCGCCGTCAGGAACAGCGCGGCGGCACAGCCGACGATGGTGCCGAGCAAACGGTAAAAGGCTTTTTCCAGCACCATGCCGCTGCTGGGCAGGGCCAGGATGAAGGTGGTGGTCATCGCCGTGTTGGGCGAATCGAGGCCGAGGCGGAAGGCCAGCCACAGCGCGGTGAAGGCGGCCAGCATCACCTTGGCGACATAAATCCAGCGCTCGCCGTCGCTGCTTGCCCACTCCCGCGGCTGCCGCGCTGTCCAGTGACCGGCTCCGGAGGGGAGGGACTGGGGCGCGGCGCTGGTAGAGGTGGGCTCGGAGGTCATGGACGTTTCAGGAGTTGGTTTCGAAATTTTCCAGCTGGCGTTTAAACAGGTCTTCCAACAGCTTCACGTCGGCGGCGGTGTAGCCGTCGTAGGCGCGGGTGGTGCTGCTCCATACCTCCGGCAGCACTTCGGCGATCAGCGCGCGGCCGCCGTCGGTCAGCGTGATCATCACGTTGCGGCGGTCGCCGGGACGGGTGCCGCGCACGATCAGGCCTTGCGATTCGAGGTCGTTGCAGACGCGCGTCAGGTTGGCCGGCTTTTCCATGCAGGCCTCGCCCAGCGCCGACGCGGTCGAGGTCTCGTCCTCGGAGCCGTACAGCACCGCCAGCACCATGTAGCTGGCGTCGACCAGGTCGTATTTGCGCAGGGCCGCGTTGCTCAGGTCCTTCATGCGCTTCTGGATGTGGAAGGTCATCCGCATCAGGCGCATCAGATCCTCGGGGAATTCCGGTATGCGCGTGCGGATCTTTTTCAAGCGCTTCCTGGTCGCGTCAAAACTGCTCATTGCCTGTCCCTCTGCCTGTCGAAAGGCTCGATTGTACTATCTTAGTGTTGGGGCAAATCGAGTTTGATACCGCCTCCCAGAGCGGCCATCAGCGTCGCAAAATTATCCAGCTGGCGGCTGCTGATCTGCGCCACCTGCTGCTGTTCGTTGAGCAGCGCGATGCGCGTGCTGATTTCGTTGAGCGAGTCGGTCATGCCGGCGCGGTAGGCTTTCTCGGCCAGCGCGTGGGCGCGCTGCGCCGAGGCCAGCGCGTTCTGCGTCAGGCGGTCCTGCTCGCGCGTCGACTGGATGCGCGTGACGGCGTTGGCCACTTCCGACAACGCCTGCACCACCGTGGCGTTGTACTGCTCGACGGCGCCGTCGTAGAGGGCGGTCTGGTTGCCCAGCTGCCCGCGCAGGCGGCCGCCGTCGAAGATCGGCAGGCTGATGGCCGGCTCGAAGCCGCGCACCGCCGACTGCGCGCTGAGGAAGTTGGTGAAGCCGAAGGACTCGAAACCGGCGAACATGGCGAAATTGATATTCGGGTAGAAGCTGGCCTTGGCCACGTCGATATGCTTGGACGCCGCCTCGACGCGCCAGCGCTGGGCGACGATGTCGGGCCGGCGGCCCAGCAGCTCGGCCGGCAGGTTGGGCGGCAGGCCGGCGGCCTGCTCCAGTTTCAGCGTCGGCCGGGCGATGGCTTCGCCGTCGCCCGGACCTTTGCCGATCAGTGCCGCCAGCTGGTTGCGCAGCAGGGCGATCGCTTCCTGCGATTGCTCCAGCGCGCGGCGTCCGGCCGGCAGCGTGGTTTCGATGCTGGTCACGTCGATGTCGCTGGCCAGGCCGGCGGCGCGGCGGCGGCGCGTGATGTCGAGGATGCGCTGGCGCTGCGCCAGGCTGTCGGCGATGGTGTCGCCGATCGCGTATTCGAGCGACAGCTGGATGTAGCCGCGCACCACGGCCGTCTCCAGCGACAGGCGCGCCATCTGCGATTCGGCCGACGTCAGTTGCACCTCGTCGAGCGCGGCGGCCAGCGCGGCGCGGTTGCGGCCCCACGCGTCGATGTTGTAGCTGGCCGAGACGGAGGCCGTGTTGAGCCACTGCCAGGTGCCGTTCAGCGGCGGCGGCGCGGTGCCGTCGGTGGAGAACAGCGTGCGGGTGGTGGCGGCATCGGCCTTCACCTGGATTTTGTCCTCGGCTTCGACCACGCCGGCCAACGACTCGGCCTGGCGCACGCGCGCCTGCGTCACGTGCAGGCTGGGATTGTCGGCCAGCGCGGCCGCCACCAGTTTATTCAGTTGCGCGTCGTGCAGCGCTTCCCACCACGCCTCGTCGGGCCAGGCCACCGGCGCCGTGGCGGCCTGGATGGCGCTGCCCGCGTTGAGCGCGGCCACGTCCAGTTTCTGTGACTGCGGCGCGATGTGGCCCATGTCGGCGCAGGCGGCCAGCAGCAGCGTCAGGCCGGCGGCGGTGAGGGTGCGGAGAGCTGTCATAGTGCGTCCATGAACGGTGGTGGCTGGGCCGTCCGGGTGGACGGGGCGAGGCGGCTGCATGGATTAAACTATAGTCGTGAATATTACATTTGTAAAGTATATTTTTTCGTTTCATTCATTTTGAACGCTCTTGAAATCATTTGTTAGCGATTTCATTCCGTACTGTTTTGGGCGTCGAACCCCACCAGCGCTGACAGGCTTTGTTAAACGAGCTTTGCTCGGCATAGCCCAGCAGGCTGGCGATCTGCGATATCGGCATGGTTTTTTGTGCCAGATATTCTTGCGCCCGTTGACGACGAACGCGATCGACCAGAACGGAAAAGCTGAGCTTCTCGGCCATTAATTTGCTTTGCAGGGTGCGCTCATGCAGGCAAATATGCGCGGCAATCTGCTTCAAAGTGCAAGTAGGCGAACCCAGCAAACGCTCGATGAGCGCGCAGACCTGTCCCGCCACATCCATGGAACGTTGCCCGATGATATGCTCGATATAGGACTCGGCCATGCGTTTTAGCTCGGGATGGGAGCGGCCTATCGGTCGCGCAAGAAGCTCGGCGTTGATGACGATGGCGTTGGCTTTCTGGCCGAAAAGCACCGGGCAGGCAAACCAGTCGCGGTAGCGCCCCTCGGGCAAACCGGCGACGTGGCGCATCTGCACGTGATCGAGCTGTATCCTGCGATCGATCAGTATCCGCAAAATATTGCGCATGATCCCCAGCGTCAATTCCGTCACCTGGTTGCGCTGCGAGCAGCCTGCGACATCGATGCTGCAGGTGATGGCCGCAAGATGCGCAGCGTGGTCCGTCTCGATGGCAAAGCTCATCGCCGGACTGTAGTAGTGCAGATATTGATTCACGCTCGTGAACGCTTCTGCAACGGTATTGGCGTTCTGGGCGATCAAGGCCAGCGGTCCCAAAAAAGGGATGCTTTGACGCGCGGCCAGACGCAGGCCGAAGTCGGGGCAGGGCAAGTCCGCCGCCGTTGCCTGCAGCAGCCGGATCATGTCGGCATAGGAGATGAACGCCTCCTCGTCGTCCAGCGCGGCGTCATCGATGCGAAAACGCGCCAGCAAGGGCTGGGGATCGGCGCCCAGCTCGCGCACCAGGGCCTGATAGCCTGTCAATGAACGGCTTCGTACCAACGCGACCATGAAATAGTCACTCCTCAGTTTTCCGCGTCGGACTCGTCTAAGGACAAATCTCTTTCGCATAAGGACAAGATTTGCCGGCCATCGGCAGATCATAATGGCTTCCTGCGACACAGGCAATCGATTGCTCGGTTCGCGCTCGTCGACCCTGGCCAGCCTTGGGTCGCCCGTTCCACCTACTTAGCAAGAGGACTTCCGCCATGCCCATCCCCGCCATTCTGCAGGAAGGCTTGCAGCTTCCAGTGATTGCCGCCCCGATGTTCCTGGTATCGGGGACGCGGCTGGTGATTGAAACCTGCAAACAAGGCATCATCGGCACCTTGCCCGCGCTCAATGCCCGGCCGTCAAGCCAGCTCGACGAGTGGCTTGACGAAATCGAGGGCGCTTTGGCGGGCCGGCAGGCGGCCAGGTTCGGCGTCATGCTGCCGATCCATAAGTCGAACCAGCGGCTGGAACAGGATCTGGATATCGTGATTCGTCACAAAGTGCCGCTGGTCATCACCGCCGCCGGCCATCGCCCGGACGTTATCGCCGCCGTGCACGCTTACGGCGGCGTCGTGTTTCACGATGCCATACACATGAAACACGCGATGAAGGCCGTCGAGGCGGGCGTCGATGGCATCATCCCCATCTGTGCCGGCGGCGGCGGCAATGCCGGCACCCTCAACCCGTTTACTTTCGTCAGCCAATTGCGGGAGCAATTTGACGGCACCATCGTCCTTGGCGGCGCCATGGGCCACGGTCGCCATATCCGGGCCGCCAAGGTGCTCGGCGCCGATATGGCCTATATGGGCACGCGCTTCATCGCGACCGAAGAGGCCAATGCCAAGCCGCGCTTCAAGCAGATGATACTGGACGCGGCATCGACCGACGTCATTTACACCAACAAGGTGACGGGCATAGGCGCGAGCTTCCTGCGCGAAAGCCTAGTCCAGGCCGGCCTGGATTGGCGTGAGGGGGCGGTCATCCCGCCGGTGACGGTGGAAAACGAGGAGGAGATGATCGCCTGGCGCGACATCTGGTCCGCTGGCCAGGGCGCCGGACTGATACGCGACCTGCCATCGGTCGCCGGGCTGGCGCAACGCTTGAAAGCCGAATTCGCCGCCAGTCTCGCCGCCTGATCGATCAATCTTCGCACATCGGGCGATACCTGACCGGCACCACCCCACTAGAAAAGGACGCAATGATATGAACACCACGATAGAAGCCACCTTGACCCAAGGCGTACTGCACCTCGTCTTCAGCACCGAGAACGGCCTCAACACCATGGACGACCCGTGGCTCGAGTCGTTCGACTCGCACTTGCAGCGCGCCACTGACGATACGGCAGTGCGAGCGGTGCTGCTTTCCGGCCGCGGCAAAGTGTTTTGTGCCGGCGCCAATCTGTCCGGGATGAGCAGCAGCGCGCTGCACCAGGGATTCGCCGGCTCTCCGCTGGCTAGGTTCACCGAGCGTCTGGCAACATTTCCCAAGCCCTTGCTGGCGGCGGTGCATGGCAAGGCCATCGGCGGCGGCGCGACTTTGCTGCTGCATTGCGATTTGGTGGCCGCCGCCGCCGACACGCAATTTTGTTTCCCTTTCACCAGCAGCCTTGCCGCCGTTCCCGAACTGGCGTCGAGCTTCCTTCTGCCCCGCATTGCCGGCGCGCGGCTGGCGAGCGAGTTGCTGTTGCTCGGCCGGGTGTTTGATGCACACAAGGCGCTGCGGGCGGGCATGGTGACCGAGCTGGTGCC
>Ga0209848_1000712_pt1 | contig 11401 bp, 8 predicted proteins | sample OrgsoiDNA_201062_FD_185810 | JGI IMG/M metagenome (GOLD analysis project Ga0209848, IMG submission 185810) | Permafrost soil microbial communities from the Arctic, to analyse light accelerated degradation of dissolved organic matter (DOM) -... | ecosystem: Environmental > Terrestrial > Soil >...
TGATACCGGCCAAATTATTGCTGATGAGCAATGGTGGTCAGCAATGCAAATGACGGTCAAAAAATGAAAGGCCGCTTGCTCGACGCCATCCCGCTCACGTCACTTTCCGGCGTTGGAGCCAGTCAGGCAGAGAAGCTTGCTAAACTCGGCCTCGAAACTATCCAGGATCTCCTGCTCCACCTCCCTTTGCGTTATGAAGATCGCACACGTCTGTACGCCATTACTGATTTACTACCCGGAATTTTTGCCACAGTAGAAGGCGAAGTGTTGCGTTGCGACATCAGTTTTGGCCGCCGCCGGATGATGACCTGCCAGATAAGTGACGGTACTGGTATCGTTACCCTGCGCTTCTTCAACTTCAATGCGGCAATGAAAAATAGTTTGGCAACTGGCCGTCGTGTTACCGCTTATGGGGAGATAAAACGTGGCACACAGGGCGCAGAGATTATTCACCCGGAATACCGCATTCAGGGTGAGAACAGTGAAGTGGTACTGCAGGAGTCGCTAACCCCCGTCTATCCCACGACTGAGGGTATTCGTCAGGCAACGCTGCGTAAACTAACCGATCAGGCATTGGAACTGCTGGATACTGTGCCGATTGCTGAGCTTCTGCCGGAAGAGCTGAGCCGCACGTTGATTTCATTGCCTAAAGCTCTGCATCTTCTGCATCGCCCACCGCCTGATATTCAGCTGGCAGATCTCGAAAAGGGCCAACATCCCGCACAGCGCCGGTTGATCATGGAAGAGCTGCTAGCACATAACCTGAGCATGCTGGCCGTACGTGCCGGGACTCAAAGTTATAAAGCCTTACCGCTACTGCATGATGATCGCCTGAAAGACCAGTTCTTAGCCTCCCTACCGTTCAGCCCAACCGGCGCACAGCAGCGCGTCGTCGCCGAAATTGAACACGACCTCGCAAAGGGCTATCCAATGATGCGGTTGGTTCAGGGGGATGTAGGTTCTGGTAAGACACTGGTCGCCGCATTAGCCGCGCTCAGTGCCATTGCACAAGGCAAGCAAGTTGGCTTAATGGCACCGACTGAACTTCTGGCAGAGCAGCATGCTAATAACTTCCGCCAGTGGTTTGAACCACTGGGTATTGAGGTCGGTTGGCTGGCCGGTAAGCAGAAAGGCAAAGCGCGGCAGGCACAACAAGAGGCGATTGCCAGCGGCCAGGTTTCTATGGTGGTTGGTACACATGCGATTTTCCAGGAACAGGTTCTGTTCTCATCACTCGCCCTGGTGATCATCGATGAACAACACCGTTTTGGTGTCCACCAACGTCTTGCACTGTGGGAAAAAGGGAAACAACAGGGTTTCCATCCGCATCAGTTGATTATGACGGCCACGCCGATACCACGAACATTGGCTATGACGGCTTACGCCGACCTCGATACGTCCGTGATCGATGAATTACCGCCAGGTCGAACACCGGTGACTACCGTCGCGATCCCGGATACCCGACGCAGCGATATCATCGCCAGGGTGAAAAGTGCCTGTGAGCAGGAAAACCGCCAGGCTTACTGGGTTTGTACACTGATTGAAGAGTCAGAAATGCTGGAGGCCCAGGCGGCGGAAGCGACCTGGGAAGGGCTGAAAGTTGCCCTGCCTGAACTGAAAATCGGGCTGGTTCATGGTCGGATGAAAGCTCAGGAAAAACAGGCGGTCATGCAGGCTTTCAAACAAGGCGATGTACAGTTACTGGTCGCCACTACGGTTATCGAAGTCGGTGTAGATGTCCCTAACGCCAGCCTGATGATCATTGAAAATCCGGAACGTCTGGGTCTGGCTCAGCTACACCAACTACGTGGCCGTGTCGGGCGCGGTGCCATCGCTTCCCATTGTGTTCTGTTATATAAAACACCACTTAGCAAGACGGCGCAAAAACGCTTGCAGGTCCTGCGCGACAGTAATGACGGATTTGTCATTGCGCAGCAGGATTTAGAGATCCGTGGACCGGGAGAACTACTGGGAACGCGCCAGACAGGGAGTGCAGAATTTAAGGTCGCAGATTTATTGCGTGACCAGGCGATGATCCCGGAAGTACAGCGAATTGCTCGCTATTTACAGCAACAGTTTCCCCAACATGCTCATGCTTTGATCGAACGCTGGCTACCTGAACGCGTGCGTTATACCAACGCCTGATATCCTCTTGCTGTTTGCAGTTAAGTGCCGTCCATGGCACTCAATATCATTATGCGATGGCAGGGAACACCGGTAATAATAAGAATAGTTTTATGACTATCGCGTTAGCGATATCAATAAAGAATGCACCAACCATCGGTACGACCAAAAAAGCCAGATGAGACGGGCCAAATCGGTTAGTGATGGCTTGCATATTGGCGATTGCCGTAGGTGTCGCCCCCAGCCCGAAACCGCAGTGCCCCGCAGCCAGAACTGCCGCATCATAGTTTTTTCCCATCACCCGGTACGTCACAAAGATCGCATACAGCGCCATTGCCAGCCCTTGCACGCCGAGAATTGCCATCATTGGTAATGCCAGTGATGCCATTTCCCACAGTTTAAGGCTCATTAACGCCATCGCCAGAAACAGTGAAAGACTGACGTTACCCAGCACGGATACTGCGCGATCAAAGACCCGGTAAAAACCCAGCCATGCCAGCACATTGCTGAGGATAACCCCGACAAAAAGCACACAAACGAAAGTTGGGATTTCGAAGGTAGAACCCTGTAACAGGTTAGATACATGGCTGCCTGCCGTCAGACAGATAGCTATCAGCGCAATGGTTTCTACCATCACCAAAGGCGTGATCATCCGGCCAATAGCCGGTTTTTCGAATGCGCTTGGATCGACGGCATCATCCGGTGAACCATTCGGGGTAGATGAGTGACTGACCAGATAACGGGCAACCGGCCCACCGATAATACCACCCAGCACTAACCCAAAGGTCGCGCAGGCCATGGCTACTTCTGTCGCATTTTCAAAACCATACTTTTCGCTGAACAATTTACTCCAGGCAGCCCCCGTGCCGTGACCACCGGACAAGGTAATTGAACCCGCCAGCAATCCCATCAGCGGGTCAAGTCCGAGTAATTTTGCCATACCGATGCCAATCGCATTTTGCAGTAACAATAATCCCAACACGACGAACACCAGTAAAACCAGTGCCTTGCCGCCCGAACGCAGGCTGGCAAGATTGGCATTCAGACCAATGGTAGCGAAGAAGGCCAGCATAAGTGGTTCTTTCAGCGACATATCAAATGTGACTTCCCAACTGAAAAGTTGATTGGCCAGCAACAACAAGAAGGCCACCAGTAAACCTCCCGCTACCGGTTCAGGAATGGTGTATTTCTTGAGGAATGAAATTGTTTGGACGCATTTACGTCCCAGAAGGAGTACCAGTGTGGCGGCAACCAGTGTGCCGTAGGTGTCGAGAGAAATCATGAAAGTGCTCCATTTTATAAAAAATCCAATAATATTATTAAGTTATAAGAATTCCAGTTCACTGATATTTTTCAGATATGGGATTAGAAGTCAGATAGCCAATCTAACGCAAGAAAAACAGCCCGAATGTGCTGGTTAAATCGCAATTGGTGGTGAAATAAAACAGCAAAGCAAACGATTGCTTTTGTGTCCATTTTCATTAAAAATGCCCGCTTTGCCGCTTAATGGATGCCCAAATCATGAGTACGCAATCCGCCGAGCCAGAGACTCAGCGCCCTGAATTTTCCCGCCCGCATAATAGTGAATTAATTTACCGCCTCGAGGACCGTCCTCCTCTGCCGCAAACCCTGTTTGCCGCCTGCCAGCACCTGCTGGCGATGTTTGTTGCGGTGATCACCCCAGCGCTGCTGATTTGCCAGGCACTGGGGCTTCCGGCACAGGACACTCAGCACATCATCAGCATGTCGCTGTTTGCATCAGGGCTGGCTTCTATTCTGCAGATTAAGACCTGGGGCCCTGTAGGTTCAGGCTTACTGTCAATCCAGGGCACCAGTTTTAACTTTGTGGCTCCGTTGATCATGGGCGGTATGGCACTTAAAAACGGCGGTGCAGATGTACCGACCATGATGGCAGCGTTGTTCGGCACGTTGATGGTTGCATCCTGTACGGAAATTATTCTCTCGCGATTCCTGCATCTCGCACGCCGCATTATCACGCCGCTGGTCTCCGGTATCGTGGTGATGATCATCGGTCTGTCATTAATCCAGGTTGGCCTTACCTCTATCGGTGGCGGCTATGCGGCGATGAGCGATCACAGTTTTGGCGCACCAAAGAATCTGTTGCTGGCCGCCGTTGTTCTGGTGGTAATTATCCTGCTGAACCGGCAGAAAAACCCTTACCTGCGCGTCGCGTCGCTGGTGATAGCAATGGCTATCGGCTATCTGGCCGCATGGATAATGGGAATGCTGCCCGAAACGGCATCGGCTACACAAAGTCACTGGATAACACTACCGACACCGCTCTATTACGGCCTGGGTTTTGACTGGAATCTACTTATTCCCCTGATGTTGATTTTCATGGTGACGTCACTTGAGACCATTGGTGACATCACGGCCACCTCTGATGTTTCCGAGCAACCGGTAAGCGGCCCGCTTTATATGAAGCGTATTAAAGGCGGCGTACTGGCAAACGGTCTGAACTCAATGCTTTCGGCGGTCTTCAACACCTTCCCGAACTCCTGCTTCGGCCAGAACAATGGGGTGATTCAATTGACCGGCGTTGCCAGCCGTTATGTCGGTTTTGTCGTCGCTTTGATGTTGATCGTACTTGGCCTGTTCCCTGCCGTTGCGGGGCTGGTTCAACATATTCCTGAACCGGTGCTGGGCGGGGCGACTATCGTGATGTTTGGTACGATTGCAGCTTCTGGTGTCCGCATTGTGTCGCGTGAACGCCTTAACCGCCGCGCGATTATGATCATGGCATTATCTCTGGCCGTGGGGATGGGAGTTTCACAACAGCCGTTGATCCTGCAATTCGCACCGGACTGGCTTAAAACCCTGCTGTCATCCGGCATCGCAGCCGGCGGTATTACCGCCATTGTGTTGAACCTCATTTTTCCTCATGAAAAGTAAACTTCTGCTGTAACCCCCTGCAAAGACGGCGAGAGGCCCGGAACCCTCGCCGCATTTTCTTGTCTCTGTCATGCTAACCTATTGAGAAAGGCCACTGTTTGCGGCATAAACAGGGTATTCTTTTCCCTTTCCCGACGGATATGGATTCAGACGATGAAATTTATCGGCAAAATTTTACTGACACTCCTTCTGCTGTTGGTGCTGGCAATCGTACTGCTTTATGTGGTGTTGCAGACCCATTGGGCCGCAGGCCAGCTTAGCCAGTGGATGAGCAATAACAGCAACTACCGCCTGTCAGTTGAAAAAATTGATCACGCCTGGTCTGAACCCGGCCGCATAACGCTAAACGGCGTGAAATTGGGGCAAAAAAATCAGCCTGATACGCTCAACGCCGCTCAGGTGAATCTGGATCTGAGCTGGCGTCAGATAACAGAACCCCGTTTCTTCGACCGCATTGTGTTGGTCAACGGACGGCTCAATCTCAATCCTTCAGCATTCAATCTCCCTATTCAGGCAAATACGCTTCAGCTCAGTAAAATGGCACTTACCGGTGATGCCGATAGCTGGGCGGTTGATGGTCAACAAGTGAATGCAGGTATCTACCCGTGGCAGCCAAAAGCCGGGCATCTGCTGGGTGAAAATACGGAATTCCAGTTAAGTGCAGCGTTGCTGAGCATCAATGGTATTCCAGTCGAGAATGTTTTAGTGCAAGGGAAAATTAACAATAACCAGCTCACACTAAGCAACTTCGGCGGCGATGTTGCCCGTGGCCAGTTGACGGGAAAAGCCAGCCGGGCACCGGACGGCAGCTGGACAGTTGATAACGTGCGTCTAAGTAATGTGCGGTTACAGACCTCACAATCACTGTCGGTATTCCTGCAGAACCTCCATCAGCAACCGAAAGTCGTGGTTAAACGCTTCGATTTGATCGATGCCCGCCTGCAAGGCAAGGATTGGGCGTTCAGCGATGTTGATCTGTCCGTGAAGGATGTCAGCTTTGAGAAAGGTGACTGGCAGAGTCAGGATGGTGAAATCTCGTTGAATGCCACAGAGATGATAAACGGCAACCTGCACGTTATCGATCCAATCATCAATTTGGACCTTTCCCCCCAAGGGATTGCCATCAAACAGGTAAGTGCCCGCTGGGAAGGTGGCCTGCTGCGAACCACAGGTAACTGGATTCGTGATAGCCGCCGGTTACAGCTGAATGAACTCACCGTTGCCGCACTGGAATATACGCTGCCACAAAACTGGCGTCAGCTTTGGGTCCAAAGCCTGCCGGACTGGCTATCAGAGGTTTACGTCGGGAAGCTAATGACCAACCGCAATTTGATCATCGATATTTCTCCCCAGTTCCCGTTCCAGCTCACCGCACTGGATGGTTTCGGCACCGATTTACTGCTGGCGCGTAATCACCAGTGGGGGATCTGGTCAGGTAAACTGAACCTCAATGCCAGCGACGCTACCTTTAATAAAGTCGATGTGCGACGCCCTTCTCTTGCGCTTGAAGCGTCAGACAGCCAGGTGAAATTTACTGAAATGAGTGCATTCACCAAAGAAGGGCTACTGGAGGCCACGGCCAGCGTGGATCAACAACCACAGCGTAACTTTACTGTGGCGATGAACGGACGCGCCGTTCCTGTCAATGTGCTGGAAACCTGGGGCTGGCCGCATCTAGACCTGCAAGGCAATGCCAATATGCAGCTGAATCTGCAAGGCCAGATGCCCGCCAACGTAGATTTCCAGCCGACGTTAAACGGTAAGCTACACGTTATCTCTGCTGACGGAAAACAGCTGGATCAGCAAATGAGCAAGGGCATTGTGGCTGGCGCGATCGCACCCTAAATAGAACGACACCGCAGCTCTTGAAACAACAAAGGCACTCCATCACGGAGTGCCTTTTGTTTTCGGGAAGGTACCAGGGATCAGTTAATGTGCGGCTCAAGCGGTGCTTCAGGTGCAACCGGCAGGACTAAATAAGTGCCTTCAAAAATAGCGCCGTCAGTTTCATCCCCCAGCAGACTCACCTGGAGCTGAACACGGGCACGACGTCCCTTAGCCAGACGGTCAAGATCACCGCTGATAGAGCTGAGATCGGCGATGGCTCGCGGCCTCCCGGTGACAGGAGCACTATAACGAATATGCGCATCGGCAAGAATTATGGTTCCGCCCAGATGGCGTTCACGCAGCAACAGCCAGATCAATCCCCAACCGGTTAGGGTCGCCAGTGAAAACAGGCTTCCGGCAAACAGGGTGTGATGAGGATTCTGGTTGCCGTTTTCCGGCATGGTTGTCACGAAACGCTGCCCGGTATATTGGCTGATCCGCACGCCCATTTTTTCGCTCAGCGGAATATGGTCGTACCAGGCTTGCTGTAACTGCCCGCACCAGTCGGGGCGGTGTAAAATATCATCCAGTGTTGCTACCGGTTTGATCATCAAAAAATGACGAACCGGTGTCGTTTGCGGGGTGGTGATCTCGCCCTGATTCACAAAGCCAAGTTTGGCAAAGAACTCCACGGCGTCTTCACGCGCGCTACATACCACCCGTTTTACCCCTTCCTGGCGTGCCACGGACTCCAGGGTCATGGCCACCAGTGTCCCCAACCCTTTTGCCTGAACATTCGGGTCAACGGCAAGGAAGCGGATAGAGGCCTCGTTGTCGGCATTGATATATAAACGGCCTACCGCAACGGTTTTACCGCTCTCATCCACCACCATTTGGTGATGTGCCATTGCGTCATAGGCATCACGCTCTGAACCTTCCGGCTGACGCAATGGCTTACGCAGCATCTCCCAACGGAAGGAGTAATAGGCAGCCAGCTCTTTTTCAGTAACAGGAACTCTTAAATGGTACATAGATAGGTTCTCTCCGGCGTGATGCCTTTACATTCAGACTTGTAGCCAGAAGGTCACCGGCCCGTCATTAACCAGTGCCACTTTCATATCAGCAGCGAAGCGCCCTGTTTGGGTAATTATTCCCTTTTCACGGCACTCCCCACAAAAATAATCATAGAGTCTTTCCGCTTCCTGAGGCGCAGCCCCTCGGGAGAAGCCGGGGCGGTTGCCCTTCTGCGTATCAGCCACCAGCGTAAACTGGGAAACCACTAACAGGCTGCCGCCCACCTGCTGAACGTTAAGGTTCATCTTGTCGTTCTCATCACTGAAGATACGGTATCCGATCACCTTATCGCACAATTTTTTGGCTTTCTGTTCGTCATCGCCCTGTTCGACACCCAGTAAAATCAATAATCCGGGGCCAATTTCCCCACAAATTTCACCCTCGACAGTGACGCTGGCACTTAATACCCGCTGAATTAATGCAATCATAAATAACCTTCAGACTTTCTTTAAATTATGACTCTTTCACGTTTAACGTCGCGGCGTCAGAGGAGCGCAACTTGCGCAGGGAACGATATTCCCCCAGCGTTACCGTGATCTCAGCCCCCAAAAGCACGATACACCAGCTCACATAAACCCAGAGGAATAATATTGGGATCACTGCCAGAACACCGTAAATCAACTGATAGGACGGGAAGAGTTGTATATAGAGTGCGAAAACTTTTTTGCCCAGTTCAAATAAGGATCCAGCGACCAACGCCCCTACCAGTGCATCCAAAGGCGGAACACGTACAGTAGGTACCACCTGATACAGCAGCCAGAATGAGATCCAGGAAATGAGTAAAGGCAGAACGCGCAGGGTGTGATCGATAACCGAATGAACCCCATTGATGCGCAGCCAGTTCAGGGACAAAAGGTAGGAGCTGATCGCCACGCTGGCCACCAGCAGAATCGGTCCCAGTGTTAATACCATCCAGTAAACTGCAAACGAAAAGACAATCGGCCTTTTGGTTTTACTGTTCCAGATTTTGTTCAACACACTGTCAACGGAGGCGATAAGTAACAGGGCGGTGACAATCAGCCCACAGGTACCCACTGCTGTCATTTTGCTGGAGTTGGCAACAAACTGTTCCAGATAACGCTGGATCACATCCCCCGTAGCAGGCATAAAATTATTGAAAATAAAGGTCTTTAGCTGAGCGCTGATCTCTGAAAATACCGGAAATAAAGCAAATAAAGAGAAGACCACAGCGATGAGCGGAACTAATGACAGCAGAGATACATAAGCCAGATGCCCTGCCAGCATCGTCAGGCCATCTTTATCCGCGCGCTTAAGTAACAGGTGTACGAAGTGCAAACCCGTTTTAACACGATGCCACAGTGTTCTCATTCACACTCCACTCACGAAAACCAGGCAGGTACAGTAGTTTTATCTTCTACCAGTACCGCTTCAATGCCCATTAACCTCGCCGCTTCGACGTTTTCGATAACATCATCAAAGAAAACAGCCTGGCTGGCCGTCACGCCTTCCTGCCCGAGCACATACTCAAAAATGCGGGGTTCCGGTTTACGCATGCCCAAATCTTGCGAAAGATAGAGCGCATCGGTATTGGCTGCAATTTCAGGATAATGTGCAGGCCAGTAGTTGAGATGCAGGCGGTTAGTGTTCGACAGCACAACCACGCGGTGCCCTTGCTCGCGCAATCTCTTAAAAATATCGATAACTTCAGTTCGCAAGCCAACAAATACCGCCTGCCAACCCAGACTGAATTGTTCAAAACTCAGCGCAATGCCCATCTCATGGCTGAGTTCTGCGGCAAACTCTTCGTCGCTTATCTCGCCCCGCTCATGTTTCTGAAACACCTGTCCCATTGAAAATCGTTCGCTCAGGGTCGCGAGAGGGGTGCCGCTGAGATTGCTCCATACGCCGAGTACACGTTTGAAATCGATATCAATAATGACGTTGCCCATATCAAAAATGTACAGCATTGCACGCTCCTGATTTCAAAGATGATGTTTAACTCTAGCGGGAAAAGATACACATGAACAGAGAGGGAAGTATGAAGCTGTAACGTAATGTCAGAAAAAAGTATAAAAAAAACAGAGCACCCTAAAGTGCCCTGTTCTATTGAAAACGGCTTGCGTTAAAGAGGCTTACGCTTCTTTAGGACCACGCATAGCACGTTTACGGTCATTCTCGGTCAGGTGACGTTTACGAATACGCACAGACTGAGGAGTTACTTCGACCAGTTCGTCATCATCGATGAATTCCAGAGCTTGCTCCAGAGACATTTTGATGGCCGGAACCAGAGTCGTTGCTTCATCAGTACCAGACGCACGCATGTTGGTCAGTTTCTTACCGGTCAGGCAGTTCACGGTCAGGTCGTTAGAACGTGAGTGAATACCGATGATTTGGCCTTCGTACACTTCTGCGCCGTGGCCCAGGAATAATTTACCGCGGTCCTGAAGGCTGTACAGTGCGAACGCGACAGCTTTACCCTGACCGTTGGAGATCAGTACGCCGTTCTGACGTTGGCCGATTTCGCCTGGACGCACATCATCGTAGTGACTGAATGTAGAGTACAGCAGGCCAGTACCGGAAGTCATGGTCATGAATTCAGTACGGAAGCCGATCAGACCACGTGCTGGGATCAGGTAATCCAGACGGATACGACCTTTGCCGTCAGGGATCATGTCCTTAACGTCGCCCTTACGCTCACCCATGGCTTGCATGACTGAACCCTGGTGCTGTTCTTCGATATCCAGAGTCACGTTTTCGAATGGCTCTTGTTTACGACCATCAATCATCTTATTGATAACTTTTGGACGAGAAACAGCAATTTCGAAACCTTCACGACGCATGTTTTCGATCAGAACTGACAGGTGAAGTTCACCACGGCCGGATACGCGGAACGCATCAGCGTCTTCAGTTTCTTCAACACGCAGTGCAACGTTGTGCACCAGTTCTTTGTTCAGGCGGTCAAGAATCTGACGTGAAGTCACATACTTACCTTCTTTACCACAGAACGGAGAGGTGTTTACGCAGAAGTACATGGTTACTGTTGGTTCATCAACAGACAACGCAGGCAGCGCTTCAACCGCTTGCACGTCACAAACGGTATCAGAGATGTTCAGCTCGCCCAGACCGGTGATTGCAATGATGTCGCCTGCTTCAGCCAGTTGAGTTTCGATACGCTCCAGACCCATGTGGCCCAGTACTTTGCCGACTTTACCGTTACGGGTTTTGCCTTCGCTATCAATGATAGTGACTTGCTGGTTAGGCTTAACCACACCGCGTTTGATACGACCAATGCCGATAACGCCAACGTAGTTGTTGTAGTCCAGCTGAGAAATCTGCATCTGGAGTGGGCCGTCACGGTCAACTTTAGGTGCTTCAACGTGGTCTACGATTGCCTGGTACAGCGGGGTCATGTCTTCGGCCATATCGTTATGGTCGGTACCCGCGATACCCAACAGGGCAGATGCATAGATAATTGGGAAGTCGAGTTGCTCGTCAGTCGCGT
>Ga0209848_1000715_pt1 | contig 11361 bp, 9 predicted proteins | sample OrgsoiDNA_201062_FD_185810 | JGI IMG/M metagenome (GOLD analysis project Ga0209848, IMG submission 185810) | Permafrost soil microbial communities from the Arctic, to analyse light accelerated degradation of dissolved organic matter (DOM) -... | ecosystem: Environmental > Terrestrial > Soil >...
TGCTGAAGAACCATCCGACTTTCACCGAGGCCCAGATCGCGCTGGCCAGGAGCTATATGGCGGCCACGCCGCCGACGGAGATCGATCCGCGCGTGCAGGCGCTGGTGAACGATTTGATCGGCTGCGTGGCCGACAAGTGGACGATGCTGATATTCGAGGTACTGGTCGAACACGGTGAACTGCGCTTCACGCGCCTGTCGGAGCTGGTCGAGGGCATCAGCCAGAAAATGCTGACGCAGACGTTGCGCCACATGGAGCGCGATGGTTTCGTCACGCGCACGGTGCACGCGGTGGTGCCGCCCAAGGTCGAATACAAACTCACCGACCTGGGTTTCGGCCTCGCGGCGGCATTCTGCGGCGTGTGGATCTGGGCGGCGGAAAACCTCAAGACGGTGGAAAAGTCGCGCGCCAAATTCGATAAGAAGGCCGGCAAGGCCGGCTAATGGGATCGCTCGGCTAGCGCGACGCCAAAGCCTTCACCGCCTCCATCGCGGCGCTGCACGACTCGGTCGCCTGCACCTGATTGCGGCCGCCTTCCTTGGCCACGTACATGGCGCGGTCGGCCGCGACGAACAAGGTCTCGGTGTTGTCGAGCTGGTGCGGTCGTATCGTCGCCACGCCGATGCTGACGGTGATCCACGGCGACGTCGGCGAACGCGGATGCGGCAGCTGCAGCGCTTCGATGTGGGCGCGGATCGATTCTGCCAGCAGATAGGCCGAATCGGCCTCGGTCTCGGCGAACAGCAGCACGAATTCCTCGCCGCCGTAGCGCGCCGCCAGGTCGGTCGGGCGCAGCGCGTGCGACTGGATCGCCTGCGCCACCTGCTGCAGGCAGGCGTCGCCGGCCGGGTGGCCGAGCGTGTCGTTATACAGCTTGAAGTGGTCGACGTCGAGCACCACCAGCGACAGCGGCTGGCCGCTGCGCATCGAGCGTTGCCATTCTTTTTCGAGGAAGCTGTCGAAGTGGCGCCGGTTGGCGATCTTGGTCAGCGGGTCGACCATGGCGGCGCGCTGCAGCGCGTCCTCGGACTGCTTGTGGTGGGTGATGTCGTGCAGCAGGCCGATGAACAGCGGCTGGCGCAGATACATCGGCGTCAGCGTCAGGTCCATGCACACCGAGCTGCCGTTGCGGTGGCGGATGATGACCTCGCGCGTGCCGTGGTTGTGCGCCGTCTCCGGGCTGGCCGCGTAGCGTTCGAAATAATCGAGGTACTCCTGCGCCACCAGGGGGTTGAGCAGGTCCGACAGCGTGCGGCCGGCCAGTTCGCTCTCGCGGTAGCCCAGGTATTTGTCGCAGGCCGGGTTGGTGAACTGGATGCGGCCGTCGGCCTCGATGATCAGCAGGCCTTCGGCCATGTTGTTGACGATGGTGCGCAGGCGTTCGGCCTGTTCCTGCTGCGTCTCGCTATTGACGCGGATTTGCAGCTGCGTGCGCACACGCGCGCACACCTCGGCCATGCGCAGCGGCTTGGTGATGTAGTCGACCGCGCCGAGGTCGAAGCCGGCCACCACGTCCTCGGTGGAGGTCTTGGCGCTCATGAAGATCACCGGGATGCGTTGCGTGGCGGTGTGGCTTTTCAGCTGGCGGCACGTTTCCAGGCCGTCCATGCCGGGCATCATGATATCGAGCAGGATCAAATCGGGATGGACGCGGCGGGCGATTTTCAGCGCGCGCTCGCCGGAGGTGGCGACGAAGGTCTGATAGCCTTGCTGGACCATCATCTTGCGCAGCACGCTCAGGTTGGCCGGCGCGTCGTCGACGATCAGCACGGCGGCGTCGCGCCGCGCGACAAATCCCATACTGCCCGTGGTCATTGCGGCTCGCCTTCTCGCAAACGTTGTCCGTGGGCGAGCGTGGTCGAGCGGCCGCGGCTGGCGAAACGGGAGGCTGGAGCGGCGCTGACGGGGGTACGGTCAACGATGATATTTGCGCGTGCGTACAAAGGCTGGCCTAATTGAAAAGTAACTATCCGTTCAAATAATACCGCTTTGCCTCGTCGAATTGTGAAAAAAAATGCCCCGTTTTGGCGCGGCAAAGCACGTTGCCATGCCGATTCGACCCGCTTGCAGACCAGTTGGCGAGGATTGGTATTGCTTTCGGGTATTTTTGTTACTTTTAGTGATAATGCCTTGACGCAACATGGTAAGTGATGTTGTCTTGGATACAAGGGTTGTTGTATTTTTGCCTCAGCGGCGGCGGGAATGCGTGGGCGGCGCTGCGCCCACGCGGGTCGGACTGGGGTGACGACGCTTAAATCTTGGCGGCGATCAGCTTGCCGAGGATGGCGATGCCGGCGCGGATGCGTTCCGGCGACACCGTCACGAAGGACAGGCGCAGCGTGTTCGTTTCCGGCTCGTTGGCGTAGAACGGCGAACCCGGCACGAAGGCCACCTTGTTGGCGATCGCCTCGTCCAGCAGCTTCATGGCGTCGATGTGCTTGGGCAGCGTGACCCAGATGAACATGCCACCTTCCGGCTTGGTCCACTGCACGGCGGCCGGGAAGTGTTCGGCCATCGCGGCCAGCATGCACTGGCACTGGTCGCCGTACAGCGTGCGGATTTTCGGGATGTGGCGGTCGAGGAAACCATCCTTGATCACCTCATGCACCACCATCTGCGTCAGCTGCGAGGTGTGCAGGTCGGCCGCCTGCTTGGCCAGTTCCAGACGGCGCACCAGCGGCAGCGGCGCCACCACGTAGCCGAGGCGGATGCCCGGCGTCAGCACCTTCGAGAAGGAACCCATGTAGATCACGCCGTCCGGGTTCATCGCCACCATCTTCGGCAGCGGGTCGCCCTTGTAGCTCAAGGCGCCGTAGGGATCGTCCTCGATCAGCGGCAGGCCGAGGCGCGCGCATTTTTCCACCAGCTGCACGCGGCGTTCGGCCGACAGCGTGCGGCCGGTCGGGTTCTGGAAGTTCGGCAGAGCGTACAGCAGACGCGCGCCTTCGGCCACGGCGTCCAGCGAATCGGGCACCAGGCCGTGTTCGTCGGTGGCGACCGAGACGAAGCTCGGACGGTAGACCGAGAACGCCTGCAGCGCGCCCAGGTAGGACGGCGTCTCCACCAGCACGCGGCTGCCTTCGTCGATCAGCACCTTGCCCAGCAGGTCCAGCGCCTGCTGCGAGCCGGACGTCATCAGCACCTGCTCCGGCACGATCTTGCCGCCGTTGCTCGACAAGGAATCGGCGATCCACTGGCGCAGCGGCAGGTAGCCGTCGGTCGGGCCGTACTGCAAGGCGACCTTGCCGGAATCGGTCAGCACCTTGTCGAAGGCGATTTTCATTTCATCGACCGGGAAGGTGGCCGGCGACGGCAGGCCGCCGGCGAAGGAGATGATCTCCGGCTGCTGCGTGATCTTCAGGATCTCGCGGATGAAGGAGCTTTGCAGCTGTGCGGCGCGATCGGAGAAGCGCCATTGCATCGGGTGGGGATGTTCGATTTTCATACTGTCTCACTAAGGGGAAGGCCGGGACGGGCCCGGTCACTGGCAGGCGCGCTGGTGGCGGCGCCTTGAAAAAGCGGCGCCGCGGGTTGGCCGCTTCGGCGCCGCGCGTGATCAGTCGACTTCGACGACCATGTCGATTTCGACGCAGCAGCCGAGCGGAATCTGGGCCACGCCGAAGGCCGCGCGGGCGTGCTTGCCGGCGTCGCCGAAGACCTGGCCGAACAGCTCGGAGGCGCCGTTGGTCACCAGGTGCTGGTCGGTGTAGTCGGGCGTCGAGTTGACCAGGCTGGTCAGCTTGACGATGCGGCGCACTTTGTTCAGGTCACCGCCGACGGCTTCCTGCAAGGTGCCCATCAGCGCGATGGCCACCGAACGCGCCGCCGCCTGGCCCTCTTCGGTGCTGATGTTTTTACCCAGCTGGCCGACCCACGGCGAGCCGTCGGCCTTGCGCGCGATATGGCCGGAGACGAAAATCTGTTTGCCGGTCTGGACGTACATCACGTAGGCGGCGACTGGCGCGGCTGGTGGGGTCAGGGTGATGTCGAGCGCTTTGAGTTGTTCGTAAACAGACATGTGAGATCCAGAAAAGAAGGTCGACGGGGCGACGGAGGTTGGCTGATAGCGGGCGGATAAAGTGTCGGTGCGGGTGTCGATGTGTGCGCGGATAAGTGTGCGACCGGATCGATATTGTACGTCCTGCGGCGCGGCCCCGACTATAAAAGCAGCCGAATACTGTATGGTTTTGCCCGACCTTTTTGGCGGTTTAATGTCTTTTGCACCCGCTTGTTTTCCATGTTTGTGCTCGGCTCTGCGTTAGAGGGTAAAAATACGGATGGAAATTATCGATAAACGATAATTTATTTTCGTGTTACGATATGGAAATGGATAACTCACTTGATTACAGCATGAATCAAACCCAAGGTCTCAGCCAGTTCCTGCGGCTCTGCTTTGCCGCCTGCGCGATCCTGCTGGCGCCGCTGCGCATCATCGGCTGGCTGCTGTACGATCCGGCCAAGCCGCTCGACAATCAACCCTTGCTGCTCGGCCTGAACGTGTCGCTGACCGCCGCCGACATCGCCGCGCCGCTGGACCTGCATCAGCGGCTGTGGGCGATGGGCAGCAGCATCCTGCCGACCGCGCTGGGGATACTGATTTTTTCCCTGCTCTCGCGGCTGTTCCGCCTGTACCAGCGGGGCGATATATTCACCGCCGACGCGGTGGCGGTCATCCGCTGGCTGGGCTGGACCATCATCGCCGCGCAGCTGGTCGATCCGGCGTACCAGATGCTCAACAGCGCGGCGCTGACTTGGCACAATCCGGTCGGCAGCCGCCAGCTGAACTTCAGTGTCAATTTCACGCACCTGGAATTGCTGTTCACCGGCTTGATCGTCATCGTCGTCTCGCGCATCATGGACGAAGGCCGGCGCTTGCAGGTCGAGCAGGATTTGACGATCTGATATGGCGATACGCATAGAACTCGACGTGATGCTGGCGAAACGGAAAATCAGCTCCAAGGAACTGGCCGAGGCCATCGATATCAGTCCGGCCAATCTGTCCATCCTCAAGACCGGCAAGGCGCGCGCGATCCGCTTCCATACCTTGGAGGCGCTGTGCCGCGTGCTCGATTGCCAACCCGGCGACTTGCTGGCGTACGTGCCGGACGACGAAAGCGATGTGGCGCGATGAAGGCGGCCGACCGGATGAGGCATATCGGCCTGGCGCTGACGCTGCTCCTGCACCTGGCGCTGTTCCTCGCGTTTCAGCAGTGGAGCCGGCATACGGCGATGCCGGCGGCGCCGCGCGGCGAGGTCGCGATGCTGTGGATGGCGCCCCTCAAGCCAGTCCCGCTGCAATCTGCGCCGGCGCGCTCGCCAGACAGGGCGGCGATCCGTCCATGGTCCCGGCCACCGGCGTCTTCCCGGGTCGTGCCGCAGAAAACCACCGCCATCACCATCGTCGCTCCGGCGGCGCCGCCGGCCGATCCTGCGCCGGCGGCGGCTGATGCGGGGCGGGTGTTGGCCGATCCCGCCGCGTTGGTCAGGACCATGCATCTCGACGACGACAAAAGTGATTTGCGGCGCGCCATCGAAGCGCACGGCGGCAACCTGGCCAGCGCGAAAAAAGAAAAGTACGCCGCTTTTCAGGATGCGGTGGAAGCGGCCACAGTTCCCGATTGCGTGGGCGGCACTGACGACGGAAAAACCAAAGCCGGCAGCAACAGCGCTGGCGGTTTGTTCGCGCTGCCGGTGTTGATCGCGGCGAAGTTGACGGGACATTGTAAATAAGCTGCGGCGTTAGCGTTGCGACGGCGCGGCCGCGCTGGATGCCGAGCGCTTGACGCGCATCCGCCGGCCCGCCGCCACCACCGCGATGACGGCCAGCGCGAACAGCACATTCGACCATGACAGCGCTTCCTTGAGCAGCACGGCGGCGCCCAGCAAGCTTAAAAACGGCTGCACCAGTTGTACCTGTCCGACCCGCGCCACGCCGCCCAGCGCCATGCCGCGATACCAGAAGAAGAATCCGATGAACATCGAGAACACGGAAACGTAGGCGAATCCCGTCCAGGCGCGCACGCCGGCATGGGCGATGCGCTGCGCGTCGTGCCACGACAGCCAGCCCGTCACCGGCAGCAGCACCGGCAGCGATAAAATCAGCGCCCAGCAGATCACCTGCTCGCCGCCCAGGCTTTGCGCCAGCCGTCCGCCTTCCGCGTAGCCGAGCGCCGCCAGCAGCACGGCGCACAGCAGCGCGGCGTCGGCGCGGTGGAAACTGCCGCCGCTGTCGTGCAGAGCGAAACCGGCCACCAGTACAGTTCCCAGTGCGGCCATGATCCAGAACCCGGCCGACGGCCTTTCGCCGCCGCGCAGGGCGGCGAAGACGGCCGTCGCCAGCGGCAGCACGCCGACCAGTACAGCGCCGTGGGCGGCCGGTACACTGCGCATGGCGATCGACGTCAGCCAAGGAAAGCCGACGATGCAGCCGGCCGACACCATCGCCAGCGGCGCCAGCGCGGCGCGCGGCGGCAGCGGTGCACGCTTCCAGCGCAGCCAGCCGGCCGCCAGCAGCGCCGCCACCAGCCCGCGCCCGAACGCGACGAAGGCCGGCTCGAAGGAGCCGACCGCCATCCGCGTGAACGGCAACGTCAGGCTGAAGATGGCTACGCCGATCAGGCCCAGCAACATGCCGGCCGATTCGTCGGACAGGCCGGGGCGGGTGGGGATGATGGTTTGCAGGGGTGCGCTGGTGGTCATGGGTGGTCCCGGTAAAGTGCCTGGTTTTTACTCGTTTGTGTTCGTGGTGTTCGCAGCGGTGTTTTTCGCGCCGGCGTTGCTCCCGGCCGTGTCATCGTCGCGGTGTCATCGCGGCTGTATCAGTCGCGATTGAACGGCGCGTCGCCTTGCAGCACGCGATGGAATAAATCGGCATCGACGTTGGCGCCGGTGAGCGGCAGGCCTATCTTGCAGCCTTTGAAGCGCGGATCGTCTTTCAGCTGCAGCGCGGCCGCCAGCGGCGCGGCGCCGGCGCCTTCGGCCAGATTGTGCGTAGCGCTGTAGTAGAGTCGCATCGCGCTGGCCACTTCGGCGTCGCTGACGGCCACCACATCGTCCACGCATTCGAGCATCGCGGCCAGCGATTCCGGATCGGGAACGCGGCACGCCATGCCGTCGGCCAGCACCGTCGATACCGGCGCGGCGATACTGCGGCGCGCCCGGAACGACAGCTGGTAGGCCGGTGCCTGCGTCGAGACGACGCCGATGATGCACGTGCCCAAGCCCAGCACATGGCGCGCGGCGATCGCGGCGCAAATGCCGGAGCCCTGGCCGATCGGCACCAGCAGCACATCAAGCTGCGGCTGGGCGCGCAGCAATTCCATCCAGCCGGTGGCGACGCCTGCCACCAGATCCTCATGAAACGACGGCACCATGTGCAGGCCGTCGCGCGCGGCCAGCATCTGCGCGTGTTCGCGGCTGGCCTGGAAGTCGTCGCCGAATTCGATCAGCCGCGCGCCCAGGGCCCGCATGGCGGCGTTCTTTTCCACGCTGTTCCCGTGCGGGACCACGATGGTGGCGGCCACGCCGTGGCGGCGTGCCGCAAAAGCCAGCGACTGGCCGTGGTTGCCGCGCGTGGCCAGCACGATTCCTTTGACGCCGGGCAAACGCGCTGCAAGTCGCTGCATATACACCAGCCCCCCGCGTACCTTGAAGGCACCCGTCGGCGTATGATTTTCGTGCTTGACCCACACCTCGGCGTCCAGCGCCTGGTTGAGCAAGGGCCAGGACAGCTGCGGCGTTGGCAGCATGGCGTCGTAGACGAGGGCGGCTGCTGCGTCGAGATCGGAGGCGGAGGGCAGGTACATGGCGGGCTTTCGTCGGCGTGGATTTACTGGGCTGTTGGGTGTATCCTAGATTAAAAAACCAGTACAGTGCCAGTACACTTCATCACATAGTTTTATATACTGTGACGGTAAAATGACCAATACACAATCACACACATCACTGGCCCAAACCGGTAAGCTCGGCGCGCGTACCAGCAACGGTGCCGCCGCTGTCGTCGGCCTGTTGTCGCGGGAGTCGGGCGAAACCCTGATCGACCAGATTGCGCGCTCGGTCGCCGCCCGCATCGACGACCGCCTGCTGCGCGGCGGCGCGCGCATGCCGTCGATCCGCCAGTTCGCCGCCACGCACGGGGTCTCCGCGTTTACCGTCGTGGCCAGCTACGACAAGCTGGTGGCCAGGGGTTATCTGGAATCGCGTCGCGGCGCTGGTTTCTATGTGCGCGAACGGGCGCCGCTGATCGGCGCCGAACGGCCGGCCGGCGTGCCGCACGCGTCGACGCCGCACGCGGCCAATGGCGCGGCCCCGGGCGGCAAGGGCATCGACGTCGTCTGGCTGATCCGCGCCATGTTCCGCCAGGCGCCTTACCAGCAGATGCCCGGTTCCGGCGTACTGCCGTGCGAATGGCTCGATGGCCCGACCATCGCCAACGCGCTGCGCGCGGTCAGCCGCCAGAGTCCCAAGCTGCTGCTCAATTACGGCGTGCCGCAGGGCTTCCTGCCGCTGCGGCAGCAACTGCAGCACCGCCTGGCCGAACTGGAAATCGATGCCGCGCCCGAGCAGATCGTCACCACCGCCGGCGTCACGCAGGCGCTCGACCTGGTGGCGCGCGAATTCACGCGTCCCGGCGACACCATCTTTGTCGACGATCCGGCCTGGTTCCTGATGTTCGGCTCCTTCGCCGCGCTGGGCGCGAAAGTGGTCGGCATACCGCGGCTGGCCGACGGCCCGGACATCGCCGCGCTGGCGCAGCTGGCCGCGCTGCACCGGCCCAAGCTGTATATCATCAACTCGGTGCTGCACAATCCCAGTTCGACGTCGCTGTCGGCGGCGAAGGCCTTCCAGGTGCTGCGGCTGGCCGAGGAACATGGCTTCGTCATCGTCGAAGACGATATTTATTGCGACCTGCATCCGGGCAGCGCGGTGCAGCCGGCCACCCGGCTGGCGGCGCTCGACCAATTGAACAGCGTGATTTATCTGGGCGGCTTTTCAAAGACCATGGCCGCCAATCTGCGCGTCGGCTATATCGCCACGTCGCCGGAACGGGCCGAGCGCCTGGCCGACCGCAAGATGCTGTCGACGCTGACCACCAGCGACATCGGCGAGCGTGTGGTCTACAAGGTGTTGTCCGAAGGCGCCTACCGCAAGCACATCGACCGCATCCGCGCGCGCCTCGACAGCGTACGCACCAAGGCGCTGCGCCAGATGGAGCGCATCGGCCTGACGATAGGCAGCGCGCCGCCGGCCGGCATGTTCGTCTGGGTCGACGCCGGCCGCGACACCAACGTGCTGACCGAGCGCGCCATGGCCGAAGGCCTGCTGCTGGCGCCGGGCAGCCTGTTTTCGCCCAACCAGCTGCCGTCCACGCGCATGCGCCTGAACGTGGCGGCGATGCAGGAGCCGGCGGTCTGGCGCTTCCTCGAACGTGAACTCGGTAGTGACCCAGGCCGCGAGCCGGGACGCGCCATCCCTCCCCATACCTTGAAATCGCTCTTATAATCCCCACCTGCGCAAAATAGCTGCACTAAAACCTGTATCAACCAAATCAAGACTAACCGAGGCAAACATGGCTGACACCGAAAAGCAAACACTGGGTTTCCAAGCTGAAGTCAAACAGCTGCTGCAACTGATGATCCACTCGCTGTACTCGAACAAGGAGATTTTCCTGCGCGAGCTGATTTCGAACGCCTCCGACGCGTCCGACAAGCTGCGCTTCGAGGCGATCAACAACGACGCCCTGTACGGCAACGACCATGAGCTGAAAATCAAAGTCAGCTTCGACAAGCAAGCGCGCACCATCACGATCTCCGACAACGGCATCGGCATGAGCCGCGACGAGGCGATCTCGCACCTGGGCACCATCGCCAAGTCGGGCACCAAGGAATTCTTCGGCAAGCTGTCCGGCGACCAGCAGCAGGACGCGGCGCTGATCGGCCAGTTCGGCGTGGGCTTCTACTCCGGCTTCATCGTCGCCGACAAGATCACCGTCGAAACCCGCCGCGCCGGCGCGTCCGCCGCCGAAGGCGTGCGCTGGGAATCGGCCGGCGAGGGCGATTACAGCATCGAGCAAATCGAGAAAGTCTCGCGCGGCACCGACATCATCCTGCACCTGCGCGCCGACGAGGACGAGCTGCTCTCGAGCTGGAAGCTGAAGTCCATCATCCGCAAATATTCGGACCACATCTCGCTGCCCATCGTGATGCAGAAAGAGGAGTGGGATGCCGAAAAGAGCGAGACCGTCGTCAAGGACGAACTGGAAACCATCAACCAGGCCAGCGCGCTGTGGGCCCGCAACAAGTCCGACATCACGCCGGAGCAGTACGACGAATTCTACAAGCACGTCTCGCACGACTTCCAGTCGCCGCTGACGCACACCCACAACCGCGTCGAAGGCCGCAGCGAATACACGCAGCTGCTGTACATTCCGGCCAAGGCGCCGTTCGACCTGTGGGACCGCAATAAGCGCGGCGGCATCAAGCTGTACGTGAAGCGCGTCTTCATCATGGACGACGCCGAGCAGCTGCTGCCGGCCTACCTGCGCTTCGTCAAAGGCGTGATCGATTCGTCCGACCTGCCGCTGAACGTCTCGCGCGAAATCCTGCAGGAGTCGCGCGACGTCAAAGTCATCCGCGACGGTTCGACCAAGCGCGTGATCGGCATGCTGGAAGAATTGGCAAACTCGGACGAGCAAGAGAAAAAAGACAAGTACGCGACCTTCTGGACCGAATTCGGCCAGGTGCTGAAAGAGGGCATCGGCGAGGACGCGGCCAACAAGGACCGCCTGGCCAAGCTGCTGCGCTTCGCCTCGACGCATAACGAGAACGACGCGCAAACCACGTCGTTCGAGGAGTACGTCGGCCGCCTGAAAGAAGGCCAGGACAAGATCTACTACGTCACCGCTGATAACTACACGGCCGCAAAAAACAGCCCGCACCTGGAAATCTTCCGCAAGAAGGGCGTCGAAGTGCTGCTGCTGACCGACCGCGTCGACGAATGGATGCTGTCCTTCCTGACCGAGTTCGAAGGCAAGGAGCTGGTGTCGGTGGCCAAGGGCGGCCTCGATCTGGGCAAGCTGGAAGACGAGGCCGAGAAAAAGGAACACGAGGAAACCGAGACCTCGTATCAGGAGCTGGTTGGCAAAATGAAGGAAGCCTTGTCGGACAAGGCCAAGGACGTGCGCGTGACGTTCCGCCTGACCGATTCGCCAGCCTGCCTGGTGGCCGATGAAAACGAATTGTCCGGCAACCTGCTGCGCATGTTGAAAGCGGCCGGCCAGAACGCGCCGGAGTCGAAGCCGATTTTGGAAATCAATCCGAACCATCCGCTGGTCACGCGTTTGAAGTACCAGGATGCCGGCAA
>Ga0209848_1000716_pt1 | contig 11355 bp, 10 predicted proteins | sample OrgsoiDNA_201062_FD_185810 | JGI IMG/M metagenome (GOLD analysis project Ga0209848, IMG submission 185810) | Permafrost soil microbial communities from the Arctic, to analyse light accelerated degradation of dissolved organic matter (DOM) -... | ecosystem: Environmental > Terrestrial > Soil >...
ACCAATTCCACAATGGCGCGGTTCAGATCCGTGCCCGGCTTGACCAGCGCTTCATCCAGCAAAATCGGCGCCGCCTGCTGCAAAGCCTTCAGATGTTCCTGCGACGGCTGGGGATTGGAAAAGTCGCTGCGCAGCTTCACCTGCAACAGCGCCACCGGCAGGCTGACCTTGGCCTCATCGGACAATATTCTGGCCGCCTCGCTCGGATTGGCGATGGTCCAGGCGCGCGCCTTTTCGTAGCAGCGGATCACGCGCGCCACTTCGGCGGGATGCTGCGCCAGGAATTCCTCGCGCACGTTCAGGAAGCCGTAGGTATTGAACGCCACGTTCCGGTACAGCAGCCGCGAGCCGGCTTCCAGTTCGCTGGCCGCCATGTGCGGATCGAGTCCCGCCCATGCATCGACCTTGCCCTGTTCCAGCGCGACGCGGCCATCGGCGTGCTGCAAGCCGATATGCTCGATATCGCTGCGCTTCAATCCCGCCGTCTTCAAGGCGCGCAGCATGAACAGATAAGGATCGGTGCCCTTGGTGGCGGCGATCTTCTTGCCCTTTAAATCGGCCAGCGTGCGGATCGGACTGTCCTTGCGCACCACCAGCGCGGTCCATTCCGGGCGCGAAAAAATATACGGCGTGCGGATAGGATTGCCGTTGGCCTTGGCCAGCAGCGCAGCCAGGCCGGCGCTCGAACCGATGTCGATGCTGTCGGCGTTCAGGTATTCGAGCGCGCGATTGCTGCCGGCGCTGAGCACCCATTTGATCTGCGTGCCGTCCGCTTTGAATTCCTGTTCGAGCCAGCCGAAACGGCGCAGCACCAGACTGACGGGCGAATAGTAAGCGTAATCGAGGCGCAGTTCCTTCAACGGCGCGGCGGCCCTGGCCAGGCCGGGCAGCGCGGCGATGGCGGCGCTGCCGGCCGCGAATTGCAAGAGGGTACGGCGTTTCATGGTGTCCTTGGTTCAGGTGACGGATTGCGGAGGAGGGGGCGCGATGCTGACCTGGCGGCCGGCATGGTCCGCCGGCAGGCGCGGGCCGTGGCCGAACAACTGGTGGCGCAGCGTGCCGTCGGCGTAGTCGGTGCGATAGCGGCCGCGCGCCTGTAGTTCCGGCACGATCAGCGTGACCACGTCGCGCATCGATTCGTGGCCCAGCGCGAAGGCCAGATTGAAACCGTCGATGCCGGTTTCGTCCTGCAACGCCTCCAGCTGGTCGGCGACCTGCCGCGCGTCGCCGACCAGCACCGGACCGCGTCCACCGAGGCCGATGAATTCGGCCGCTTCGCGCACCGTCCATTGGCGATCCGGGTCGGCCTGGCTGAAGGAGGCCAGCGCCGAGCGGCCGGCGTCGGAATCGATGTAGTCGATGGTGGCGTCGAGCGGATAGCGGCTGAAGTCCACGCCGGTCCAGCCGGACAGCAGCACCAGCGCCGCCTCGATGTCGATGTGGCGGCGATAGTCCTCATATTTTTCGCGCGCCGCTGCCTCGGTGGCGGCGGTGACGATCAGCGCCTGCGCATAGATTTTCAGCTGACTGCCGTCGCGGCCATCGGCGTCCACCGCCGCGCGCAAGTCATCGACATAGCGCTTGACCACTTTTTTGCTTGGCCCGCTGACGAAGGTGCACTCGGCATGGCGCGCTGCGAAGCGCGTGCCGCGCGGCGAGGTGCCGGCCTGGTACAGCAAGGGCGTGCGCTGCGGCGACGGTTCGCACAGATGAAAGCCGGGCACCTTGTAGTAGTGGCCCTCGTGCTTGATCGGGTGGACCTTGGCCGGATCGGCATACACGCCGGAGATCTTGTCGTTGACCACCGCGTCGTCGTCCCAGCTTTTTTCCCACAGCTTGTAGACGACGTCGAGGTATTCGTCGGCCAGGTCGTAGCGTTCGTCGTGGCCGAGCTGGCGATCGAGGCCGAGATTGCGCGCCGCACTGTCCAGATATCCGGTGACGATGTTCCAGCCGATGCGCCCCTGCGTCAGGTGGTCGAGCGTGGACATGTGGCGTGCGAACGAGTACGGATGCTCGTAGGTGAGCGCGCAGGTGACGCCGAAGCCGAGATGGGTGGTGGCCATGGCCATCAATGGCACCAGTGCCAGCGGGTCGTTCAGCGGCACCTGCACGCCGTGGCGCAGCGCCGCGTCGGCGGTGCCCTGGTAGACATCGTAGACGCCCAGCACGTCGGCCAGGAAGACCGCGTCGAAGCGGCCCTCTTCGAGCAGCTGCGCCAGCTGTATCCAGTATTCGGGATCGTTGTAGCGGTGGCCGGCATCGCGCGGATGGGTCCACAGCCCCGGCGACTGGTGGCTGACGCTGAACATCTGGAAGGCGTTGAAACGTATCGGCTTGCTCATGGTGCTTATTTGGCGGCGCGTTGCAGCGCGATCTGGTCGTCGGTCCTGGCGTAGTCGGCGAAGTATTTATTGGTCACGTCGAGGAAGGCCTGCGAGCGGTAGGCCGCCGCCAGATCCTTGGCGAACTGCTTGTCCTTGTCGGCCGTGCGGATGGCGACGAGGTTGATGTAGTTGTTCGAGATTTTCTCGGTGATCAGCGCCTCGCTCAGTTTCAGGCCGGACGCCAGCGCGTAGTTCCCGTTGACGAAGGAGTAGTCGGTGTCCTGCAAGGAGCGCGGCAACTGCGCCGCTTCCAGCGCGACCAGTTTGATTTTCTTGACGTTGACGGCGATGTCCTGTTCCGACACGCGGATGGGATCATATTTTTCGCGCAGCTTGATCCAGCCCAGCTGGTCGAGCAGCACCAGCGCGCGCGCCTGGTTGGTCGGATCGTTGGGCAGCGCCACGGTGCTGCCGTCGCGTACTTCGTTGAGCGACTTGTGCTTTTTGCTGTAGATCGCGATCGGCGCGGTCGGGATTTTCACCAGCTCCGACAGCGCCAGTTTGTGTTCTGTGGCGAAGCGGTTCAGGTAGACGATGTGCTGGAACACGTTGGCGTCGAGCGAGCCTTCGGCCAGCGCGAAGTTGGGCTGGATGTAGTCGTTGAATTCGACGATCTTGATCTTGTAGCCCTGCTTTTCCAGTATCGGCTTGATGCCCAGTTTGATCTGGTCCGCATACGGGCCGGAGCTGGTGCCGATGACCAGTTCTTTCGGGTCTTTGGCGGCGGCCTGCGTGGCCAGCGTGAGCGCGATGGCGCCGAGGAGGAGGGTGCGGCGGGTGAATTGCATGTGAGTCCTTGATATTGTTGTTAGCGTTTGTCGAGCCGGCGCGCGAGGCGGTTGCCGCCGAACTGAATCAGCTGCACCATGACGATCAGGATGGCGACGGTGGCGACCATGATGTCGGTCTCGAAGCGGTAGTAGCCGTAGCGGATGGCCAGGTCGCCGATGCCGCCGCCGCCGACCACGCCCGCCACCGCCGAATACGACAGGAAGCTGATCGACAGCACGGTCAGCGCCAGCACCAGGCCGGAACGCGCCTCGACCAGCAGCACTCGCAGCACGATCTGGAATTCGGACGCGCCCATCGCGTGCGCCGCCTCGATCACGCCGCGCGGCACTTCACGCAAGGCCTGTTCGACCATGCGCGCGAAGTAGGGCACGGCGGCGAACGACAGCGGCACGGCCGCCGCCAGCGGGCCGATGGACGTGCCGGCGATCAGCCGCGTGAACGGCACCAGCGCCACCAGCAAAATAATGAAGGGGAAGGAGCGCACGGTGTTGACGAACCAGCCCAGTACCAGCGCGGCCGGACGGTTTTGCAGCGACTGTCCGTCGCCGACGAGGAACAGCAGGATGCCGATCGGACCACCGATCAGCAGCGCCGCCGCCAGGCCGATGGCCAGCATGGTGAGTGTTTCGCCGAACGCGGTCCACATCTCCGGCAGCATGGTGACGATATGCTCAAGCATGCGCGGCCTCCTTCCAGTTAGCGGTGTCGGATGCGGCGACATAGCGCGCCAGCTCGCGTCCCAGCGTGGTGCCGCGTGCGCGCCCAACGTCGGCCAGCGCGAACTGTTCGGCGATGGCGCCGTCCTCGATCACGGCGACGCGGTTACAGATGTCGCCGATGACGGACAGCTCGTGGCTGACGATGACGATGGTCACGCCGAGGCGTCGGTTGATGTCGCGCAGCGCCGCCAGCAAGGCGCGCGTGGTCTCCGCGTCGAGCGCCGACGTCGGCTCGTCGCACAGCAGCACGGCCGGTCCGCTGGCGAGCGCGCGGGCGATGGCGACGCGCTGTTTCTGTCCGCCGGAGAGTTGGGCGGGATAGCTGTCGGCCTTGTTTTCCAGTTCGACCAGCGCCAGGCACTCGCCGACGCGCTGCTCGATCTGCGCGCGGCTCCAGCCGCCGTGCAGGCGCAAGGGGAAGGCCACGTTGTCGTAGACGCTGGCGTTCTGCAGCAAATTAAACTGCTGGAAGATCATGCCGATGTTGGCGCGCGCGGCGCGCAGCTCGCGCTTGGACAGCGTGGTCAGCTCGCGGCCGTCGACGCTGATGCTGCCGCTGTCGGGGCGCTCCAGCAGATTAATCAGTCGGAGCAGCGTCGATTTTCCGGCGCCGCTTTTGCCGATCAGGCCAAAGACATCGCCGGCCTGCACCGACAACGTGACGTCGCGCACGGCATGGAATTGGCCGCCTTTCGGCAACGCGAACGATTTGTGGGCCGAGGTCACGCGGATCAATGGCGCGGCATCGGGCGAAACAGGGAAGCGGGTTAATGTCACGGCGAACCTCACGAATATGCGGTCGGTTCCGGCACCGTGCCGTCCAGCGCGTAGCGTCCCAGGTCGCGGATCTTGTAGTCGACCGGGTCGTGCAGCGTGTGCACGCGCACGTTGCGCCAGTATCGGTCGTAGCCATATTTGGCCGACGTCGAGCGGGCGCCGGTCAGCTCGAACAGCTGGCTGCTCACTTCCAATCCTGCGGCGTGGGCCAGGCATTTGGCCTCGGCGACGGCGACGGCCAGCTCGCCGCGTTCCCGCGCCGTCACCAGTGCGCCCTTGCGGAACAGGCGCTCCAATTCGTCGGCCGCGTGATCGGCCAGCACGGCGGCGGGGCGCAGGCGCAGCCACAGCTGGCCGTAGCGGTGCTGGATCAGCGGGTCGTGCGCCGCCGCGTCGACGCCGGAGGCGAACCACGGCTTCGATTCGTTGAGCGTGTACTGGCGCGCGGCCTCGAACGCGCCTTCGCCGATACCGAGATAGAGATTGGCCATGATCAGTTGCGCCACTTGCGAACGCAGCGTCGCCTGCGGCGTCGGCGCGGTGCCCGGCGCTTGCAGTACCTGGTCGGCTGGCAGTGCGACGCCATCGAAATGCACATTGCCGCTGTCGGTCTGGCGCTGGCCGAAGGCGTCCCAGTCCGGCTGCACGGCCACGCCTGCCGCGCCGGTCGGCAGCACGCCGATCAAGGCGGCCTGCGACGCTTCATGCCAGGCCGATACCGTGAGCCAGTCGGAACCGACCGAACCCGATGAAAAACTCTTGATGCCATTGAGCGTAAATCCATCCGCCGCATCGCCGGCGACGGTGCGCTTGTCGAGCGGGTTGAGGGCGTTGCCCCAGAACAGACGCTGCTCGACTGTCTGCGTCAGGAAGCGGCGCTGCTGCTGCGCGCTGCCGTACAGCGTAATGCCAGCCAGTTGCAAATGGTGGAAGCCGAAGACGTGGGCCAGCGCGCTATCGGCGCGCGCCAAAATGCGGATGACCTGATACACCACCGGCCATGCGGCGCCCTGGCCGCCGAACTCCGTCGGTATCGACAGCGTGAGCAGGCCGGAGTCGCGTATCCATTCGCGTTCCTGGGCCGCGTGTCCGCCGGCCTGGTCGCGGGCGTTGGCGCTGCAGGCCAGGCGTTGTGCCAGTTCTGTGGCGATGCCGATAGGCGTGGCCAGCGTCGCTGCGGCTTCTGGCTGCAGCGGTGATCGGATAAGAGTGGGAGACATGTGCATCCTGTAAGTCTTGATGGACGCAGTATTCATGGGCCGCGATGTTTAGTACACGAAGAAATCCACGTTTTCATATGCGATATCCGCATGCGAAGAAAAACGCATATCGATGCTTAAAACAATTCGTTTTGATTTCAACGGCGTGGATTTAGTCTGCTTCCATTCACTTTGCATTGACCTCCATACTCGCACCTGACTGGAACACACCATGACCATACTTTTGATCGGCGGTAGCCCTGCCACGCCGTCCAGCTCCAGTCGTTTGCTGCACCACGTCGGCGATGCGCTGGCCCTGCGCGGACATCGCATCACCAAACTGCAAGTGCGCGACCTGCCGGCCGAAGCGCTGCTGCACGCGAATTGCGACCACCCCGACATCAAGCGTGCGCTGGCCGCCGTCGCGGCGGCCGATGCGGTCGTCATCGCGACCCCCGTTTATAAAGCGTCGTTCAGCGGCATCCTCAAAACCTTCCTCGACCTGCTGCCTCAAGATGGCCTGGCCGGCAAACTGGTGCTGCCGCTGGCCACCGGCGGCAGCCAGTCGCACATGCTGGCGCTCGACTACGCGCTGCGGCCCGTGCTGCATGCGCTGGAAGCGCGCCATGTACTGACCAGCATCTACGCCACGTCGCAGCAACTGCCGTGGCAGGAAGACAGCGGCCTGACACCGGATGTGACCATCGCGTGGCGCGTCGCGGCCGGTGTCGAGCATCTGTCCGACAGCCTGTATGCCTTGCACGGCCGGTCCGAGCTGCATGTCGCTGGCGTGGAAGTGCCGCCGCCGCACACCTTGCGCGAGCAGGCTTACGTCGCCAGCAGCCGTGCCGCATGAGCGAGGAGCCTATGAATACGCATATCGACGCTAAACGCGGCACGCGCCGTCGGACACTGGGCCTGTTGTTCGCGGCCGGCGTGATGGCGGCCGGCTTTCCGCAGGCCGCGACGGCGCAGGACCAAACGGTGCTGCACATCGGTTATCAGAAATACGGCACGCTGACATTGCTGAAAGGCCGCGGCACGCTGGAGCCGCGCCTCGCCGCCAAGGGCATCACCGTTAAATGGAGCGAGTTCCCGGCCGGGCCGGTGCTGCTGGAGGGGCTGAACGTCGGCAGCATCGATTTCGGCGGTGTCGGTGAAGCGCCGCCGATCTTCGCGCAGGCGGCCGGCGCCAATCTGGTCTACATCGGCAACGAGCCGGCCGCGCCGAACAGCGAGGCGATCGTCGTGCAAAAAGATTCGAAGATCCGCACGCTGGCCGATTTGAAGGGCAAGAAGATCGCGCTGAACAAAGGTTCCAACGTCCATTTCCTGCTGGTGCGGGCCTTGGAAAAAGCCGGCATCGGCTACGGGGAAATCAGCACCGTGTTCCTGGCGCCGGCCGATGCGCGCGCCGCGTTCGAGCGTGGCAGCGTGGACGCTTGGGCGATCTGGGACCCCTATCTGGCGGCGGCGCAAAAGCAGATCGGCGCGCGCGTGCTGGTCGACGGCACCGGCATCGCGGCCAACCACCAGTTCTTCCTGGCGTCGCGGCGCTACGCCGAAAAAAATCCGGAAGTCGTCCGCATCCTGCTGGAAGAACTGGCCAAGGTCGACGCGTGGGGACGCCAGCGTCCCGCCGACGCGGCCGCGATCCTGGCGGCGCAGACCGGCCTCGATAGCGCCACCGCCAACCTGGCCGCCTCGCGCTATTCGTATGGCGTGGAGCCGGTGACGGCCGACGTCATCGCGCAACAGCAAAAAATCGCCGATGCCTTTTCCAATCTCAAGCTGATCCCCAAGCCCATCTCGGTCAAGGACGCAGTGCTGCAACCGTAATCGAATTTCAAAGGAAGTGTTCATGTCTCAATCGCCGCTCAATATTTTCTGGTTCATTCCCACCCACGGCGACAGTCGCTATCTGGGCACGTCGAAAGGCGCGCGCGCCGTCGATGCCGATTATCTGAAACAGGTCGCCGTGGCCGCCGACACGCTGGGTTACGACGGCGTGCTGCTGCCGACCGGCCGCTCGTGCGAGGACGCGTGGGTGGTGGCGTCGTCGCTGATCAGCGTCACGCAAAAACTCAAATTCCTGGTCGCGATCCGTCCCGGCCTGTCGTCGCCGGGACTGGCCGTGCGCATGGCATCGACCTTCGACCGGCTGTCGAACGGACGCTTGCTGATCAACGTCGTCACCGGCGGTGACCAGGGCGAGCTGGAAGCAGACGGCCTGTTCGCCGACCACGCGCAGCGTTATGAAATCTCCGATGAATTCATCCGCGTCTGGCGCGCCTCGCTGGCCGGCGAAGGCGGCGATGCCGGCTACGATTTCGACGGCAAGCATATCAAGGTCAAGGGCGCCAAGACGCTGTATCCGGCGGTGCAGAAGCCGCATCCGCCGCTGTACTTCGGCGGCTCGTCCGAGCCGGCGCACGAGCTGGCGGCCGAGCAGATGGATGTCTACCTGACGTGGGGCGAACCGCCGGCCGCCGTCGCCGAAAAGATCGCCGACATCCGCGCCCGCGCCGCCAAGCATGGGCGCACGCTGAAGTTCGGCATCCGCCTGCACGTGATCGTGCGCGAGACGAACGAGGAGGCGTGGCGCGCCGCCGATGCGCTGATCAGCCATCTGGACGACGAGGTGATCGCCAAGGCGCAGGCGGCGTTCAATAAAATGGATTCGGTCGGCCAGCAGCGCATGGCCGCCTTGCACGGCGGCCGGCGCGACAAGCTGGAAGTGTCGCCCAACCTGTGGGCCGGCGTGGGACTGGTGCGCGGCGGCGCCGGCACGGCGCTGGTCGGCGATGCCGAGACGGTGTATGCGCGCATCCAGGAATATGCGGCGCTGGGCATCGACACCTTCATCTTCTCCGGCTATCCGCATCTGGAGGAATCGTACCGCTTCGCCGAGCTGGTGTTCCCGCTGCTCGGCAAGGGCAAGGAAGTAGGCGAGCAGTCGCTGAGCGGGCCGTTCGGCGAAATCATGGCCAACGCCATCGTGCCGAAGAAGGCCGCGTAATGAGCGCGTTGAGCGTATCGGGCACACGCAAGGCCGCCGCGCCGCACGCGCTCACGCCGTGGATCGTGCCGGCCCTGTTGATCGCCGGGTGGGAAGCGGCGGCCCAACTGGGCTGGCTGTCTAGCCGCATCCTGCCGGAGCCGTGGGCTGTGGCGCGCGCCTTCTGGACCTTGGCGGTGTCGGGCGAATTGTGGCTGCATCTGCGTACCAGTCTGTGGCGTGCCGTCTCCGGTTTCGCGCTCGGCGCCAGCCTCGGTCTGGCGCTCGGCCTGTTGAACGGCAGCGTCAAACGCGCCGAGACGCTGCTCGACACCACGCTGCAAATGGTCCGCAACATCCCGGCGCTGGCGCTGATTCCGCTGGTGATTTTGTGGTTCGGCATCGACGAATCGGCCAAGCTGTTCTTGCTGGCGGTGGGCGTGTTCTTCCCGGTGTACCTGAATACGTTTCATGGCATCCGTTCGGCCGACCAGCAGCTGATCGAGATGGCGCGCAGTTACGGCCTGTCCGGCTGGCCGCTGTATCGCGACGTGATCCTGCCGGCCGCGCTGCCGTCGATACTGGTCGGCGTACGCTTCTCGCTTGGGCTGGTATGGGTGCTGTTGATCGTTGCCGAAACCATTTCGGCGCAAGCCGGCATCGGCTATATGACGATGAACGCGCGCGAATTTTTACAGACCGACGTGGTGCTGGTCGGGATACTGCTCTACGCCTTGCTGGGCAAGGGCGCCGACCTGCTGTCACGCGCGCTGGAAAAATATTTCCTGCGCTGGAATCCGGCTTACCGTTAAGGCTCACATGCTGTCCACTATCGAATTTGAATCCGACTTTTCGCTGTCGCGCGAACTGTACCAGCCGCCCGCGCCGCCGCTGGCGCGTGGCGCCACGCAGCGCCATGGCGTGCCGCTGGCTTTGCGCGGCGTGAGCAAATCGTTCGCCTCCCGGCCGGTGCTCAAGGAGATCGGACTGGAATTGAAGGCCGGTGAATTCGTCGCCGTCGTCGGCCGCAGCGGCTGCGGAAAGAGCACGCTGCTGCGCGCCATCGCCGGCCTGGAAACGACCGACGCCGGCGACATCGCCATCGGTGCTTCGCATCGCGCCGACGACGACGGACGCGCCAACATCCGCATCATGTTCCAGGAGTCGCGCCTGCTGCCGTGGAAGACGGTACTCGACAACGTCGCGCTGGGCATGGGGCACGCGCCCAGCGCGGCCGCCGCCGCGCTCGATACGGTGGGCCTGGCCGACCGCGCCAACGACTGGCCGGCGGAACTGTCGGGCGGCCAGCGGCAGCGCGTCGCGTTGGCGCGGGCGCTGGTGCACGCGCCGCAATTGCTGCTGCTGGACGAGCCGCTCGGCGCGCTCGATGCGCTGACCCGCATCGAGATGCAGCAGCTGATCGAGTCACTGTGGCTGGCGCGCGGATTCACGGCGGTGCTGGTGACGCACGATGTGCAGGAGGCTGTGGCGCTGGCCGACCGAGTGATCCTGATCGATCAGGGCCGCATCACCTTGGACATGGCGGTCGACCTGCCGCGTCCCCGCGCGCGCGGCACGCCGGCCTTCGCCGCGTTGGAGCAGCGTTTGCTCAGTCATGTGCTGGCGCCGTCCAGTTAATTCCGCGTTTCCGGATGCAGGCGACAGGGCCGCATGCACAGCCGCTGTGGCGGCATCGCGTCTGTGTGACTAGCGTCTTATTTTGCTGGCGATGCGCGCGCCGCGTCGGCCAGCATGCGCGCGTACTCGCTTGGCGACTGGCCCACGAGCGCGCGGAAGTCGCGGCCGAAATGCGCCTGGTCGTAATAGCCCAATTCCTGCGCCAGCGTGGTCCAGCTGACGGCGGCGCCGTCCTGCATCTGCGCGATGGCCTCGTGCAGGCGATAGCGCTTGATGACCCACTTGGGGCCGATGCCCACATATTTTTGGAATAGACGCTGCACCGCGCGCTTGTCCATCGCCGCCGTGGCCATCAAGCGTTCGACGGAAGTCATGCCCAGATCGGCCGCGATGGCGGCCACCAAGGCGTTGGCGCGCGCGACATCGGGATCGGGCGGCGGCAAGCGCGCCAGCAGGAAGTCGTTGGCCACGGCGCACATCGCGGCCATGTCGTCAGCGCCGTCGTCTGGCGCGATGCGCCGCACCAGCGTACGCGCCTCGTCGCCGAAGATGGCGTGCGCCGGCATCGCGCGGTTGGCCAGCGTCGCCACCGGCGCGCGCAAAAAGGGCTGGAAGCCGGCGGCCTTGAACTTGACGCCGAACGCGAAGTCCAGACCTTCAAGGCGTCGCTCGAACCGGTCGGTGTGGACGCCGTAGACCTGCGCGTCGCCGTGTTCGACCACCAGATGCACGTTCGGATGAGGCAGCGTCGCTTGCTGCTGCGGCGGCACGCCGCGCAAGTCCCAACGCACGAACCAGTAGTGCTCGACCAGCTCCGTCAATGGCGCCGACGGCAGTTGTCGCTC
>Ga0209848_1000717_pt1 | contig 11354 bp, 9 predicted proteins | sample OrgsoiDNA_201062_FD_185810 | JGI IMG/M metagenome (GOLD analysis project Ga0209848, IMG submission 185810) | Permafrost soil microbial communities from the Arctic, to analyse light accelerated degradation of dissolved organic matter (DOM) -... | ecosystem: Environmental > Terrestrial > Soil >...
CGACATCACATACGCGGCCGTTGGCCGGCCGCGCCGCTCCAGCGCCACCGTCAGCAGCCGCGCGATGACCACGCCGGCGATGAAGGCCGGGAAGGCCAGGAACTTGATCAGCAAAACACCGTGCGACGGGCGCGCCAGCTCGGAGCCGATCAACACGAAGTTGCCCGTCACGTGCGCCGTGAACAGGCCAAACAGCGCGACGAAACCGAGCGTGTCGACATAGCCGGCAAAGCCGGCCAGGCACATGGACTGTATCGCGTCGCGGCGCGCGTCGGTGGCCATGGCGTCAGAAGGCAAAGCAGCTGCACCCGAGGGCGCCCCAGAAGCCGGAGAAGTCCGACACCGGCAGCGTCGATTTGCGCGCCACGTCGTGCGCGTGCGCGTGCACGCCGCAGGCGCCCTGGCACTGGTGCTGCTGTTGTAGCGTCGCCTTCTGCGCGGCCGGCGCGACGGCGCGATAGTGGCCCGCCACCTTGCTCACCGGCGACCAGTCCGGCAGCACCGGTATCGGCGGCGGCGCCAGCGTGGTGAACTCGGCCTGGCCGTAGACGATTTTTCCGCCGACGATGGTGAGCACCGATTCGATGGCCTTGATATCCTCCTCCGGCACGGTGAAGAAATCGCGCGACAGCACCGTCAGGTCGGCCAGCATGCCTTCCTGGATGCGGCCCTTCTTGCCTTGCTCGCTGGAGAACCACGCGCTGCCGGCGGTCCACAGTTCCAGCGCCGTGTCGCGCGACAGGCGGGCGGCCGATTCGTACAGGCGCAAGCCGCCGACGGTGCGGCCGGAGACCAGCCAGTACAAGGCGGTCCACGGATTGTAGCTGGCCACGCGGGTGGCGTCGGTGCCGGCGCCGACCGGCACGCCGCTGCTCAACATGCGCTGGATGGGCGGCGTGTGCGCGGCCGCCCCGGCGCCGTAACGCTCGACGAAATACTCGCCCTGGAAGGCCATGCGGTGCTGGATGGCGATGCCGCCGCCGAGCGCCTTGACGCGGTCGATGTTTTTCGGCGTGATGGTTTCGCAGTGGTCGAACATCCAGTGCAGGCCGTCGAACGGGATGTCGCGGTTGACCTTTTCGAACACGTCGAGCATGCGCGAAATCGATTCGTCGTAGGTGGCGTGCAGGCGGAAGGGCCAGCGTTTCGAGACCAGGTGGCGTACCACTTTTTCCAGCTCGTCCTCCATGCCGGCGGCCAGTTCGGGACGCGGCTCAAGGAAGTCCTCGAAGTCGGCGGCCGAGAACACCAGCATCTCGCCGGCGCCGTTGTGGCGATAGAAGTCCGAGCCCTGGCCCGGCGTGACCATCTCGGTCCATTTTTCAAAATCGTCCAGTTCCTTGCCCTTGTTCTGCGTGAACAGGTTGTAGGCGATGCGGATGGTCAGCTGGTCGTCCTTGGCCAGCTGGTCGACCACCGAGTAATCCTCCGGATAATTCTGGAAGCCGCCGCCGGCGTCGATGGCGCTGGTGACGCCGAGCCGGTTCAATTCGCGCATGAACTGGCGCGTGGAATTGACCTGCAGCTCCAGCGGCAGCTTGGGTCCCTTGGCCAGCGTTGCGTACAGGATCATCGCGTTGGGCCGCGCGATCAGCATGCCGGTCGGGTTGCCGGCGGCATCGCGCACGATCTCGCCGCCCGGCGGATTCGGCGTGTCCTTGGTGTAGCCGACCACCCGCAGCGCGGCGCGGTTGAGCAGCGCGCGGTCGTACAGGTGCAGGATGAAGACCGGCGTGTCCGGCGCGGCGGCGTTGATTTCGTCCAGTGTCGGCATGCGTTTTTCAGCGAACTGGAATTCGTTCCAGCCGCCGACCACGCGCACCCATTGCGGGTTGGGCGTGCGCAGCGCCTGTTCCTTCAGCATGCGCAGCGCGTCGGCCAGCGAGGGCACGCCTTCCCAGCGCAGCTCCAGGTTGTAATTCAGGCCGCCGCGTATCAGGTGCAGGTGCGAGTCGTTCAGGCCGGGGACCACGGTGCGGCCGTGCAGGTCGATCACCGTGCTGTTGGCGCCGCGGTGGCGCAGCACGTCGTCGCTGTCGCCGACGGCCAGGAATTTGCCGTCCTGGATGGCGACGGCGCTGGCCTGCGGCTTGGATTTGTCGACGGTATGGAAGCAGCCGTTCAACAGGATCAGCGGGTCGTGGGTGGTAGTGTTCATAAAGTCGCTCCAAAAATTAAAGGACTATGATCCGGCCGGCGCCGAGGTGACGACACTCGCATTGTATCGCTTCCCGGCTGGCCTGAAGATAGGGTGGTATGACGGTTAATAGGCGTTCAGCAGGCCGCGTTGCGATGCCACGGTGGCCGCCTCCGTGCGGCTGGCAACGTTCAGTTTCGACAGGATGTTATTGACGTGGAATTTGACCGTGCCCACGCCGATGCCGGCGCTGCGCGCGATCAGCTTGTTGCTCTTGCCGGTCGACAGATGGCTGAGGATTTCCAGCTCGCGCCGCGACAGGCTGTTGGCATCGATGCGGTCGATCAGCTTGGCCGCCACTTCGGCCGGCAGATAGCGTCCGCCGCTGGCGACGGCCATGATGCATTGTTCGACGACGTCGAAGCTGGAGTCCTTGAGCAGATAGGATTTGGCGCCGGCGCGCAGGCCGCGATAGACATCCTCCTCGCCCTGATAAGTGGTGAGGATGACGATGCGGGCATCGGCGTCGGCCGCGCAGATGGCCTTGATGGCGTCGACGCCGTTCATCTCCGGCATGTTCAGATCCATCAGCACCAGCGCCGGCTTGAACTGCGCGTACAAGTCCACCGCCTGTTGGCCGGTGCTGGCCTGCGCCGCCAGATGCAGGCCGGGGTGGGAGCGTATCAGCGAGGCTAGTCCCGCCAGGATCAGCGGGTGGTCGTCGGCGATGAGGATGGATATGGGGGCTGGCGCTGTCACGATGGGAGTCCTTATAAAACCTGGCTTGCATTGCAATCGCGGCCGCCGATATCGGCGCCTGCGCGCGGCAGGCTGACATGGAAGGCGGCGCCGTGGCGCAGGCCGGGCGTGGCCCAGATCCGGCCGCCGTGCGCTGCGACGATGGAGCGGCAGATCGACAGCCCCATGCCCATGCCTTCGGGCTTGGTGGAGAACAGCGGCTCGAACACGCGCCCGGCCAGCTCCGGCGCCAGCCCGGCGCCGCTGTCTTCGACGCTCAGCTGGATGTCGCCGCCGGCGACGATGGCGGCCGAGCGCAGGCGGATTTCGCGGCGCTGTTTTTTGAGCGGCGCGGCGGCGATGGCCTCCATCGCGTTGACCAGCAAATTAAGCACCACCTGCTGGAACTGCGCGCGGTCGGCGCGTATCGTCTGGCGATCCAGTCCCAGCTCGGTGCGCATCGCGATGTCGTGCTGGTGCAGCTCGCAGCGCAGCAACAGCAGCACTTCGCGCAGCGCGTCGTCGACGACGAATTCGGCCCGCTCCGGCCCGCTCTTGCGCGCCAGTCCGCGGATGCCGCGGATGATATCGCCGGCGCGCCGTCCGGCCGTGACGATCATGTCGAAGGCCTGGCGGACCTGCAGCAGGTCCGGCTCGTCGCGCTTGAGCCAGTGCAGGCCGGCGCCGGCGTTGAGCACGATGGCCGACAGCGGCTGGTTGACCTCATGCGCGATCGAGGCGGCCAGTTCGCCCATCGTCGTCACGCGCGCCACGCGCGCCAGTTCGGCCTGCGCCTGGCGCAGCGCGGCCTGCGTCTGTTTCAGCTGCTCGCTGGTATCCTTTAGTTGTTGGCGCAATTGCGCGGCCTGCGCCGCACTTTGGCCGTCGATTACGAGCGGCATGGTGCGCCAGCCTTCATCGCCAAGCCGTCCATACGCCGATTCATGATGTCGTGGTCATACATGGTTTTCGCTGATAGCATTCGTTGGAAACGGTGTGACTTCATGGTTCCGATTATGTCGTGCGTTTGTTAAATGCGATTCATACTAATGGGGGAGCGTTATCGCTTTTAACCTGATCCAAAGACAGTGGCGTCACCCGTGCCGGCCTGTTGTAATCGATTCTTGGCCACATGGCGTTTTTTCTCGCCAGCCGTTTCACCAACAACCAGGAGCCACCATGACCGTTCTTTCCATTTCCCGGGTTCTGATCGCCGGCCTGTTCGCGGCCAGCGCCGCTGGCGCGTATGCCGCGCCGGCCGGCGGCGTCGCGGTCGGGCCGCAGTACGACACCACCCACGTCTACGTCAGCAATGACAAGATCGACGCCTTCGTCGACAGCTTCGTCGCCACCTTCGGCGGCAAGGCCTCGCCGCGCGCCGTGTTCACGGTCACGCCGACGCCGAGCAAGACCGCCTCGCAGTACATCCAGACGCCGGTCGGCATGCTGTCGGTATTCGCCTTCCAGACACCGGTGCCGTATCCCTTCGGCGACGAGCGCACCGGCTACCTGGTGACGAATATGGCCGACGCGGTCGCGGCGGCCGCCAAGGCCGGCGCCGACGTGATGGTCGACAGCTTCGACGACCCGATCGGCAAGGACGCCATCATCGCCTGGCCGGGCGGCCTGAAGATGCAGCTGTACTGGCACACCAAGGCGCCGGACTACGCGCCGCTGGAAACGGTGCCGGACAACCGCGTCTACGTGTCGCGCTACGCGGCCGACAAATTGGTCCATGATTTCGTCGCCTTCTCGCACGGTAAAGTCGTCGCCGACAACGCCAAGGCGGACGGCGGACAAATCGGCCTGCCGGGCACCACCTTCCGCCAGATCAAACTGGAATCGGGCTTCGGCAAGATGGCGCTGTTCGTCACCGACGGCAAGCTGCCGTATCCGTACGGCCGCGAGAGCACCGGCTACCAGGTCGCCGACGTCGACGCCACGCTGGCCAAGGCCACGGCTACCGGCGCCACCGTGCTGTCGCCCAGCTACGCGCTGGCCGGCGGCCACACCGCCGTGATCGAATTCCCCGGCGGTTACGTCGCCGAGATCCACGATGTTAAAAAATAAGACGTCGCCGCCGCAGCGCCTCTGGGCGCGCTGGCCATGCTCGCTGCTGTTGTCTGGCGTGGCGGTGACGGCGGCCGGCGCCGCTGCCGCCGCTGCTGCTGATGATGATGCGCCGGCCTGTCCGGCGCGGCCGGCGCTGAACTTCAACCGCTGGAACGAGAACTGGTCGGTGCTGGCTAATCCCTGCGTGCCGGCGCAGCCGTTCGACAGCCTCAAATACATGCCGCTGTCCGACGACGGCCTGACGTATTTGTCGCTGGGCGCCAATCTGCGCGAACGCATGGAGCACAACGACGCGCCGGCCTTCGGCATCGGCGCCGGCGGCCGTCCGGACACCTACGTCATCCAGCGCACCGAAGTCCACGTCGATCTGCGACTGGGCCGGGAGCTGCAGGTCTTCACGCAGATCGAAGATGCGCGGCCCTTCCACAAGGACGCCGTCAGCCCGGTCGACAAGGACCAGATGGATGTCGAGCAGGCCTTCGTCGCCTACGCCCGCCAGCTCGACGACGGCTGGTTCAAGGCGCGCGTCGGCCGCCAGGAAATGGCCTTCGATTTGCAGCGCTTTATCGCCGTGCGCGACGGCCCCAATGTGCGCCAGTCCTTCGACGCCGTGTGGGCCGATTGGGAAAGCGGCCCATGGCGCTGGATTGCCTACCTCACCCAGCCGGTGCAATCGCGCGACGTCAGCAGCTTCGATGATTATTCGAGCCGTCATCAACTCTTCAATGGCTTGCGCGTCGAGCGGCATGATGTCGGGCCGGGCGATTTGTCGGCCTACTATTCGCGCTACGACCGCGACGGCGCGCGCTTCCTCGACGCGCAAGGTAACGAGGGACGCAACGTCTACGACGTGCGCTACGCCGGCAAGGTGGGGCGGTTCGACTGGGACGTGGAGACGATGGCGCAGACCGGCCGTGTCGGCGCGCAGACCATCCGCGCGTGGGCGCTCGGCACGGTGGCCGGCTACACGTTCGCGCAATCGGCGTGGAAGCTGCGGGCCGGCTTGCAGTTCGACGCGGCCTCCGGCGACCATCATCCCGGCGATGGCCGGATCGGCACTTTCAATCCGCTGTTCCCGAACGGCTATTACTTCACGCTGGCCGGCGACACCGGCTACAACAACCTGATACACCTGAAGCCTACGCTGACCATCAAACCGGCCGCCGGCCTGACGCTGATGGGGGCACTGGGCCTGCAATGGCGCGAGACGACGGCCGACGCGGTCTATGCGCAAGGTTCGGCCGCCGTCGCCGGCACGGCGGGGAAGGGCGACCGCTGGACCGGCGTGTATGCGCAGCTGCGGGCCGATTGGGCCATCAACCGCAACCTGAGCGCGTCGCTGGAGGCGGTGCACTTCCAGGTCGGCGACACGCTGCGCCAGGCCGGCGGCGCCAATGCCGATTACATAGGCGCGGAGTTGAAGTTCGGCTGGTGAGAGAGTTGAAGTCGGCGCGGCCCGGTTAATCGGCGCGCCGGGCTATCGTCAGGGCAGCGTGGCGAGGTAGGCGGAGACGGCCTTCATCTCGTCTTCATTCAATTTGACGGCGACGGTTTTCATCGTCGTCGCCAGCGGGTTGTTGAATTTCGGGACGTCGTGATAGACATGCAGCTGTTCCAGCGTATACGTCGCCGGCTGCGAGGCGATGCGCGGGAAGGCCGCCTGGCCATGTCCCTGCGCGCCGTGGCAGCTGGCGCAGGCTGGCGCGCCGGTCGCGCTGCCCTTGGTGAAGATGTCGCGGCCCCTGGCTTCCAGCGCCTTGTCCTGCGACGGCTGCGGCTTGGCCTTCATGGCGCCGAAGTAGACGCCAAGGTCGTGCATCTCGCTGGGTTTGAGCGGCGTGGCGATACCCTTCATGATGGGATTCGGACGCTCGCCGCTTTTGAAATTGGCCAGTTGCAGTTCTATATAAGCCGGCGCCTGGCCCGCGAGGTTAGGGTACAGCGTGGCGTTGGCGGTGTTGCCGTCGGCGCCGTGGCAGGCGATGCAGGTGGCTGCGGATGGCGGCGCGCTGCCGGCATGGGCCGGGTGCATTGTGGCCAGCGTCAGCGCGGCCAGCAGCGGCATGTTTTTCAGCGATAGGGTGGCGTTCATGGAATCTCCTGTTAGCTTAAAACATTAGCCGCAAAGCGGCGGTGCTACAACCGGCCGGAAGATATGGCACCATTCAAAATCTATTCAAGGAGTTAGCTATGGAATTCGTCAGCCCGGGTTCGGACCTGCACAATCAAGTCCGCCTGCTCACGCGCCGGCTGCGCGATCTGCACAAAGCGCTGATCGACGTCGAGACGCAGTATTTCGGCGCCGTCGGCAGCGCGCTCGAACATCTGCAGCTGGTCGCCAACCACCCGCATTTCGCGTGGCTGCAAAAGCTATCGAGCCTGATGGCGGCGTTCGACGAGCGGCTCGATCAGCCGGAGCCGCTGGGCGTCGAGGAGGTGGCGGCCTTCCGGGCCGCGATCGAAACGCTGATCGGGCCGGAGGAGCCGGGCGATGCCGACTTCCGGAAAAAATATCTGGCGCTGCTGCACGACGCGCCGGAAGTGGTGATGGCCCACGGCGCGGTGCGCAATCTGCTGAACGGCCTGCCGAAACTAGCCGCGTAAAAGTCAGGGGGTGATGCCGAACAGCTCCAGCTTGAGTCCCTTGATGCCCGTCGGGACGTAGATGGCGATGGCCTGCGCCTTCAGCATGTTCTCGTACAGCGCGCCCTTGCTCTCGACCGAGAAATAATAGGTGTTGGGCCGCACCGGCACTTCGGCCGGCACCTGCGCCATGTGTACCAGTTCGATGCCGGGCAGCGCCAGGCCGATGATGCGCTCGATGTCGTCGGGCGAGGCGACCTTGAAGCGCAGCGGCACCACGGCCACCAGTTCCAGCGCCGGCATGTCGGCGTTGACGGCCAGGCACAGCGCGGTCTGGCGATCGACGCGGGTCGCTTCCAGCTGGCCGCGATAGTGGGTGTTTTTCTTCTCCTCCTGCGTCAGCGCGATGGTGAAGTATTTCGACGAGATGACGGTGTCGACCAGGTCGCGGATCAGCGCGTCGAGCTGGGCGAACGCGGGGCCGAAATCGTCGTGCCGGTAGGCCGGCAGGTCGGCCAGCGCGTAGCGGGTGGAGAAGGTCATCAGGCCGCCGGCCAGGGTCATCAAACGGTCGAACAGCGCCTCGGGATGGTGCTGGCGGTAGCGCGCGCAGTGCGTCAGCGCGGCGCCGGCGCTGCTGATGGTATTGAGCATCCAGAACGAGGCGATGTCGCCGCTGTGGACCTCGATGGCGTGCTTGGTCGGCTGGCGGTGGCGCTGGTACAGCGCTTCGATTTTCACATTCAGCTTGCCGAGCAGGCCGTCGAGCATGGTCTGCAAACCGGCGGCGGCCAGCGACAGGCTCGGTGGCATGAACGACGGATCGATTTCAAAGCCGCCGCTGACCAGTCGCCGCAAGCGCACCACCGGGAAGTTGATGTAGGCGTTGCGCGATTCCAGCTGCGACATCAGGCGCACGGTTTTGCGCAGGTAGCTGACGTCGACATTGATCGCCTGCGTGTACAGGTCGGCCGTCTCGCTGTCGACTTGCGTGTAGCGGGCGCCGTGGCCGTTGGCGGCGTCGACGGAGTTGGTGGCATTGCGCGCGTGGTCCAGATTGCCGCCGTGGGCGTTGAGCATCGGCAGCGCGGCGTAGAAGGTGAAGCTTTGTTCGTCCGGCGCCAGCTTGCTCAGGTCCACGGCGGTCGGCAGCATGTCGGACAGCGGCGCGTCGAAGATCTCGCCGTCCTGGAAAATCAGCGACATGGTCTCGGCGCGCAGCGTGTTGTTGAGCAGTTCATCGCGGTTCCACTCCAGCTCGCACACGCCCCACAGGTGCGGATTGACGGCGGCGACCATGCGCTGCAGGCGCGCTTCGTGATAGCGGTCGAGCTGCTGGAACTGCTGCGGGCCGAGCGTCAGCCCTTCGGACCAGAGGATTTTGGCGGGTAGGCTCATCGAGTTACTCCTTTCGGTTGGACGCGGACCTGAACGTCCGGCGGCCCACCAGCATGCCGTGCCGGCGGCGCCGCTCATTGACGCGGCGCAGTGGAAGGCCAATAAGCACGGGCGCGCTTGGGCGCTGCGATGTTTTTGTGCGGACGCAAATGGCCCGTCGGCGGCAGCTTCGATAATGGCCACTTTGTCTTTGCGGGAGACGGCCATGGGACGACGCTACGCACCGGGATTGTTCGACAGGTTGACGGCCGGCGGCCGCCCGCACGACGGCGTCGCTGGCTGGTCGCTGGAGCAGCTCAAGGACGCCGTGGCGCGCGATCTGGAGGACTTGCTCAACACCCGCGCGGCCTTGCACGATAGCGCGTTGGAAGGCTATCACGAAGTGGGGCGCTCCATTCTCAGTTACGGCTTGATCGACTTTGCCGGCATGTGCCTGACCAGCGACGAGGACAAGAAAAAAATCTGCGCCGCCGTCGAACGGGCCGTCGCGCGCCACGAGCCGCGGCTGTATGCGGTCAGCGCGGCGCTGCAAACGACGGGCGTGACGGTCAACCGCATCGACATCGTCATCCGCGCGCGCCTGAAAGCCGATCCGGCGGCGGAGCTGGTGCTGTTCGACGCGGTGCTGAAACCATCGACGCAGCAGTACACCATCGACCGTCCACGAAAGAAAATGGAATAAACGATATAAATTATTTATCCTGTTTCAGCCCGGTTTCGGCACTCTCCCGGTCGGCGTACCGCTGGATACGGATCAAGAGCAAACCCGCTACTACAGCACTTTCTGACGGGAGGCCATAGTGGACTATGCGCGGTCCGATGCGGCGTGCACGCGGAACAGCAATTTTTCATTGACCAGACGGAGGGAAGATGAGCCACAACAATCCACATCAGATCGCCGCCGGTGCCAGTCCGGTCGCCCCGATCAATCCGAACGACGATCCGAGCCAAATCATTCTCGGCAAAAAATCCGGCGTCACCTTGCTCAGTAATATGGACTATCTTAATGTGCTCATGCCGCCGCCGCTGCCCGGCATCGTCATCTTCGTCCACGGCGTCAACTCCGACGGCGAGTGGTACAAGGCCACCGAGAAGGGCTTGTGCGCCGGTCTCAACGACCGACTCAAGCGTTGCGACCATCAGATGGCCTACCCGACGCCGGAGGGCGGACAGCTGACCCCGGCAACCTACATGGCGGAACTGACGCCCGACGGCTTCATCAATCCGAATATGAAATCCGACACTTTCATGGAGGATAGCGCGCATTTCACGCCGGCCATCCATTTCCGCTGGGGCTACAAGGCCGGCGCGAAGGAACTGCAAGAGTTCGGCAAGGGCATCTACCTCAACGAACGCGATTACTGGGGCGGCGGGCCGTTCGCCAACGGCTGTTCATCGTTGCCCGACCTGTGGACCGAGGGCCTATCGGAGAACCTGCTGCTGTGGCTGCATATCGAGACCGTCAATCCCACCAACGACCGCAACGTCTTCAGTTGCCCGCCGCGTCCCTACTACGTGCTGGCCGCCTTGCGGCTGGCCAGGCTGATCGAGTCCATCCGGAAGAAACAAGCCGACGTCCCCATCACGCTCGTGTGCCACAGCCAGGGCAATATGATCGGCATGGCGGCCGCCTTCTTCGGCGACGCCCTGCCCGCCGTCCGGGACGCGGTCGGCGTCGAAGGCCGCTGCGTGGCCGACACTTATGTGTTGTGCAACGCGCCCTACAGCTTGAAGGCCAAGAACTTCACCGAGGACTGGGGCGACAGCCGCCTCAAGGACCGGCAAGGCGGCACGGGCCGCCAGAGCAGGGCCGCCCGCGTCGCCACCCTGCGCGCCTTCCTGGACATCATCCGCCAGCCCGCGTCGCGGCGCCAGACGCTGGCCGACATCAACCAGGCTATGGAGAATACCAACCACCCCTTCGAGGCCGGCGCCGATCGCCAGGCATACGGCTGCGGCCCCTCGTCCTCGACCTGTGGCCGCGTGACCATCTACTGCAATCCGCACGACCAGGTGATTTCATCGACGCCCGTGCAGGGCATCGGCTGGCTCGGCATGAGCCAGAAGGAGATCGACGACGTCGGCGGCGCCGACATCCTCAGCCAGCGCGTGTTCGCGCAAGACTACGATGTCGGCCCGCAGGGTTTTTACGACTATTGGGACAACCACTACAACCATCCCAAGCCGGGCAGTCCACACTACTGGGTGCCCTTGTCCCCTGCGGCGACGTACTCGATACCGCGGGGACTCGATGCGACCAAGGGCCACATCGTAGCGCAGGTGTTCACCGGGCTTTCAGCGCCGGTGATGATCGCGGCCCTGTGGGTGGCCCACAGCCGCGTCAACGCGCTGCCGGACGAGAACTGGAAGATTCCGATCAAGGCGCCCACGCTGCCGGCATTCAAGCCGCAGTTGCTGCGTTTCG
>Ga0209848_1000720_pt1 | contig 11333 bp, 10 predicted proteins | sample OrgsoiDNA_201062_FD_185810 | JGI IMG/M metagenome (GOLD analysis project Ga0209848, IMG submission 185810) | Permafrost soil microbial communities from the Arctic, to analyse light accelerated degradation of dissolved organic matter (DOM) -... | ecosystem: Environmental > Terrestrial > Soil >...
ATTCCGCGCCGCCGGCTCCGTCCTCGCCGGCATCGAATTGATCCACATGATCCGCAAGGGCCAGTTCGCGAACGACGGCGCGCATGCGATGTCGTTCGCCGACCAATTTTCTACGCTGGCGGGAGTGCTCCGTCCAGTTTGAACGGCGAAGTGCCGTGCCGGCGAAATTGCGCTGTCTGATCACCAATGCGACAGAACCCCGTGGTCCCGGCGCTGCGCGACTTCGCCGCCCTCTATCCCGCCGTGGAGTTGGCGGTTGGGATCGGCGACCACGCGGTAGACTTGATCGCCGAGGGAATCGACTGCGCGGTGCGTATCGGAAAACTACATGATTCCAGCCTCGTCGCGAAGCAGATCGGCATGCTGAAGATGCTGACTTGCGCCTCGCCGGAATATTTGGCCCTGCACGGCACGCCGCGCGACCTTGACGATTTGGCGCAGCATCGGGCGGTGAACTATTTTGTTGGCCGGGAAAGGAAAATCCTGGAATGGCAATTTATCAGGGGAGCAAAAACAGTCCCGATCAAGCTGCGCAGCGGGCTGCTGGTGAACGATTCCGACGCCCTGCTCGCGGGTGCGCTGGCAGGCTTCGGCTTGCTGCAGGCGCTGGAATTGACGGTAGCCGAGCAGTTACACAGTGGCATGCTGATCTCCGTGTTGCAGGACTACCCGCCGGTGTCGAAATCGGTCTGGTTGCTTTATCCTCACCGACAGCATCTGCCCCCGCAAGTGCGCGCTTTTATTGAGTGGATATCCATGCAATTCGGAGCCAGTGCACATTAAAATCCGCTGAAATTCGAGGCTTAGTCATGTGAATCGCCGGGCCAGGTGCTATAGACGGTTGGCATGTTCAGCAAACCACCGCCAGCCCAAGCTCCGCCTGCCCCGCCTCGGCATCATCGCAATCCGCGATGGCATGCTGGCGAGATGTTGCTTTACGTCATGTACAGATATTCCTACAATTTCCAAATCGCAACTTCATCTCCGCAGCAGAGTACGTCCCTTCCCCATGCCGGCCGTTACGCGAAAGCGGCCAAAAGCACGCCCTGGTTTACCTCGCAGCTAACGCTGTGTGCCGCCACGTGGCAGCAACTACCCCGTTTCCTTCACTTAGAGATAAAAGATGAAACTCGCTGATCTTAAAATCGGTACCCGGATGGCTATTGGTTTTGCTACCGTGCTTACCATTTCTGCCGTCATCACAGTGATCGGCATCTGGAACTTGCGTCAGGTTGCGCTTGCCACCGAGCAGATAATGGAGCAGCCACTGGCCAAGGAACGCATAGCCGCAGATTGGTATTTGCTGATCACGGCAGCCATTGTGCGTACGGAACTAATCGTCAAAAGTACGGACAACACGCTGGCATCGACCTTCGCTAACGACATCAAATCCGGTTTGGAAAAATCGGCCGTGCTGCAAGACTCGCTGGAACCCTTGCTGACCTCCGAGGAAGAAAAGCTAGCTTACCGAGACGTCACGTCGGTGCGTGCCCGCTTCGTTCAGGCGAAAAACGAGGCCGTGCGTTTCAAACAGAACGGCAATCCGGATGACACGGCGCGCGTCTACAGCACCGAGTTCGAACCGGCGGCCAAGGACCTGGACTTGCATGTTCTCAATTTCGTGGCCATGCAACGAAAGAACATCGATGTCACCGGCAAGCAAATCGCCGCGTTGTACCAGCGCAGCTTGCAGATGATGGTGTTACTGGGCGTGCTGCTGCTGGCCCTGGGCGCGACCTGCGCCGTGCTGATTTCCCGCTCCGTCACCCGCCCACTGCAAGCGGCCATCGCGGTCGCCAGGACCGTCGCGGCCGGCGATCTGCGCACCCTCATCACAGTCGAGTCGCGCGACGAAACTGGCCAGCTGATGCACGCGCTGAAGAACATGAACGACAGCCTGATGCAAGTGGTCGGCGAAGTGCGCAGCGGGACCGATACCATAGCCACCGCGTCCAGCGAGATCGCCGTCGGAAACCTCGACCTGTCGGCCCGTACCGAACAGCAGGCCAGTGCGCTGGAGCAAACCGCCGCCGCAATGGAAGAGCTGACCGGCACGGTCAAACAGAACGCCGACAACGCCCGCGCCGCCAACCAGTTGGCGCTGGGCGCTTCGGACGTGGCCCGCCAAGGTGGCGATGTGGTGGCACAAGTGGTGGCGACCATGGGCGCGATCAACACCTCGTCCAACAAGATCGTCGCGATCATTAGCGTGATCGAAGGCATCGCCTTCCAGACCAATATCCTGGCGTTGAACGCGGCGGTGGAAGCGGCAAGGGCGGGTGAGGAAGGACGCGGCTTTGCGGTGGTGGCCTCCGAGGTGCGCAACCTCGCGCAGCGCTCTTCCGCCGCAGCCAAGGAGATCAAGGATTTGATCACCGAGTCGGTCGACAACGTGGACGTCGGCGTCCAACTGGTCGACCGCGCCGGGGCAACGATGGAACAGATAGTCGAAAGCGTACGCCGCGTGACCGACATCATGGGCGAAATCACGGCCGCCAGCCTGGAGCAAACCCAGGGTATCGAACAGATCAACCAAGCCATCGTCCAGATGGATGTGGTGACGCAGCAGAACGCCGCACTAGTCGAGGAGGCCAGCGCCGCCGCTGCAGCTTTGAAGGATCAGGCCGCCAGCCTGGTGCAAGTGGTCAGCGTCTTTCATCTGAACGATGCGCACCACCGCCCTGTCCTGCCCGGCCTGCCATCGTCGATGGCGATGGCAGGCTCGCAATACATTGCTTTACGACATGCTTCGTAGCCCGGATTATGGGTTACACGCCGTGCGCGCGGCCAAATAAAAAACTTACAACGGAGCAAAGCATGCAGATAGCATATATGGATCCCGGCGCAAGCCCGGTTCACATCACGGTGCGCCAGCAATACCTCACACTGGCCGGCAGTTGGGTCGCCTGGCTCTTCGATGCGCTGGACGCTGGCATCTTCGGATTCGTCATGCTGGCTATTGCCCAGAGCTTTTCGGTCCGGCTGGGCGACGTGGTGTCGACCGTGGCGTGGTTCCTTCTGGCGACCGGCGTGGGCGGCTACTTCCTCGGCAATATCTCCGACAAGATCGGCCGCAAGAAAACCATCGCGTTGTCGGTATTCGCGTACGGTACTGCGACACTGATGTGCAGCTTTGCGCACAGTTTGCTGGAGCTCAACATCTACCGCGCCATCGTCGGCTTCGCTGTCGGTGGCCTGTGGTCCGCCGCCGCCGCGCTGATCTCGGAAGTGTGGCATCCGGAAGGCCGCGCCAAGGCCATCGCTCTACTACAGACCGGCTGGTCGGGCGGCAATCTGCTGGCCGCCGTGCTGGCCTGGAACATCCTGGCGCCAAACAACCCCGATGCATGGCGCACCATGTTCCTCGTGGCGAGCCTGCCGGCTTTCGCCACCCTGCTTTTCGTACTCTTGTTCGTCAAGGAGTCGCCGGTCTGGTTGGCCAACCGCGACTATATGGCGCAGCATGCGGCCAAGGGCAACTTGCTCACCATCTTCGAACCCCAGCACCTACGTTCAACCCTACTGGCGTTGACGGTCTCGGTGCTGGGCATGTGGGGTTACTGGATCCTGCTCACTTTCACTCCGGCCTTCCTGCAGAACATCCTCAAGGTGCGCATCAACGAAGCGCCGGTGTTCCTGGTCTGGAGCGGCATCGGCGCAATGGTCGGCTATCTGGTATTTGGCTCGCTGGCCGAACGCATCGGCCGCCGCAAGTCGTTCGCGCTGTTCTTCCTCGGCATGACGCTGATGGTACCGGTCTTCACTGTCACGGCTGGCCTGATGCCGCTGACCGACGGCAAGCTGGTGCTGACCACGCAAAACATCGTCATTCTCGGCAGTCTGGCAGCTCTGCTAGGCTTTTTCACCGGCTATTTCAGCGGCTTTGGCGCCTGGTACGCGGAGCTGTTCCCGACCAGCATACGCTCGACTGCGGCCGGCTTCTGCTTCAATTTCGGCCGCGTCGGCGCCATCGCCGGAATCAAGCTAGTGCCAGTGCTGATCCCGTTGATCGGCTTTGCCGCCACCATTTCCATGGCCTCCGTGGCCTACCTACTTGCCGCTGTCATGGTGTTTACCTTGCAGGAAACCAAGGGCATCCAGCTGACCAGCGGTAACTGACACACTGTTTTAACCACGAAAGGATTTGATTATGAAAACGTTCCGCATCGGCCAGATCGTGCCAAGCTCGAACACCACAATGGAAACTGAAATTCCGGCCATGCTGCTGTCGCGCTACGCTCTTTACCCCGAAGAACGCTTCACTTTCCATTCGTCGCGCATGCGTATGATGCACGTAACCCCGGAAGAGCTGAAAAAGATGGATGTTGACAGTGATCGCTGCGCGCTCGAGCTCAGCGACGCCCGCGTCGACGTGATGGCCTATGCCTGCCTGGTCGCCATCATGTGCCAGGGGCCCGGCTACCACCGCGTGTCGGAAACCCGGCTTTCCAAGGTGGTCGCGGACATCCGGGTGCCGACGCCGGTGATCAGCTCGGCCGGCGCGCTGGTAGACAGCATCAAGGAACTGGGCTTCAAGAAGGTGGCCATCATCACTCCGTATATGAAGCCGCTGACCCAGCAAGTCATCGACTACATCGAGAGCGAAGGCATCGAGGTCACCGATTCGATCAGTCTCGAAGTGTCAGACAACTTGGCGGTCGGCCACCTCGACCCGATGAACCTGATCGAACACGCCAACCGTCTCGACATCAGCAGCGCCGATGCGGTGGTACTGTCGGCCTGCGTACAGATGCCGTCGCTGCCGGCCATCCAGATGGTGGAAGACCGCTTGGGCAAGCCGGTATTAACGGCGGCCGCCGCCACCGTCTACCAGATCCTCAAGGAACTGAAGCTCGATCCCGTGGTTCCCAATGCCGGCTATCTGCTATCCGGCAAGGCTCGCAAATAAGCCCCCGCGCGGCGCCGCCGTGCGCCGCGCTCATTGATACTGTAACAAGTGATCGTAAAGCAGCTTGGCCGCCGGCGACAGCGTATCGTAAGAGCGCACGCAGATGTCGAGCTGACGGTATGCCCAAGGGTCGGTCAATGGGATAGACTTGATGGCCAGCGCCTTATAGGTCTGAGCGCTCATCTTGGGCTGCAAGCCAATACCCAGTCCGGCCTCGACCATCAGGCATTGCGCATCATAGCTATTGACCTCGATGCGCAGTTTCAACGAACGCCCCAGTTCGCTGGCCGCCCTCAGCATCTGGAAATTCAAGCTGGTTCCCACATGCAGGCCGACAAACTCATAATCGAGGGTTTGGGCGAAACTCACCACGTCCAGTGTCGCCAGCGGATGAGCCGATGGGACGATCAGCACTAGCTCGTCATTACGGTAACGACTTACCTGCAAATCGTCGCGATAGGGCATCTGGGTAAAGATGCCGATGTCGGCGCCGTTCTCGGCAACGCCGCGTATTACGTCGCGGCTGGCCACTTCGCGCAGTTGCACCTGAATCATTGGATGATCGGCCAGGAAGGACTTCAGCTCCGCCGGCAAGAATTGTGTGATGGCAGAGATATTGGCCAGTACCCGCACCGAACCACGCGTTCCGCTCGAAAAATCCTTCATCTGCAGGGCCAGATTATCCAAATCGCTGAGCACGCTGCGCGCCATGTTGGCCAGAGCGTCCCCGGCGGCGGTGACAGTCATGCCCTTGTTACTGCGCACCAGCAACGTCGTATCGAGCTGGCATTCCAGCTCGCTGATCCGCTTGCTGACAGCCGCCGCTGCAATATGCTCGCGCGCAGCGGCGGCGGCGATCGTGCCTTCTTCAACTACGCTGACAAACAACTGCAGAGATAGGGGGTCGAGTTTCATGGCGGCCTATTCAAAGCGGCACAGTGTAAATGATCATGTCTGATTTTCCTATTAGTGCTCTCCGTTCGAGCCGGCAACACGGATGCTCAGCGCTCGAATTCATGTACGATGCAGTTGATCATAGCCCGCGTCCTTGCAGTGTGGCGCAAATCCTGATGCGTAACCAGCCACACTTCATAAGCATGCGAGCGCGTGCGGTCAGGCCAGATTCGGACCAGCCCTTCCGCCTCCCCCATATATACTGGCATTTCGCCCAATCCCAATCCCTCCCTGACCAGGGTCCTCAGCATCAGGCTGGAATTGGCGCCGACCACGATCCGCCCCTTATGGATAGGCTCACCTGCAAGCGTGACGGCCTGATTACCATCGACGTAAGGTTGATAAATGACTAGGTCGTGCCCATCGAAAGAAGTCCCTGGTACCGGTTCGCCAAATCGCTCAAGATATACTGGCGCGGCAAACAAACCTATCTGCCATTTAGCCAAGCGGCGTATGATAAGCTCGGGGTTATCCGGCTTGATGGTACGGACGGCAATATCCGCCTCACGTTTCGCCAGGTTCAACATCTGTGTTGAGGCGTGCAGCTGCACGCTGACTGCGGGATGATCTGTATGCAACCGCTTGATAGCTGGAATAAGGAAGTCCAGCGCCAGCGAATCGGTGGTCGCGACCCGCACTTCTCCGGCCAGCCGCTGGTCCAGCCCCTGTATCAGCCGCTGCAATTCATTGGCGCGGCGCTCCATTCCCTCAGCCACGCTCATGGCAGCCTCACCGGCTGTCGTCAATTCATAACCGTCCGAACTACGCAGGAACAGCGTGGTTCTCAGCGATTTCTCCAACGCAGCGATATGCCGTCCCACAGTGGCCTGGTTCATACCCAGCTTTCGCGCCGCGCCGCGCAATGTCCTTTCCCGGCTTAGGGTTAGAAAAATCCGCGTGTCATCCCAGTTCACTACGACCCCCTTGATTCAAATTTGAATCATAGTAAATCAGAAATGAATCAAATTTGCAACACGCCGAAGACCTATACTTTCTTACGGTATCAATCACCGTGCAGCACCACTTGCCATTTCTAACGAGGAACCGTTATGAACAGCCGAAATCCATCTCTGCCACTTACGATGCAGGCAATCGAAATCATCGCTCCAGGTGGTCCCGAAGTGTTGCGCCTTACGCAACGACAGCGCCCCGAGCCGGGGCCAAGGGAGGTGTTAATCCGGCATCTGGCAGCCGGGCTCAACTTCCCGGATGTCATGCAGCGCAAGGGCCTGTATGCCCCCCCCCTGGCGCGTCCGACATTCCGGGGCTCGAAGTGGCCGGCGAGATTGTTGCTTTGGGTGCCGAGGTCACAAACTTCAAACTAGGGGACCACGTGGCCGCTCTGATTTCAGGTGGCGGTTACGCCCAGTACAGCGTGGCCGATGAAGGCAACACCATGCCGCTCCCACCTGGTCTCAACCCGGTGGAGGCTGCAGCCTTCCCCGAAACATTTATGACCGTTTGGTTGAATATGTTTCTGCGCGGCGGATTCAAGGCTGGAGACACTATCTTGATACACGGCGGTACTTCCGGCATCGGAACCACTGCCACCATGCTGGCCAAAGCCTTCGGCGCCGCCACCATCATCACCACAGTAGGCTCGGAAGAGCATCGCCTTGCCAGCATGAGGCTTGGGGCGGACGTGGCGGTGTTGTACAAGGAAGAGGATTTTGTAGCGGCAACCAAGCAGGCCACCGCCGGCCATGGTGCCGACATAATCATTGACATCGTGGCTGGCGATTACGTGGCGCGTAATTATGCCGCCGCCGCAATGAACGGCCGTATCGTTCAAATCGGCGTCATGGCCGGGCCTGCGAGAGAACTCGACATTTTCCCCATGCTCAGCAAGCGTCTCACCCACACGGGCTCGACCTTGCGCTCACGTACCCAGGAGGAAAAAGCGGCGTTAATTGGCGAATTGAAGACCCATGTCTGGCCACTGATTGAATCTGGTCAGATCAAACCGCAGGTGTACCAAACTTTTGCCTTTGAGCAAGCGCAGGATGCCCATCGGTTGATGGATTCCAGCAAACATATCGGCAAGATTATCCTCACGATGGACTTGCAATAAGCCCCCCTCCCTCTTCTTTTGGAACATCGATGTCTACTCATTTCAACAATGCGAAGCCTGTCCGCGCCGACCGAATGAAGGCGTGGCGCTATATTTTTGCTGGATTCAGCGCCAGCCTGATCGGTATTGGTTTGGCTCGCTTCGCCTATACACCGCTGATTCCGCCACTGATCCAGGCACACTGGTTTGCAGCCGCAGATGTCGTATACCTTGGCGCTGCGAATCTGGCCGGTTACCTTGTAGGCGCGCTGTTAGGGCGCCCGATTGCCGGACGGCTATCGAACCCACATACGCTACGCCTGATGACGCTATTGGTAACCCTCTCTTTCCTTGCCTGCGCCTTTCCACTCTCTGTGGCCTGGTTCTTCAGTTGGCGACTCATTTCCGGAGTCGCTGGCGGGTCTATTATGGTATTGGTGGCGGCGACAATACTCCCCCACATGCCGGGGAACCGCAAGGGCCTAGCAAGCGGAGCCATTTTCCTCGGCATCGGTGTTGGAATCGCTGCGTCGGGGACCCTCGTGCCAGTGCTACTGAACCTTGGCCTGCGCCAAACTTGGATCGGATTGGCCTTGCTGTCAGCGTTGCTGACCGTCGCAAGCTGGTTTGCCTGGCCGCCCGTTGAACATCGGATTTCCCTTGATGTGCCACAGCCACCAGTTCATGTTGCGTCAAACCACAACAAGCACCTCAAGTTATTCTATGCGCAATATGCATTGATGGCCGTCGGCCTGGTTCCCGCCATGGTCTTCTTAGTCGACTACATTTCGCGGGGGCTCGGAGCCGGCGAGCGCATCGCCTCACTATTCTGGGTGCTGTATGGGGTGGGCGCTATATTCGGCCCGCCCGCGTACGGCTTCCTTGCAGACCGCCTTGGAGGTCAGCGAGCGTTTCGATTGCTTTTATCGATCCAGATTCTGGCATTGGCGGTCCTAGGGTCGAGCAGTAACTATACTCTGATTGGCATCGTCACAGTTATCATCGGAACTTTCCCGCCTGGGATAGTACCCTTAGCTTTAGCGCGCATACACGAACTGATACCTCATCAGGTGCAACGGCAGAACGCTGCATGGGGCCATGCTACGACTATGTTCGCCCTATTTCAGGCACTGGCCGGCTATACCTACTCGGCCATTCTCAACGCAAGCGGCGCCAACCATCGGTTGCTATTCCTGCTCGCGGCGGGTGCTCTTGCCTTCGCTGTGACGATCGATCTGACGGCAGCAAATCCGACGAACGTTTTCCACAAGCGACGCCGAGAAGTTTCATGAAATGAAATGCCGCTGTTTGTAAGGTTGAACGATTTTTTTGAAAAAAATGCTGTGGTAAGAGCCGCCCAGGCACTTCCCACCTCCCAACACTGTGCTCTAATGGCAGTAGCTTCACATAGAGTTTTGATGAGCGCATAAAATTACATATTGATATGATGCCAGCCTTCGATTATTCAGCTCTGACTAGAGTTGCTGCCACTTCGTCCCAGATTGCTCAGAACTGCAGCTGCAACATGCGGCCTTTACTTGGTTGGGAAAGTGTTCCCGCATCACTTGATCTAACCTTGTTCACCGCTATCGGTACGCTGGTCGATGACCCATTTGTCGAACCTACATTTTACGAATACCACCCAAATAAAACCCGGTACGAGAGCATGGATGCGCCAATTGCACCAAAATATTTCCCGTACAATCGCTGCGAGTTAGTACAGTGTCGGCTATGTTGCCGGGTCTTTCTCCGATATACCGAGGCGGGCGGGTATTTTTTCGATCAACGTATGCGTCTGTTACAAGCGGAACTACTGGTAGATGCAACCCTGCGATGAGATGCTGACTATGCGTCTAAAATTATAGGAGATAGACGAGAATGGTCGCGCATCGTCCTCTTCTCAAAATTCGCGAGATACTGACGCTGTCAATATGACGTATCGATATCAAAATCGATGTCGTGTCGTGTCGTCATGGCTTTAAGGCAGCGGGGATTCTCACTCCTAAATGACGTGCTGGAAACGCAACCGGGGGTTCACGCTGGCCAGCGTAGCATCAAGCGTGAGGCTGTCCTTGAGATCTTCCTCCGTTGGGATAGCGAACTTTTGACCGAGAGATATTATCTCGCTTGGTAGTATCATCATTGGCAATCAATACGACCAAGATGCTGGCGTGCTGGAAATTTTGCGATGCCAGTCAAGAGCTGTATGAAATGGATACTGCATAATTTGACAGCCAATAACCTTGCCCATGCCGTGTCGATCACGCTCAAGCTGGGCACTTTGTCATATTGATCACGATGAAAATCCTATTAGCAATCTCCGCAGGCGTATTGAGCATGGTCAGCCATTTTGCTTTGGCCGCCAACCTTTGCTTAGGCCACCCGATTCGCCTGGCATACTATGAAAGTGGGCTTTTCTACTACCAGGGAAAGGGTGTCGACGTCGATCTGGTACAAGAACTTAAGCGGCGTTCATCTTGCGCCATGGAAACTTCAATAATGCCGAGGGTACGTGCTTACATGTTGTTGGAAGCTGGGGAAATCGATATCGTGGTAGCAGCCATCAACACACCTTCCCGTGCGCGTTATGCATATTTTGCGCCGTACCTCCAGCAACGTTTTGCCACCATCATCCATCCTGACGTACCGCGCGCCAAAGCTACGCTGGATGCATTTACGGCCGATCCGAGCTTGCATTTCGGTGTGGTGCGAGGAGTAAATTACGACACTCCGCGCGACAACTGGATCGAGCACATTTCGACTGAAAGGCGGCTCGAAATCGCTCCAAATCCTGCCATTCTCTACCGAATGTTCAAGGGCAATCGCCTCGCCGCCTTGTTTTCCATTCCTTTGCAGTACGAAAAAGAGCTGCAGGACATCGGTTTGCGCGACCAAGTACATATCGTCGATTGGTTTCCGAACCAGCCACCGACTACTCGCAATCTCGCCTTATCGCGCCACAATTTCAACGGCGACCAGTTGGAGGCATGGAGTGCCATGGTAACCACCCTGCGCGCAGATGGCACCATGCGAAGCATCTTGGGACACTACCTGACACCTGCGGAGGCAACAAAGGCCTTGCTCAGGTGAAAACTTTTAAAGCTCTATAGCCGCTTCCGGCTTGTAGTTTCCTACCAGATTGATTGGGCTGACAAAGACACCTACTCGCCCTTGAAAGTCACCAGCTATGCGGTCCGGCCTAAGCCTAGGGAAGCGCTGAACAATTCGATTTCGAGCGGCTGACAGCCCTTTTAATCGATCCCAGCGAGTTCACTATTTAGTCGGGTATGAAAAAATCCTAACCGATTGATTCTGCTGGCGAAAGACCAAAAAACAGTAGCTGGGATTTGCAAGCTTTCGCTAAAATGGTGGCAATTCCTTGCAAATTTCAGAGGCCTGAATGGGACCGAAACCAGCTGG
>Ga0209848_1000732_pt1 | contig 11245 bp, 9 predicted proteins | sample OrgsoiDNA_201062_FD_185810 | JGI IMG/M metagenome (GOLD analysis project Ga0209848, IMG submission 185810) | Permafrost soil microbial communities from the Arctic, to analyse light accelerated degradation of dissolved organic matter (DOM) -... | ecosystem: Environmental > Terrestrial > Soil >...
TGGCAACGCGCGATGGCCTGGCGGCCAAACTGGCGCTGCGCATCGCGCTGCCGCTGCTGTTGGTGATTCCCGTGTTGGGCGGCTTGATTTATCTGGTGGTGGGCCGTGCGCTGCGACCGTTGCAGCGTGTGGCGCAGGCCGTCGCGGGGCGTTCGCCGCGAGCCTTGCAGCCGCTGGAACTGGAGCCCTTGTCGCCGGAGCTGCGGCCCATCGTCGATGCCCTGAACGCGCTGCTTCTGAAGATCGCCGATGCGATGACGGCGCAGCGTCGTTTCGTCGCCGACGCCGCGCACGAATTACGTTCGCCGTTGACGGCATTGAAATTGCAGTTGCAGCTGGCCGAACGCGCCGACGGCGCTGAGGCGCTGGCCGTGGCGCATGCCAAGCTGCACGAGCGGCTGGACCGCAGCAGCCATCTGGTGCAGCAGCTGCTTTCGCTGGCGCGGCATGAACCGGATCAGGCGCCGCAGCCGGCCGCGGCGCTCAATCTGCGCGAGCTGGCGCAGGCGGCGGTCAGCGATCATTCGGCGTTGGCAGACAGTCGCGACATCGATCTGGGCGCGGCATTTTCCATGCTCGATGTGCGCATCACCGGCCATGCCGACGCGCTGGCGGTGCTGTTGAATAATTTGGTCGACAACGCACTGCGCTACACACAGGCCGGCGGCCAGGTCGATGTCAGCGCGGCGATGGAGGAGGGCCGCGCGATACTGCGCGTGGCCGACAACGGGCCGGGCATCGCACCGCACGAGGCGCCGCGCGTGTTCGACCGCTTTTACCGGCCCGATGGCAACAGCGTCTGGGGTTCCGGATTGGGTCTGGCCATCGTCAAGAATATCGCCGAACTGCATGGCGCGGCGATACGTCTCGATCCCGGCCTGCGCGGCGCGGGTTTGGCGGTGACGATCATCTTCCCGGCGCCGCAGCGCGCCTGAGCGGCGGCGCCACGTCGTATTGTCGGTTTAGGGCTGGGCACCGACAGGCAGGTCCAAGGCGTGGCGCAGCTCGGCCCTGGCGGCCGCCAGTTCGATCTGGAACGCGGGATTGGCATCCATGGCGGCGTGCGTGGCGTAGGCCAGCAGTTTGCCGGCGACGACGTCGCTCGGGAAATGTACGCCGCAGATCAAGCGGTTGTGCGCGTAGTCGTCGGCGCGCGCGAGGATGGCGTCGCGCTGTTCCGGCACCATCTCGATCAACACCAGCGCACCCAGATAGCCGGCCGTCGCGTGGCCGCTCGGGTAGGAGTCGTTCTTGGTCTTGGTTTTGCAGACCGGGTGCAGCGTCACGTCGACGTTGTAGGGACGCACGCGGTTGAAGGCCAGCTTGCCCGGCGTGCTGTTGACGCCTTCGTCGTTGCTGACATGCTTGGCCAGTGCGGCCGTCAGCGGCAGCGCGGCGGCGTTGAAGCGCGGCCCGAGCACCGACTGGTAAATGAACAGGGTTTCGACGCCTTCGTCGGCGCGCGCCTGTTCCACCTGGGCCGGCGTGCGCGCCGCTTCGATGCGGTGCAGCTCGGCCAGTTCCTCGCGCGTGGAGGCGGAATCGGGCGCGGCTGGCGCCATCAGGATTTGCGCGGCATTGGTGGCAGTCGGCGGCACGTAGACCGGATCGTGCGCGGCCAGCGCGGCGCCGCTGACGGCGATTAAGCTAAACAGTATAAATGGTTTCATGGTTGCTACACTCCGTGGTAGGGATGGGCCAACGGCGACGCGATGCGCCGCCGTTGGCGTTTCAGGCGATGTTTAGAAATCGGCCGAGATGGTGGCCGACACGCTACGTTCCGGCAGCAGTTGCAGCTGGTCCAGCGGCGACGGCGCGGCGCTGGAACTGGTGGCCGTACCTGCCTTCAGGACGCTGGTGATGCTGTGGCGGTTGAACAGGTTGTTGGCGCCCAGTTGCAGTTTCACTTTTTTGGTGAACGAGAACGGCGTGTTGAACGAGTAGTTCGCGAACAGGTTGGCGACGGTGACCGGGTCGATGGTGAACGCCTCGTGCGTGGCGCCGTTGTCGCTGAAGTTCTGGCCGACGCGCTTGACGAACATGCCGACGTCCCAGCTCTGGTGCTTGTAGCTCAGGCCCAGCGTCTCGGTGTCTTTCGGCGCGCCGGCCACCCACTTGCCGGTGTCGTATTTGGCGCTGCCGTAGCTGCCGTTCAGGTAGGCGCTGAAGCCGCCGCCGATGACGACATTGCCTTCGGCCTCAACGCCCTTGTTGATCTGCGTGCCGTTCAGATAGTAGATCGCGTTGCCGAAGTTATCGAGGCTGGACGAGTAGGCGCCATCGAGCTTGGTGTGGAAGACGTCGACGTCGAGCGTGTAGCGCGGCGATTTCCAGACGGTGCCGATCTGGTAGGTCTTCGACGTTTGCGGCTTGGGCTGCGTGGCGACGGCGGCGTTCTTGACGTCGAAGACGCTGGTCGGCGGGATCAGGTCACCGGTGCCGTACTGGCCGTACAACGACCAGTTCGAGGCGATCATGTAGTGCGCGTCCAGCGACGGCAGCATGTCGTGGTATTGCACCGTGTTGCGCACGTCGGGCGCGCCGTTCAGCGAGCCGACCGCGCCGCCGTTGTCGGCCAGGTGGTCGAAGGCCTGCTTGTAGTGGGCGTATTTGATGCCGGGCGTGATCTTCAGGTCCGGCGTGACGGCGAACTCGAATTCGGCGAACGGTTGCAGCGTCGTGGTCTGATAGTGCTCGCTGAAGTTGGGCACCGCGTTGTCGACCCAGTTCAGCGGATTGGTCGGATACTGGTAACGGTAGCTGCGCGCGTAGTCGCTCCACAGGCCGGTGCGCAAGGTGCCCAGCGCGAGATCGTCGCTCAGGCGCAGCAGGTTGCCGCTGGTGCGGTAGGAATTGAGCTTGTCGACGCCGGTCTGGTTGGCCGTGGTGTTGGCCAGGCTGGTGGGCACCTTGGTGCCGTCGTAGTTTTGCTTGTTCCAGTAGCGGTAGGTGTAGACCTTGTCGTCGAGCTTCCAGCCGTTGCCGAGATTACTGGTCAGGCCGAGGTATTCGAAATCGGTGGTGATGTTGTAGAAGTTGTAGCCGTAGTAGTTGGGCTGTGTCGGGTCGCCGCTGAGCAGATAGTCGTCGCCGTATTGGGCGATCTGCGCGCGCGTCGGTCCCTTGATGTTGGCGGTGTTGTTCTTCAGGTTCAGGTAGGAGCCGAAGGCGGTCAGCATGGTGTCGCTGCTGATGGCGTTCTGGTATTTGAACGAGGCCGCGCCGCGCTTCTGGTCATTATAGGTTTGGTAGCCATCGGACTTCATGTCCTGCACGTTGAACAGCAGGTTCTGGTTGCCGTTTTCGCCGAACTGGCCGGTCTCGTGTTCGTAGCTGTACATCTGCGTGTTCCAGCTGCTCAGGGTCGCGCTGGCGGTGTTGCGGGCTTGCGTTTCCATGGGCCGCGACAGCAGGTTGACGGAGCCGTTGAACGAGGCCACGCCGATGACGGAGGCCGAGCCGGGGCTGCGGTCGACGACGGCGCCGCCGAGGAACAGGCTGGGGAAGAATACCCACGAGTGGTGGCTTACGCCATTGGTGTCCTGGAAGGGGATGCCGTCGAAGGTGACGTTGTAGTTCCCGTCGGAGAAGCCGCGGAAGTTGGTCGCGGTGTCGCCCAGGCCCACGCCGTTCGGGCTGTAGCTGTACAGGCTGGGCGTCATCTGGATCACCTGGCTGAAGTCGGCGATCGGCGAGATGTAGTCGCGCACGAAGTCGTTGCTGACCTGCGACTGCGCCGAGCGCGCGTCCAGCGAACCTTGCGACGGCGCACCCGAGGACGCGGTCGGCGCCGACGAGTGGACCTGTACGACGGCGGCCGTATCCATCGCCGGATCGCTGTCGGCTATCGGCGCGACGGCATCGGCCGCGTAGGCCGCGTGGATAGACAACACCAACAACGATAAGGTGAAACGGGCCGGCATCGTTGAATTGAAACGCTTGCCGCTGTGCGAACTGTACATGCTATATCCCTTTGAGGCGTGGCTGAAAAGCCGCAAAGGTAGCCGCGCAATATGTCACCGGGATGACATCGCGGCCATTTCGGCGCGGCCGTTGTGGCCGCGCCGCACTTCATGAAATAGTTTCGGGATTTAATAAAGGTTTAATGTTGTGGCCTTTAGCATGCAGCTCCAGCGCTTGTTTTTCGTGCGTGTCGATCCGCTGGCGGTGTTTTCTTCGCGCCGCTGGCCGGGTTGACTAGCTACGCGCTCAGACCGCGTCGATGATGATGTCGTTGGACAGCCAGTCGGCCAGCAGCGCGCCGGCTTTGGCGACGCCGTCGTCGGCGCCGAGGCGTTCGACCAGCATCTGGCACAGCGCCGCGAAGCTGCCATGCGCTTGCAGGGCGAGCAGCGCGTCGCGTTCCAGCGCGTCGACCTGGCGCAGGCGCGATACGTGGCCGCGGCGCCAGGCGATCAAGCCGCCCGCATCGGCCAGCATTGCGCTATCGGGCACCGCGTGCTCTTGCCACAGCGCGGACCAGACTTCCTCGGCATTGGTGACGGCCGCTCGTATCGCGAACGAAGGCGTGAGGCGCAAGGTGGCCTTGTCCCAGTCGATGGCGGCCCATGCGTCCAGCGGCAGCGGGTCGGCGTCGGCGGCGACGAAGGCGGCGGCCAGTGCGTGTTCGACCCACGCCAGCTCGTGCAGGTCGGGATTGTGCGGGAACAGTGCTGCCAGCGTTGTGCCGAAATCGTCACCGTAGCGATCCAGCGTCCATGCGTGCGGCGGATGGCTGTCGATGTGGGCGATGGATACGCGCAGGAACTCGTCTTCGCCGATGCGGCGGCGCAGCTGCGGATACGTCTGCTCAAGGCAGCCGACCAGTTGCGCGCGGTAGTTGTTCTGGTAGACCGCCAGGCCGGCTTCGGCGCCGAGGCGCGCGGCGGCATCAGTCGATGCGCTGGTCAGCCAGCTTTGGAAATCGCGTTGCAATTCGGCGAGCATCATGCGGCCTCCGTGATGCGCAGGATGCCCGCAGTGCTGGCGTTGTTAGCTGCGCGCGCGCTGGCGCCGATGCCGCGCGCGGTCGACAGCTCTTGCAGCAGCTCTTGCAGCGGCGGGATATGGTCGTCGCGTTCTATCATCGTGGCCACGGGGCCGAGCAGTGTAAGGGCTTTCGCGTACAGCTGCCAGACCGCGTCGCTGACCGGACTGTCGTGCGTGTCGATCAGCAGGTCGCGGCCCTGGCTGTGGCCCGCGAGGTGCACCTGGCGCACGCAATCGGCGGGGATGCCGTCGAGGTAGGCCAGCGCGTCGTAGCCGTGGTTCACGGCGCTGACGTGGATGTTGTTGATGTCGAGGAGCAGGCCGCAGCCGGTGCGCCGCGTCATCGCCGCGAGGAATTCCCATTCCGTCATCGTGCCGCCGAAAGCCAGGTAGCTCGAGGGATTCTCGAACAGCATGGGCCGGCCCAGCACCTCCTGCGCCTGCGCGATATTGGCGCAGACCACATCGAGCGCTTCTTCCGTGTATGGCAGCGGCAGCAGGTCGTGCGAGTTGAAACCGGCGATGCGCGACCAGCTCAAATGGTCGGACACGAACAGCGGTTCGATCTCGTTGGCCAAGCGTTTCAGGCCTTGCAGATAATCGTTGCGCAGTCCGTCGGCCGAGCCGATTGACATCGACACGCCATGCAGCGCGACCGGATGGCGTTCGCGGATCTGGCGCAGTATATGGCGCGGCTGGCCGCCGTCGACCATGAAATTTTCGGAGATGACTTCGACGAAATCGACATCGACATCGGACTCCAGGAAGTCGCGGTAATGTTCCTTGCGCAGACCCAGGCCGTAGCCGGAAAAAAGTGTGGTGGACATCGCGTGCTCGACTCAAAACGTGGCGGGATGGCCGGCCGGCGCGAGGTGCTCGCGCCGCTCCGGCCGTGAAGGATTACTTCGGCTCGGTCAGCGTGCCGCCGGCGGCCAGGCAGGCGCTCTTGGTGCGCACCAGGACGGCTTCGCCCTTGCAGCTGTTCAGGCCCTTGCAGTCGTGCTTGGCGGTGGCGCACAGGCTGGTGCCCTTGCAGGTGTTGATGCCGTAGCAGCGGCCGGGCTGCTCCTGCTCGGCGGCGGCTGCCGGCTTGACCAAGGCGGCGGTGGACAGGGCCATCAGGGCGGCGACGGTGGCGATGCTGAGGGTGGATTTAAATGTGGCGTTCATGGTGTTGTTCCTTAAAGTGAATAATGCTGCGGGGGGTAAAAAGCGCTGCCGATTATTTGATGCTGTGTACAGCGTCGAGGATCACCTGCGCCACGGCTTCGGGTTGCGAAATGTAGAGCAGGTGGCTGCCCTTGATTTCGGTGACCTTGGCGCCGGCGCGCTGGTACATCCAGCGTTGCAGGTCGGGGCTGAGCAGGCGGTCGTCGGTGGCGACGATGGCGTAACTGGGCTTCTGGTGCCAGGCGGCGGTCCAGTTTTGCGCGCCCAGCTTGGCGGTGGTCGTCGGCACTTGCGACAGCGCCAAAAAATCGGTGCGGTTGCTGGTCTGGTCGTCGGCGAAATCGGCGCCGAATTTGGCGCGGTCGATGAACAGGTGGCCGTCGCGGGTGGCGTGCAGGTCGTGGCTGGGTTCGGGCATCGAGGCGGTCAGCTGCGCGACGCTTTCGCCGATGTCGGGCAGCGTCGCGGCCACGTAGACCAGCGCCTTGACCTTGTCCCTTGCGCCGGCGATGCCGATCACGGCGCCGCCGCTGTCGTGGCCGACCAGCACCACCGGACCGAATTGCTGGTCGAGGATTTCGCGGGTGGCGGCGACGTCGGCGTCCATCGTCGTATGCGGCTGCTGCACCACGCTGACGTGGTAGCCCTGGTGGCTGAGGATGTCCGACACCACGCGCCAGCCGGAGCCGTCGACATAGTCGCCGTGGACGATGACGATGTTGACGGCCGGGCCGGAGGTATCGGCCGGCGTGGCGGCCAGCGCCGGCAGTGCCAGCATGGGTCCGGCCAGCGACAGCGCGGCGGCGAGTTGCGATATTTTTTGCATGTGAGGCTCCTGGAGGCCGTATCGGCTTCCTGTAAATAAATCGGTGTACGGTGGCGTTAAGAACGTGCCGGAGGGCGCATCAAGGCATCGAGCGACCACGCGCCGCCGCCGTGGGCGACCAGCGACAGCAGCAGGCCGGCCCACAACAAGTGCGTCGGCCACGCTTCGGGATAGACGAAGATCTCGATCACGGTCGTCATGGCGAGCAGCGCGGCGGCGGCCGAACGCGTGAACAATCCCAGCACCAGCAGCAGCGGGAACAGATGTTCCGCATACGTGGCCAGGTGCGCGGCCAGTTCCGGCGGCAGCAGCGGCAGCGCGTATTCCGACTGGAACAGCTGGTAGGTCGACGGCTTGATCGTCAGCAGGCCTTCGACCTTGGTGCGTCCCGACAGGAAGAACACGCAGGCGATGCCGGCGCGGGCGATCAACAGCAGCAGGCTGTCGGGCAGCAGGCGCGACCACAGTGCGGACGCGGTCGCGGTGCCGGTCGATGGCGCTGCCTGCTTGCGGCGCATCGCCATCGCGGGTGTGGTCGGCTGCATGATCATGGCTTGGCGGTCAGCGAACCGTAGCCTTTCGGCGTCTTGATCGTGGTGCACGTGCCTTTTTCGACCAGTATCCAGGCGTCGCCCTGGTAGCTGGCCTTGGCCGTGCCGGCGCAGGATGTGCCGGCGCCGGCGGCGCAATCGTTTTGTCCGGCCAGTGCCACGCCATAGCATTTTTCCATGGGCTTTTTCTGGTCGGCCGCGTGGGCGTTGACCGCCAATGCGGCCAGCGTGAGGGCCACCGCAGCGGCGAGGGGGGAGCGCGAATTCGTCATGATGATTTCCTGTGTAGTGGTTTCAGCGTCGATACAATCAGGACGGTTGCGATGGCCGTTTTCGGAGAAACCGGGCCGCGTTGCGTTCGTCCATGAGCTGAAGTGTAGAAATCGTCTGTATCCCCACTGTGTCAAAGTGTACGCAGGGAAGCGGGCGTGGCGCCGCGCGGAAAGTGGCAGGGAAGGGCGGCGCGGCGGCGGTGCCGGCGATGCATCGGACAAGGACAAACGACGTCGTCGCTGTTGTTTTGCGTGCGCTGCTTACTCGTCCGCTTTCACACGCCAGTGCGCGCGCTTGGTGCGCAAGGTGTGGCGCTTGCGGTATTCGCCGGGACTCATGCTCATGGCGCGCTGGAACAGTTTGCCGAAGGTGCTGGCGTCGCTGTAGCCGCAGGCCGTGGCGATGGTTTGCATATTGTTGATGCTCACCTCCAGCATCACCCGCGCGCGCTGCACGCGCAGGCCGTGCAGGTAGGCCAGCGGCGTCATGCCCATTACGCTGTTGAAGTGGCGCAGCAGCGTGCGCTCGCTCGACGATGCGGCGGCGGCCAGCGTCGGCAAGCTATACGGCTGCTCGACATGCGTTTCCAGCCATTGCCTGGCGCGGTAGACCGGGCTGTCCGCCGTCATCGACAGCCACTGGTTCTGCACCAGCTGGTTGCCCAGTTGCTGGCGGCCGGGCTGTACCTGCAGCAGTTGCGCGCAGTTCTCGCTGATCTCGGCGCTGAGCAGGCGCCGCAGCGCGGCGATCATCAAATCGGTTTGCTGGGCTGGCGCGACGCAGGTATAGAGCTGCTGGTGCAAGCTCATGGTGTCCGGATCGGTGTAGTCGCCGTTGGGGAACAGCCGGGCGAAGAAAGACTTGTAGGCCCAATGCGCGTCGACCCGCAGACCATCGAGCATGCCCAGCAGCGCCGGGAAGATCAGGCCGGTGGAGCAGACGGCCAGCAGGCCCCCTTGTTCGACGTGGATTTTCAGCCGCGCAAGCGTGGCGCGGTGGCGCCCGGCGATGATGGACAACTCCGGCGCATTGCTCGCGTGTAGCGCCGGCACCACAATCAGCGTGCGTTGCGGAGTCGATTGCAGTGGCGGCGGCGAGGCCAGCAATCCCGGCGCGGCGTGGTCGAAAACGACGGGCTGGCCGTCCGCGCCGACGGTCCGCCACGTCAGCGGACATGTCCCCTGCGGATTGCGCAGTTTCCAGATGCTGGCGGCCAGCATCAGCACGTCCAAAGCGGTGAACACGGTGCCCAGGATGGCCTCCGGAAAACACAGCACGTGGACGTCCAAAAGCTGGTTGGCGGCAGTCGTGGTGGCGGGATTGGTCATCATTATGGCGATAATGCTCCTGTTTTAATCAATCTGCAAACCCTAGAATCAATTTCAGCAGCCATACGGCCGCCGCTGAAGTCCAAAACTAGATAGATAAGGGGAGAGTATTTTGAGCATGATTCAACATCACGTCCGTCTGCGCCGCTGCGCCAGTGCCGTCGGCGTCGCGCTGGCCGGCATGGCCGCCGCCAGCAGTTTTGCCGAGGAGACGGCGGCCGATGCGACCCAGGTCGTGGTCGTGACGGCGCAAAGCCGCAACCAGCAAATCCAGAACGTGCCGATCGCCGTGCAGAGCCTGTCGGGCGATGCGCTCAAGGACATCGGCGTGTCCAACCTCGGCGACATCGACGCCTTCGTGCCCGGCCTGAGCATCGACGCCTCGCAGGCGACGCGGCCAGCCATTTTCCTGCGCGGCGTCGGCACGCAGGACTTCGGCATCGGCACCGATTCGCCGGTCGGCGTCTACGCGGACGGCGTGTACGCCGGCAAGACCGGCGGCTCGATGTTGAACTTCAACGACGTCAAACGCATCGAAGTGCTGAAGGGGCCGCAGGGCACGCTGTTCGGCCGCAACGCGGCGGCCGGCGCCATCTCCATCGTCACCAACGAGCCGGGCAACGAGAAAGAGGCCAGTGTGCTGGTACGCGCCGGCCTGATGGGCATGCATCACGAGGAGGTGTTGTACAACACGCCGCTCAGCGACAGTCTGGCCTTGCGTTTTTCCGCCATCGACCAGCGCGACGACGGCTGGGCGCACAACGCCTACAACGGCACGCGCATGGGCAATGACGGCGACCTCGGCACGCGCGCCGCGCTGCGCTGGCACAATGCCGACACCTCCGCCATCGTCAGCTGGGAGCATGAGGTGATGCGCGCATCGGGACCGCCGGTGTTGTCGGTGACCGACGGGAAGATCGATTTCGGCAGCCCGGCCACGTGGTCCAATCCGCTCAAGCAGCAGCTGGTCAACGATGCCGCGCCGGATTTCCAGTCGCGCACTTTCGACGGCGTGTCGCTGCGCGTCGAGACGCCGCTGCCCTTCGCCACGCTGACCAGCACCACCGCCTACCGCCATTTCAATTCGCAGAACTGGCAGGACAACGACGCTTCGGCCAACCCGGTCACCTATCTGGCGACCGGCAATCTCGAATCGAATTCGACCTGGCAGCAGGAATTCAAGCTGAGCGGCCAGAGCGACAGGCTGGACTGGGTCAGCGGCGTCAGCGCCTACCGCGAGCGCGCCACGGAAACGGAAAACGTCGACGCCACCACCACCTCGCTGGACACCATCCTCGGCCACGCGGCCGGCGTCGCGCCGTATGCCACGCTGACGCAGCTGGCGCAGGGCGTCGGCAAGGCCACCGGCAACGCCGCCTTGCAGGGCTTGAGTTTGATGGGCCTGCCTTGGCAGGAGGGCATCAGCAACCTCGGCGAATACCGCGCCTACGCCGCGTATGGCGACGCGATCTGGCACGCCACCAGCGACACCAACCTGACCATCGGCGGCCGCTACACGCACGATGAAAAATCGTTCAGCTGGTACAACCCGCCGCGCACGGCGGCCGCGCTCGACGCCAGCCTGGCGGCGTTGCAGCAGGCGAAATTCTTCCCGACGCTGGTCGGTTTGAAACTGCTGACGGCGCAGCAGTCGGCGTTGTTGCAGGGCGTCGTCGCCAGCAATATCGAGTTCACCAATCCGGGCTCGAGCGCGGCGCCGTTCGCCGTCTCCGACAGCTGGAACAACTTCAGCCCGCGCGTGGTGCTGGACCGCCATCTGTCGCCGGACCATATGGCCTATGTCTCGTGGAGTAAAGGCTATCAGGCCGGCGGCTTCGACGCGGTCAACGTCAACGGCCACTACGACGAGGAAAAAGTCACCAACGTCGAAGTCGGTATGAAGGGGCAGTTGCGCGGCATCGGCGTGTCGTATGGCGTGTCGGTGTTCCACTACGATTACACCAACCTGCAAAGCCTGACGCTGGTGCCGGCCAGCGCCACCAGCGGCATACCCAGCTACCAGGTGGTCAACAGCGACCAGCGCGCCACCGGCGCCGACCTCGACGCGCAATGGAAGATCAACCGCGTCTGGCGCCTGAGCGGCTCGG
>Ga0209848_1000734_pt1 | contig 11209 bp, 10 predicted proteins | sample OrgsoiDNA_201062_FD_185810 | JGI IMG/M metagenome (GOLD analysis project Ga0209848, IMG submission 185810) | Permafrost soil microbial communities from the Arctic, to analyse light accelerated degradation of dissolved organic matter (DOM) -... | ecosystem: Environmental > Terrestrial > Soil >...
CCGAGGCGCGGCCCGACGGCGTGTCCCACATCAAGGATATGGGCGAGACGCAGCAGCGATTAAGCGCGGCGCAGAACCAGCACGACGCGCTGGCGAAACTGGCCCAGCAATCGGGCGCGCAGGATGCCGGCGACCAGGACAAGGCCGTCGCCGCCCTCAAGGCCCAGAACGACGGCATCAAGGGCGGTGCGGGCGCCAGCGGCGGCTTTCCGCAACTGGCCGCGCCGCACCTGGTGTTAGCCAGCCCGGCGGGCATCGAGGCCACGACCCAGGGCAGCATCCATTTGGCCAGCGAGCAGCACACGGCGCTCACCACGGGACAAGACTTGTCCATCGCCAGCGGCGGCGGCCTGTTCGCCAGCGCACGTCAGGCGTTCCGCCTGTTCGTGCACAAGGCCGGCATGCGGATGGTCGCGGCGGCAGGTGACATCGATATGCGTGCGCTGTCGGACAGCATCAACCTGCTGGCCAAGCTCAACATCACTCAAACGGCCAACCGCATCACCATCAGCGCCAAGGAGGAAGTGGTGATAAATGGTGGCGGCAGCTACGCCAAGTTCAGTTCCGGGGGTATCGAGCAAGGCACCAATGGCGAATTCGTCGCACATGCGGCCAAGCACAGTTTACCTGGGCCCAACAATCTACCTTTACCACAGCTGGATTTGCCAATCTCAAAATTAGAACTGTTTGATAAGCAATTTCGTTTCACGTCGGAAGACGGAAAGACTCCGGCCCCCAATAAACGTTATCGGATAACGGCTACAGATGGAACAACCTGGGAAGGCGCGAGCGACTCTAATGGATTAACCGAACGGGTTTATACGTCTTCTGTTATGGAACTTACTGTAAGAATTTTAAAAAATGATAGCGCGTGATTTTACGATGTAGATGCCATCAAATTAAATATAATCCAATTTTATTTTTTAATAAATAAAGGATTTAATATGGACGGCCAAATTGTAAAAAATGAACCAATAAACACAAGTCAAAGTCTTGCTGTGGATATCGCCTTGAAGGACATAGTCGGTTCAATATCCATTGAGAAAAATGAATTCTCGGATAATTTGCCAATTATCCCTACTGCATCTAGACTCAAAGAGGAAAAGATACTTTATCATCTTGTTTTTCGGGCTAAGCTTATCAACCATGCTGATGGTAAGGTTGTTGGCGGACGTGCATTTTCAATAAAATCAAACAGGAAGGCTGACGAATTTACGTCGGATGGAAAAACAAATCAAGATGGCGAGTTGCTTATCACCATGGAAACAAGAGAAGCTGGGGAGGTTGAATTGGAAACCACGACCAACGGGGTGGTATTTCCCACTTTTAAATTAACTCTGAAGGACGCTTGGTATCAGTCTCCATTTCTAATTACTGGCTATCATGTTTGCGCGGAATCGGATTTTTCGGGCGCGCTCGTAGATGCAAATGGTCTTGATGAGAAACATAAAGAGGACTTTCTCTTTAGCGCGAGAGGCATCCCAATGCAAGGCACTGGTGAAGCAACTGATGGGCAATATATTAAATTAAAAACAGAGCATGTTGCTTGGCATCGTAACCGTGCTGGTCATCCAGATTACTTGCAAGACTCTAAAAGTGCATCATTTGTATATTCGCCTGAAGTAAGGGGGGCATACGGGCTTGTAACAAAAAATCACTCCATTGCCGTTGACCCTGAAGTCATTCCAGAGCGTGCTCATGTTGAAATCGATGGAATTGGAATTCGTTTTGCGGACGATAATGGTCATGGGATTAAAAAATACCATATCGATAATTTTCTTGGCGCGGGTGAAGTCGTAGTAAAGACTTGGCTCCGTGGAGGAATTAATGGTACCAAACGCCGTGTTAAATATATAGGAAAGTAGACCATGAAAAAATCAGCAACGTTTTTTTTATTATTCGTCTTATTTCAATTTGATGCAAATGCAACTAAATTGAAGAGAATTTATCTCGACAAATCAAGTAATGTGCATATAATAACTTCAACGGGTAGGAAGATTAATGTAGGAAAAAAAGTACATGCGGTAGAAGTCGAATTGTCGCCTGATAAAGAGACTGCTGTTTGGCTAGTAGAAGAGAAAATTGACATGGGAGAAGGATTGGAAAATGCACCATTAGAGCTGGGTGTCTATAATAAAGGAAGAGTGCGCTCTATAGGATGTGGGCAATTAATTCGCAGCTATTGGTTTTGGATGAAAGGCAAGCGCATTGCGATAGATTGTGGCGGAAAACATTTTTCCGGGCATGAAATATTGTATGACGCCTCTTCTCTAAGCGAGCTAGCATCCTTTGATCAAGGCGAAGTTCCAATCGAAAAACGGCCTCCTTGGTCTAAGAGTGGAGATAATTTTGATGATAAATAAATTATTTTGGAAAGTTTAATGGAGGAGAAAATATAACTGAACATTCTGGTTGACGGTTAAAATTAGGAAGTGTGCATATCGTCACTGCTATTGGTAAGTATATAAAATAACTAAAAAATGGAAAAGGGAGCAGATTAAGTCTATCGCCAGACAAAGAATCAATTGCGTGGCTAGTCAAGGAAAGGATGATAATTTTCTTGGGGCTAGCGACGCTGTAGTGAAGGCATGGATACATGGAAAATATCAATGGAAAAAAATGCAGAGTTAAGTATTTATGAAAATAGATTATGAAAAAATATATTTTATTTTATTTTATTTGTGTTAATGATTAATATCTGTGCCAAGTCTAATTCGTTAGATGTAATAAGGCGAGCTTATGTTGATGGAATAAAAAATGTTCACATCGTTTTCAATGATGGCCATGATATTAAGATAACTAAAATTCGACGCATGGCGAACGTTACATTATCTCCCGATAAGCGGACTGTTGCTTGGCTAGTGCTAAATACCTGGATTGCAGAAGGCGATACCGTGCCGCAGTCGGGGAAACTTGCCATTTATAAAAATGGAAAGACACGTTATATTGAATGTGGCCCCTTCATACGTGATTATTGGTTTTGGATGCAAGGGAGGCAAATTGCTACAGATTGTGGCGGTATGCATTTCGCAGGAACTTTAACGCTATATGACATTGATACCCTGCGGGATATAGCTTCTTTTTACCAACCAGATATACCAGAAGACAAGCAACCCGCTTGGTCCAAGTCGAGTAGTAATTCCGATTCGGATACAACTCACTAGATTAGGTATAGGAGTAGACCCTGAACGAGAAATTCGCTACCGCGCCATTTACGAGGCATTGCAAATCAACCCTGACCTAAAGCTGAGCAGGCTCGACCAAGTGCTTCCACTACCTCCAAAGCAACTACCGGCATGGTCTGGTGTTGGGGATGCGGTCACGCTCGAGCCCAAAGGCCGCCCCACTTATTGAGTACTGAGATAAAAAGGGAAGCGCTATGTCATTGAAAATCATCAGCGTCGGAGATGACACCGACCACGGAGGCAAAGTCATCAGCGGGTCGCCGACACATGATATCGGTGGCAAGGCGATTGCGCGGCTGGGGGATGACGTTTCGTGCCCGCAGACTTACCCGGGCGGCGCGCCACATGGCATCAATAAAATCATCACCGCTCACGAGACGCTGACCGCAGGCGGAATTCCGGTGGCTGTTCATGGCTGCAAGACAGAGTGCGGTTGTACGCTCATTGGCAAGGTCAACGCTACGGTAGATTGAGGCTTGGCGTCGAAGTCAAGGAGGAGATATTCTCAACCCCGGGGCGTCTCGCTGACCTGCCGGCAAGACAGATCGCCATCCCACATCTGCTGCAATACGGAGAGTTTGAAATTGGCACTGTAATGGCTGAATTTTTTCGCCAGGCCGTCTTCCCCGTGCGCTTCATGAAGCTTGACCCAAAATCTCACCGTTGAATGGGGAAGATTGTGCTCGTGGGCGATCTGCTTGTAACCCCAGTGCCGGTCAAATACCGCTGGACGATAGCCAGCTTAAATTGCTCACTGTACTTCGACATGCCCCCCCAAAAAAGTCGGCGTCCAACTTTTGGGGTTCAGTTCACGGCGGCGCGTTTTTCATCAAGCCGATTGTCATCACGGCGTCATGCGGCGCGGGCATACTGGCCGCACTCTTCAAGTCTCTCCCGATTTGAGAACGTTCACCCGCAGCTCGCCGCTGCGGGTTTTTTTGGGGCTGATTTTGTCGGCGCTATTGTACGGCGACCAGATGGAAGCGCAGTTCCAGCGGGTCCAGCACCGCCAGCGCGCCGCCCATCACGGAAAACGGCACCAGTCCGAAATCGCTCTGCTTCAGCGTGACGCTGCCGTCGACCAGCAGGGCGCCGTCCTTGAACTGCTGCGTGACCGGGATCGTCTGCGTGCGCGTGACGCCGTGTAGCGTGATTGACACCGTCAGCGGGCCGTCGTCGCCCATGCGTTCGGCATGCACCAGCACCCATGGATAATGTTCGGCGTCGAGTTCGCGCGTGAGCATATTGGTGCGCGTGCCGTCGATGGCGTCGTCGGAAGGCTGGACGTCGAAGCCGGCCTGTGTGCGCAGCGCCGGTTCGTCGACCGTCATCTGGTCGAGGCGGAAGCGGAAATCGGCGCGGTGCTGGTCCGGCGCGACATAGCCCTCCAGCGTGCGCGCGGCCACCACATGGTCGTGGCCCAGGCGCGCCAGCGCGCCGCCGCGCCGCACGGTGACGGCGATCAGCGAACGTTGCGCATCGATGCGCAGCACCTGGTGGCCGCGCTCACGCGCCAGCCGGTAATCGGCGTCGGGGAAATTGGGATGCAGCGATGCCGTCGACCCGGCCAGTGGCGCGCTGGTGGGCAACGGCGCGCACGCGGCCAGCGCGATGGCGCATGCGGCCAACGTGGCGCGGACGGCGGCGTGGCGATGCGGGGGAGTGGTGGTGGCGGCTGTCATCGTTGTCCTTGTGCGCTTGGCGGCGCCAGTGTGGCCGCAGCGGAAAGGTAGCACGATTTGCCATGTTCGCGCGGTCATTCGCCCGTCATATTGAACGATTATGATGCGTCTCGCTGGCACCAGCGTGCTCCAGCTGACACCGGGTCCAAGTTGGCGCGGAATTCACGGAGCGCGACTCAGCAGGCTGGCCGATGGCCTTGACATCGGCACCAATTCCTCGCGCCGCCGCGTCCTGCGGCGAAAAAATCCGCAGCTTAATCAAGTCCTAAGCCTGCGGCTGCCGATTGCTGGCAAAGTAACACCTGTAGCGCGCGGCCCCGGTCGCGCGCCAGGTTGCCGGACTCTTAGCCCGGCACGAATTCTCCAGGCGGCACGATCGCCGCCGGAACCAGACATCCCTACGCTCACGAGCGTTTCAAACCAGCCCATCTCATCGATGCGGCTGGTTTTTTTTGTCCGGATTTTATTTTTAGCCAGGGCCGCCGTTTCCATGCTGCGGAAACGGCGGCGCCGGCCGGTGCTTATTTACTATTACTTATTGTTGGCCAGCCAGGTGTCGATCTCAGGCAGACGCTCGCCGCGTACCTTGATGCGATACTTGATACCGGCGATGGCCGTGTCGGTGTCGCGACGCGAACCCTTGGCCAGGTGCGCGTCGGCGTAGGCCTGCAGCTTGTCGAGCATCGCCGGATCGGCCGACTGCGCGCCGAGGCGCGGGAAGTAGCGGCTGCGCGAAGGCGAGTCGACCTTCTGATTGACCTGCTCCAGATGGGCCAGCGCGAAGTCGAACGCCAGGTCGGGATGCTGCTGCGCGACGTGCACGATCAGCGCCGGGCTGTTGGTCGCACCCGGTTCGTCGGTCAGCGCCAGCTCCAGCGCGCGCTGGGCCAGCGCGGCGTCGCTCGGCGCGGCCAGCAAATCATACAGCTCGGTTTTGACCAAGGCTGATTTTTCCGCCTGCGCCGAAGCGCGCAGCTGGTCCCAGGTGGCCGAATCGGCCTGGCGTGCGACGACGCCAAGCACGGTCAGGCGGATCGCGCCCGGCATCGCGCTGGCGTCGCTGGACTGGGCCGCATAGCGACGGCGGGCTTCGGCGATGACGGCCGGATCGCCCAGCATGCCGAGCGTGGCGATCAGGTGGTTGCGCAGCGTGGCGACCGGATCGGCTTCGCCGGCGGCGGCGCTCCAGCCGATGCGGGCCAGCACCGGCGACAGGCGCGCGATGGCGTAGGCATCGAAGCGCTGGCGGCGTTCCGGCTGGCCGCTGTAGAACTGGTCGATGCTGTTAAATACTTCGGCGACCTTGCCCCACACTTGCGGCGCGGCGTCGGCCGGCGTGGCCTGGACCAGATCGAGGAAGCCGGAAGCCGGCTGCAGTCCGGCCAGTCCCAGCGACCAGGTGTCGCCCATCAGCCCGAGCTGGTCGATGGTCGGCAGCTTGGCGAAGTTGGCGGCCAGCGTCTTGAAGGCGGCCGGCGCGTACAGCGTGCGGTAGTAGCCGTTCTGGCCGGCGTTGACCAGCACCGGACCGCAGCCCGGCAGCGTCAGCACGGTCCGCGCGCCCTTGGTCAGCGTCGATGCGCTGGCGCCGCCGAGCACCTGCGCCGTCACCGGCACGCGCCACGACAGCGGCTTTTTGTTCGGCTGGTCCTTGCTGAACTCACCCTGGGTTAGTGTGACGCGGGTGCTGCCATTCTGGCACACGGTGTCGCCGACGCGGATCAGCGGCACGCCCGGTTGCAGCGTAAAGTCGTGGGCGATCGCGGTGATCGGCTTGTGCGCGGTCTTTTCCATTTCGCGCCACAGGTCATCTGAGACGGTGTTGTTGTAGGCATGCGCCTTCATGTAGGCGCGCACGCCGTCGCGCCACGCATCGGCGCCGACATAGTTCTCCAGCATGCGGATCACCGCCTCGCCCTTTTGGTAGGTGATGTCGTCGAAGGCCATCGAGGCCTGTTCCACCGTCTCGACGTGCTGCACCACCGGGTGCGTGGTGGCGACGGCGTCGCGCGCCATGGCCTGTTCGCGGCCGGCCACCGATTCCAGTTCCGAGTGCCACTCGGGATGCAGGCGCGCCGTGGTGCGGCCCTCCATCCACGAGGCGAAGCCCTCGTTGAGCCACAGGTCGTCCCACCAGCGCATCGTCACCAGGTCGCCGAACCACTGGTGCGCCATTTCGTGCGCCACCACCAGGAAGGCGACTTCCTTGTCGCGCTGGGTCGAGATGGCCGGATCGAGCAGCATCGCGCCTTCAAAGGTGAAGATCGAGCCCCAGTTTTCCATCGCCGAGAAGAACTGGCTGCGGCCGGGCGCGGCGATGTTGTCGAGTTTCGGCAGCGGATATTTGACGCCGAAGTAATCGTTATATTCGCGCAGCACGGCGACCGAGGAGTCGAGCGCGAATTTGGCCTGCGATGACGCGCCTTTCTGCGTGACGACGCCCAGATCCGTGCCGTTTTCGGTGGCGGTGGTGCGATCGAATTCGCCCAGGCCGAAGAACAGCAGGTAGGTGGACATCTTGGGCGTGGTGGCGAAGCGCACCAGCTTGCGGCCGTCGGCCAGCTCGGTGGTCGACGCGGCCGGCATGTTCGACACCGCCATCTGGTCCTTCGGCACCGTCACTTCCAGCGCGAAGCTGGCCTTGTAATTGGGCTCGTCCCACGATGGGATCAAACGGCGCGCGTCGGAGTTTTCGAACTGGGTGTAGAGCGCGCGGCGCTTGCCGTCCTTGGTGTCGTAGTCGAGCGCGAACAGGCCGTTGGCCTGGCTGCCGATCTTGCCGGTGTAGACCAGGTGCAGCTGATAGTGGCCCGGCGCCAGCGGCTGGGCGAAGCTGAAGCTGGCCGTTTCGGCGGCGGCGTCGACGCCGATATGGGCCGCTTCGATGGCCGGCTGTCCGGGGCCGGCGCTGATCGAGGCGGCGCTGAAGGCCAGCTCGTTGGCGTTCAGCGTCAGCGTGTTGGTGCGCTGCTTGACGTCGAGCGCGATGGTGACGGTGGCGCTGAAGGTCGATGCGGCGGCGTCCGGCGTCAGCGACACCGCGTAGTGCGTCGGGCTGGCGTTGCGCGGCAACTGGCTGGTGGCCTGTACGGCGGTGGCGGCGGCCGGCGTTGCGTGGGCGAGCGGCGCCAGGCCGATGAGTGTCAGTACGGCGGCCGAAATCAGACTGCGATGCATGCGTGTTCCTTCGTGGTGGACTAGCGGTGGACTGGGCTGCGGCCGCGCGGTGAGAAAGGCGCGCGCCAGCCGAACAATGTAAAAGCAAAGCGCAAGGTTGTCAACGCGGCAAAGACGGCGTGTGGATCGCGCTGCCAAATCGGGCTATCATCGCTGATATCGTAATGAAAACGACGCACAAAAGGACGCGACATGATAGACCTGTACACCGCCGCCACGCCGAATGGCCACAAGATTTCCATCGCGCTGGAGGAGTTGCAAGTGCCGTACACGCTGCACGCGCTGGCGCTGCCGAAGCACGAGCAGAAGCAGGACTGGTATCTGGCCATCAATCCGAACGGCCGCATTCCCGCCATCGTCGACCGCGCGGCCGACAATTTCGCCGTGTTTGAATCGGGCGCCATCCTGATTTACCTGGCCGAGAAAACCGGCCAGCTGATGCCGGCCGACGCCAAGGGCCGCTCGCTGGTGCTGCAATGGCTGATGTTCCAGATGGGCGGCGTCGGGCCGATGATGGGGCAGGCCAATGTGTTCTTCCGCTATTTCCCCGACAAGATACAGGCGGCCATCGACCGCTACCAGGGCGAGAGCAAGCGTTTGTTGCGCGTGCTCGACGCGCGCCTGCGCGAACACGAATACCTGGCCGGCGATTACTCGATCGCCGACATCGCCAACTGGGCGTGGGTGCGCACGCACAGCTGGTCCGGCGTGGCGGTGGACGACCTGCCGCATCTGCAACGCTGGCTGGCCGCCATCGCCGGGAGGCCGGCCGTGCAGCGCGGCATACTGCTGCCGCCGTCGAGCATCGACCGTCACGCCGACGCTGAAAAAACCCAGCAATTTGCTGCCGAAGCGCGCAAAATACTGGAGACCGGCCTATCGAACAATTCAGGAGTGTGAGCATGAAGTTATATACCAGCGTCCGCGCGCCCAATCCGCGCCGGGTCGAAATGTTCATCGCCGAAAAAGGCATCGCCGGCATCGAACTGGTACAGATCGACCTCGGCGCCGGCGAGCACAAAGGCGCAGCCTATCGCGCCAAAAATCCGTTGGCGCGCGTGCCGGCGCTGGAGCTCGACGACGGCCGCGTGCTGTGCGAAACGCGCGCCATCTGCAGCTGGCTGGAAGGCGCTCATCCCGAAACTAACCTGATGGGCGTTGGCTACGACGAGCGCGCCTTCATCGAAATGGCCGACCGCCGCGTCGAGCTGCACCTGTTCCTCGGCATCGCCAACTGCGTGCGCCACACCCATCCCGGACTGGCGCTGCTGGAACAGCCGCAGTTCGCCGACTTCGGCGTGGCGCAGGGCGAACGGATGCGCGAGACGGCGCGCTGGCTGGACGAAAAACTGGCCACGCAAGCCTACATCGCCGGCGACCGTTTCACCATCGCCGACATCACCGCTTTCTGCGCGCTGGAATTCGGCCGCGGCCTGATGAAGTTCAGGCCCGGCGCCGAAGGCATGGCGCACCTGCAGGCGTGGCGCGACCGCATCGCCGAGCGTCCCGGCGCGTCGGCCGGTCTGAAATGAGCTGACGACATGCCCGCCGGCGACCACGGTGGCAACGGTGTCGGCTGGCGGCGGCGCTTCATCGGCGCCTTGCCGGCCGCCGCGCTGCTGGCCGTCGCCCTGCCGGTGCGTGCTGCCGCCGCTGCGGCGCCGCTGCGCGTGGTCACGCTGGGTATCGAGCCTTTCGGTTCCTACGATGCGGCCGGCCGCGCGGTTGGCGTGTATGTCGATCTGGCGGCCAGCCTGTCGCGCGAAAGCGGCATCGCCTTCAGCAACACGGTGGCGCCTTATCCGCGCGCGATGGCGATGATGGAACGTGGCGACGCCGACCTGGTCTTCTCGATCCCGAACTCCAAGCTGGAACAGGTGGCGCGGCCTTTGCTGGCGCTGTTCAAGGGCGACATCGTGATCGTCGGCCGCGCCGGCACGCGTTACAAAGACCTGGCCGACCTGCATGGCAAGATGGTCGGCCAGATACGCGGCGCCGAATATGTGCCGGCCTTTTTGAGCGACACGGCCATCTCCAAGCATGAGACCATCAGCACCGAGCAGACCATGCGCATGCTGCTGGAAGGACGCCTCGACGCGGCGATCGGCTTCCGGCACGCGATGTTTTACTCATTGCGTTCGATGAAGGTGGCGCGCGAAAAACTGGGGCCGACGCTGTTGCTGACGCAGCTCGATGTCTTCATGTATCTGGCGCGCTCGATACGCGATCCCGTCATCGCCGCGACGCTGCTTAAAGCGATGACCGCGCTGCGCGACCGTGGCGTGGTCAAGGACATACTGGAGCGCTATTTCGGCGGCCTGCCGAAAGAATAAGCACAGCTTACGCGGTGCGCTTGTACCACGGCAGCTCCGGCAGCAGCGGCTGATACTGCGCGGCCAGCGCGTCGTCGGCATCGAGCACGCGGTCCAGTCCCAGCACGCCGAACGGCGCCAGGCTGGCATGGAACAACTGCAGCACGCGCTGGCGCAGCAGCGGACCAAAATCGGGCAGGGCGCGGCGGCAGACGATCAGCTGGAACTCGTTGAACGAGGCGTCGGTCACCAGATTGTATTGCGCCCAGATGATGCGGGCGCCCAGTTGCGGCAGCGGTTCAAAGCGCTGCGCGCCGGCCGGCCCGGCGGCCTGAAAATAGTCGGACAGCTGGCCGGTGCCGCCGCCGCGCGCGTAATGCTGCTGCGCCGCTTCAAGGCGCGCCAATGGCAGACTGGCTTCCCGCGCTTCGGCCAGCAATGCGTCGCTGGCGACGGTGGCGAAAATCTCGGTGCGCGCCAGCAGTCCCTGTTCGTGCAGCAGGATCGCCAGCGACCATGCCTGTTCGGCGCCGGCGCAATCGGCCAGCCACACCCGCGGCAGCGCCGACGCGTGCAGCGCGGGGCCGAGCAGGGCGCGCAGTTGCAGCGCTTCCTGCGCGTCGTCGAACAAGCTCGATGGCGGCACGTGCAGCGCGCGCAGCAAGGCGCCGGCCGCGCCGTCGTCATGCAGCACGCTGTCCTGCAGCGACGAGATGGTGCGCAGGCTGCGCTGCGCCATCACGCCGCGCAGCCTGCGTTTCAGCGGGCCGCGTTCGTGGCCGCGAAAGTCGTAGCCGAAGCGCTGCAGCAGCGCTTCCAGCAGCAGCTCCAGTTCCAGCTCCTCGACTTCGGG
>Ga0209848_1000736_pt1 | contig 11139 bp, 17 predicted proteins | sample OrgsoiDNA_201062_FD_185810 | JGI IMG/M metagenome (GOLD analysis project Ga0209848, IMG submission 185810) | Permafrost soil microbial communities from the Arctic, to analyse light accelerated degradation of dissolved organic matter (DOM) -... | ecosystem: Environmental > Terrestrial > Soil >...
ATGGCGCCGATGCGATGTCGTTCGCCGACCAATTTTATGCGCTGGCTGCACAGGTCCGTCCAGTTTGAGGCACCCCAGTTCCTTTCCTGGAAAATTCCGTCCTCGGATCAACAACGCGACACAACCCGCAGAAAGCGTGCAGCGGCGTGGCCCCCTTGCGAAACTCAACCCAGTCGACCTGCAACTGCTCACCCATCGCTGTCTCGAAACGCACCTCCGGTTCGGCCGGCGGCGCCGGCCGCAACGTGCGCATGAAAGCCCGCAACTGGCTCAGGCCACCCTGGTAACCGCGCTCCGTGATCTCGCGGTGCAGGACGCTGGCCGGTATCCAGTCCGGCCGAGCCGCTGTCTGCCGTTCGCGCAGATAGGCCTCGTGCGCCGCCAGCTTGGTGGTCCGCTTGATCTTGCGTTCGTATTTTGGCACAGACGTCAAAGCCAGGTGCCGCCGCACCGTGTTCACCGCGCAGCCCACCTCGGCGGCGATTTGCCGCAAACTCAACCCATGCTTGCTCAGTAACTGAATTTCCACATACACCTCGTTGGGTTTCAAGGCCGCTCCGCAAAGCAGCCATCTTCTCAAAACGGTGTATCAGTTTTCAATCGCTGCGTGTATCAGTTTACAACCGCTGCTGACAGCCCTTGGTCCATGTGGCACCTGGGGGCCTTGCAGACGTCGATTTGGATGCCCTAACCTTTGGCTGGGTGTAGATTGCAGCTTCTGCGTTACCGTCTTCCACCTCGGAGGACGCGTTCAAACCATCGAGTTTACGGGTGATATCCGTCGAATCTTCCAGACCAAAAAATACTTGGTAAAAAATATTTATTGGAAATGGGATGTATGACGCGACTCTTTGAGTCCACACCGCCATACTTAGATTTTTCATCAAGTGTATAGGACGATTCACCCTCGGGCAATCAGTCCTTTGGGAACAGCGCCATAATCTTGGAGGTTATCTCCTCGGCCCGCTCCGGAGTTAGCCCCTTGATGGCCAACTCTATGCGGCCACCCTCCTCAAACGATTTGAACTCGCCCTTCGCGCCATGAAAGAAGATAGCCTCGCGCGTTGAGCGCGGGCGCTTGACAGGATCCTTGGAGGCAGCCTTGCGGCGAGCGGCGACGTCGCGATACCCCATGCCGGTCTTCACGGCCTCGAATATCAGTTCAAGGGTACTCTCGTCACCTTTGATCTCCCAGAATTCGCGGATGGCGTTGAGCATCTTGTGGGTACATAGCTCCGCGTTCTCGGCGCATGCATGCACAATGCGGTTGGGAAGCGCTGCCAGCGACAGGGTGCGGCTCACGTGATCTTCACCCAGCCCCAAGGATTTGGCCAGCGCCGACTGGGTCGGGTAGACCTTCTTGCCCAGCAACTCTTTCCATTTAATCGCGTCATCGAGTGGCGACTGGTCTCGGCGCTCGACGTTGGCCGCGCGGGCCTCCTCGTAGAGTTCGCGATCGCTTGCCGGACGTGGGCGGATCTCGATGCGAAGCGTGGGTAGGCCGCCTGCCCGTGCGCCGCGCAGGCGCGTCTCGCCCTCGATCAGCACGACTTCGCCTTGGTCGCCCACATAGCCTGTCGCGGAAATGCGCTGGCCAGTGGTTGTCAGCGACTGTACCATATCGTCAACTGCCGTGGTCGTATAAACGGCTCGCGGATTGAATGGGTTGGATTTGACTTGTCCGACTGGAACGTCATAGACCTTGCCCACCTCATATCCATGCGTCGCGACGAAATCTTGGCTCGAGCCAAGATTGACTGCCTCGAGTACGTCAATACGATGTACCGGCGTTAATAGCGGACTTGTGGCGGGAATCTCCACCGGCGCGGCGCCTATACGCGGATCTCCGACGATAGGAGCGCTTGCTGCGGCACTTTCGACAGCCGCGACGCGTTCAGCGGACACGGTTTTTTTCTTGAAGCCAGCCATTATTTGATCTCCTTCCCGTTGATGCGCTTAATTATCTCGTCGTAGACGGCCTGCATTTCGTCGATCGCCTTTGGTGACCGATCCGCCCCTTTGAGCTCGTGCAGCGCTCGGCCGCTCTTGCCGGTCGCCCGCCAGGCTTCGCGTTGGGCGATGTGGGCTTTGAACACGGAGATGTCCTCGCTGGCGAAATATTCGCGAAGCTCGACGGTTGCCTTGGCGTTCTCTTTTGTCGAAACGCGTGTGAGTACAACGTGGGCTGGAACGATTCCCGATTCGTGGCGTGGCCCCATTTCCCTCAGCGTATCAAATACACTTAACGTTGACTCGACTTCTTGCTGATCAGGGCCGCAGGGCACTAGGACGAGATCGCTCAATAGAGCGCATTCAAGCATCGTTCTGTAGTTCTGAGCACCGATATCGACGACGACCAGTGTGTACTTGCCCGCCAAATTTGCAAGTTCTCTTGCAGGGTTTGCTGGCAAAGCAAGCACAGGAATTGATGGGAGCACACCTTCCTCGTTGCGGATTCTCGACCAACTCATTGCCGATCCTTGTTTGTCGGTATCTAAAAGAACGACATCGACTTTCATAGAGGCGGCCAGCGCCGCAATGTGTGTGGCCAGACGAGTTTTCGCGACGCCGCCTTTTTCTGCCCCGATCGTTATTACCATGCCGAGCTCCCTTCAAAATGTATTACTATTATCTTCTCTATTATGCCATGACTAGAAAAAATTTAAGAAAAAATAAATCAATAAGAGTTTAAATATCTAAATTAAATATTGTTTATTTTTTTGTTATTTTCACAAATTGTAACACTGTGGAATTTAGCGAGAGTCATTTTTCTAGGTCATAACTGAGCATTCATCAAAAAGTTGGATCGAGCCAACTTTGCTCGGATTGGCGCCATCCATCATTGATTTTGTATTACGAGTCGGACGACTAGTCGGCGCTCAATCTTGGCTCGAGCCAAGATATGGTTGCTGATTCCTTGGATATGGCCATTGTGCCAGCCGTGACAGGCTGATATTAGAGTGTCCAGGAGCTGTGGTGCGGGAGTGCTTATCGCAGCATTCGATGGTAAAAATACTCGAATGGAAACCAGGATGTGCTCAGAGCCGGAAGGGAGCGATAGTCGAGCGAAGTTAACGAGGAGGCGAGCACACTGGGCGGCAGGGAGATCGGGTAGTGTTAACTTAAGTGAAAGGACCGATATCGTATGCTAGTTGTCGGTCAACGCCTGACGCAAAACCATCGAGTGCAACATTGGCTAACTAGCGGATTGGTGGCCTGGAGAGCAATATTTCGAAGTGAAAATAAGCCGGGCGCGCCGAGCTTGGGAGTCACTTACGTTTGGAATTGGTGGGGGCACCTACATCAGCACCGCAGCGAGCATGAACTGGCCTTTGGGGGAATGAATGTCCATAGGGTGTTTCAACCGCTCGCGGCCGCGTTTGTGCGTCAATGCACCAGGATTCCCCGAGGATCGGACATGGAGCCTTGCGGTTGATGGCCTGATCCAATGAGCCGTATACACCGATCGCTTGCGAGCAATATTTTCAAATTGAAGAGCAGCGTAAGGATTGCGGGAGCACCGCAAAGCCCTACGCCAGGCTCTCACGTTTAGGCTAAAAATTAGTGCTTGCTCAGCATTAGGCATGCGACCACGTAATCCAGGGATCCCAGAGCCATATCGGCCATCGCTAAACTCATATTAGCGAGAGCGACAAATGCGTCAGCCCGAGCCATTGGATCCGTTTCGCGGATTGCATCGCTAAACAAGTTAATCAGGTTCTGTTCATTTGGTGCGATAGGGTCAACAAAGCTTCCCACCGTATCAATCCATGCTTTCAGATCGTCTTCGCTTGCGCGAGGGTCTTTTACAAACATTTGATCCTTTCTTAATAGCGACACCTCGATTGTAGGGGAGCGCACGCTCTACGCAATAGTACTTTTCATCAATTTACAGGCAAGTGTTGGCAACGCCTTTTAGACGCGCCGGTTTCGAACACCGCAACAGAAAAACGATGTTTATGCAACAAGGCTAAGCGCCAAAGTACCTTTTTCTGCGGTCACGATACTCCGTAATTCCTCGCTGACACAGGCCATCTGTTGCGGTCCACCAATGCGAGGTAGGCGTCAATCGCCTCGGCGGTGCCCGAATGGCACATGCCGCAGTTTTCCGCCCTTGCCATATGGATACGCAGGTCCATTACGCCACGCCGCCGTTGCAGGTCGCCGACGGTCAGTGCGCACAGCTCCACGCGGCGCAGGCCGAAATAAAGCAGCGTGGACAAGATGGCGTGATCGCGCCGGCCGCGCAGGGTGGTGGTGTCCGGCGTGCGCAGCAGGGAGCATGCCTAGTGGCAACCGATGGTGGGCATTTTGCCTTCCTGGGTTGCCATTTTTGGGCGCATCACTCCCTTGACCAGGTTGCCGCTGACCGAGTTGGCCTCGCACAGGTAGTCAAATAGTGAAGACAGCGCGGCCAACTTGCACCGGATCGTCGCGCCGGCCAGCGCCCGGTCTTCCAGGCTGCGACGCCAGGCCAGCAAATGAGCGCTGCTGACGACGCGAAACTGTTCCGACCGCTCGATGCCGGCGAATGCCATGAACTCCGCCAGATCCGTCTGGTAGCCACGGCGCGTTTGGGGATTGTAGATGTTGGAGAACCAGGTCAGCTCCGGCGGCACGTCCGCCAACTGATGAAACTCGGCATCCGTCAGCAACGTGCCTGTCCGCACCGCCATGTTGTCAGCCATGGTGCCCTCAATTCGCACCACCTGTCACTAGACCGGACTGATTTTTGCGACGCGAAAATCAGTTCGGTATCTGCGCCTCAACTTACTATTGATAACGGTTTTTATCAATAGTAAAACCACGGAAAATTATTGATCCACCAGGGCAGTGTGCTCAGAAAAACGTGGCCCTCGCCGATCAACAAACACACCAGCAGCTTTTTTCCCCGGATGACATCTCCCTCCAGAAAGGAGGCCGTCACATGAAGAAAACGCTCAAAGTACTGAACAAAACATTGCTTTTAGTACTACTCATCATCCTCGCGCTGAAACGTTAGCTTGCAGGGGAGGAACTAAACGCCAAAGTTTGCGTGCCAGCTCGCGACTGCGAATGTCGCGAGCTTCCATCGACGTTTTGCATAACCCTGCCGCCAGGTCACTAAAGAGACCTATTCTCTCGAGGCGCTCTCACGGTTCCCGTTTGGCGTTGGCTTTCTGCTCAATGGCTCTGCAACGCTCCAGCAAGGCCTCAAATGGCTCGGCGTCGTCGAGAAGCAGGCCGTCATCAATCATGTTCTGATAGTCGATTCGCAGCTTGGACAGAGCGCCATCATCGGGAACCAACTGCAGTCCGCCTGCGACCGCAGCGTGATAATCGATGGATTCACCCTGGGTGTCTTTTTCTGCAAAGAAGACGCTCTTATGATCAGCGACGGCGCCGGCGAGCGTTTTGTCTGCGAGTGCGGTATCAACAAAACCGGCGCCATCGAGCCGGGTAATGTCATGCCAATGACGTGCAAAGCGATCGCCGCCACGGAACTCGCCTTGGGCGCAGAAAACGTGAATTGCCGTGGCTTTTTCCCAGAACGTGCGTTCGGCGCGCATGACCTGTGCCATCGCGATCGGAAACTCTATGTCTTGCAGATGAGCAGCCGCATCACAATGTACCGTGCGCTGCTCGCTTGGCTCGCCGGTCGAGCGGGCACCGAACTCCAGCATGACGGCGGGGGCCACATATCCGGTTCCAGCGGCCAGAGGGGTATATTCGATGAATACTTTGTCACCCTCGGCCCCCACGGTGGCCGGCAAGTTGGACTGCTCAAGGTCGTCCTGCAAGCGCGGCACGACTTCGGTGCTGACCCAGTCGGCCAGGCGTGCACGAATTTCCGTGCTCCATTTATTTGCTTGGCTTTTGGTCCTCGGCAGTGGCGTATCCGCATCGCCCACCAGATCGCTAGCGATGGCGCGAATGTCGTAGGTCAGATCCACGTCTTCGGAGAAGCGTCGGATGACGCCGTAGGCCTTCGACAAGGAGGTACCACCTTTGAATACCAGATGTTCCGCATAGGGGCCTGAAAACAGATGCCGCAATGCCCAGACCACCCAGATGTCCTTCTCCAGAAGATGGGGCAGGAGGCCCGATGCATCAGCGACCGCATCAAGGGCGTCCAGACGCTCGGCGGCCGAGAGCTGGAAAAACTCAGGCATGCATCACCAAGGCACTAATCTCTTTCGCCATCCAGGTTGGTAGGCGCGAGCGCGCCGCTGCGACTTGCTTCAGTTCCGATGAGGGTAATTTGACGAGTAGCTTGCGAATCGCTTCTGCGGCTTTCTCTGGCCCTAACCAAGAAAGAGCCCGCACCACTTCCCCAGCAGCCCGTCCAGGGAAAATCAGTTGCCAAATCGGCGCGTGTCGGAACTCCACTATTTGTGCTCCTAATTTCAAGCGACGGTTGGGGCCGGACGTGAGGTAGACCGCACGCATCGGTACCTGTGTAGTCAGCCCCAGTGCGTTGGCCGCGGTAGCGCCATGCGACACGATCGTTTCTCCACGTTGGTTCGCCAATCCCTCGACCATCTTTACGGTTGATGGGGCACGGGTACCGAATCGGCTTTCCACTGGCAGCACATAGATACCCCGGCCAACACGCATGAGTGTACCGCGTCGAACAAGACGCGATAGCACTTGATCAATCGCAGCGCGATTACCTAAGTGCAACAATTCTTTTGCGACTACAGGCGTACCTTCCGGCAGTTCGGTCGCGTGCTGTAAGACTTGTCTGGCAAGGGTTTGCATTGTGGATCTCCTAAGTGAAAGAAGTATGCTCTATTTTCTGACACTTTTCAATTTATTGAGTGAGTACGAGGCCGCGTGGACTTTGGGGTAAATATTTTATTGTATAAATATTAATATTTAAGGAGGAAATACGGATATTGACTACACCATGCAAAGCCGCAGTACGTTGCTGACGAAAATTGACAATACTTTGATGTGAACATCGGTGACGGGACGCATGGGCAGGCAACTGATTCCGCTATGCGCGGAGCTGTGGGGGGAGGTGATCGTGGAATCCCCGGCCCAATTTATTGACAAGTTGAGTCTCGGACCGCGCTGATTCCATTCCCCGATCCCCGCGGAGGCTCCCTTTAGCGGGCCGCCGGGTTCCCGTACAGCCTCCCATTGGTGCCGACGACACATTTACCTACAGTGCCGATTGCGCCTGACACAGCTCTCCATCATCACTGAGTTTCCAAATTGTAGTCGTGACGAAAATTTCCATGTGGAACTTAAATTTCATATAAAATCATAAATTACCAGTATATTAGTAATTTATGTTCAATATGATAATTTTATTTCTATGTCACTTTGGGAGTTCAACTTTGAAGAATTTTGCATTTTATTCTACTTTTATTGCGATAGTCCTCGCAGTGAGCGGATGTGCCAGTAACAACGAAAACTTGCAACGGTCGACTGCGCGCAGCATCGAGAGAAATCTCAGTCCTGATGTCATCAATATTTCGAATGTTGATCGAGGCGCGTTATCGGTCAAGTGGACAGCTGAGGCGCAGGGTACCACTTATAGCTGCAGCGCCGACGACATGGTGCGACAGGTGTACTGCGTAAAAAAATAGGCTAGTCGGTGTTATTCAAGGGGCGCAAAGATTTGCCTCGTCTTCGAAGATATTTTCTGAAAAACATGAACAAAAAATTTACACGCAATGTCAAGGCCGTGAGGTCCTTTGCTGCCGGAATTTCCATGACGGTTGTAATCTCCTGTGCCTTAGTAGCTTGCGGTGGTGGTGGCGGTGATAACTCCGCTTCGACATCGCCTTCTACCCCATCAACACCATCTATCCCGTCAACACCATCTACGCCGACAGGTCCAACGGTGACGCCAGGTAACCTGCAAACCACGGTGCCCGCTCCTACATATGCTGCTGGCTCACAGGAACTGGCGTTCTACACCACTTTCAACGCTTTTCGGCAGGCCGAGGGTTTGGGGTTGCTGGCCCAAAACTCTAAACTCGATGCCGCTGACAGGAACCATCTGAATTACCTGTTGACCAATACGGACCTGAACCTGTCGAGTATTGATCCGGCTACCGGCCGACCACAGTTCCACATAGAAGACCCTAAACGGCCGGGCTTCACGGGTGTGCAAGAACTCGACCGTGCGACCTACACTCAGTATGGTGGTATCTACGTCGGTGAAAACGGGACATACGGCAGTGGCCAAGGCGCTTCCCGTGCTTTCGCGTCGTTGATCGGGGGCATTTACCATCGCGCCGGCATGATGTTCCAAGGCCCCCGGGACTTCGGCATCGCTGTCGGTGCCAACGCTTTGCAGACCACAGTCATGACAGTCGGCTACGTCAGCACGCCGCAATACAATGCCTCAGATTTCTTCGGCACGTACCCGCAAGCAAACCAAACCGGCGTCGGCCTGTCGGCGACCTGGGAGTTACCAAATCCATATCCTGATCTTGCAAACACCGATCTGGCGACCAAGACGGGTTACCCCATCAACGTAGTCGTTAAGGAAAACACTACCCTCGCTGTGACTATCTTCACCGTGACCGAAGCTGGTCAATCGCCACCGATGGACGCTCGTCTGTTCACTGCTGCTACTGACCCGAACAAGGAACTTATTAGCAACACCGCATTCCTAGTCGCAAAAACATCATTCAAGCCGAACACAACCTATACCGTCAACTTCGTGGGCACAGCAAACGGCACGGCCATCACGAAGACATGGTCATTCACAACGGGTGCGAGTAACTGATCCAGCTCTAGACTTCAGAAAATTTTTTTGACTTGGGTTTTAAAAATTACATATGAAAGGAATTGAGAATGACGATGCAACACTTGTGCGGCTATTTGACCCTCGCGCTCTCTCTTGTCGGGTGCGGCAAAACGGTTCATCAAGAGCCTGCTAAATCGCTTAACTATTTTATGACGAATGTGGATGACGCTAAAAAGACCGCGCAAAATTGCTTGGCCTTCGAAAGAAACGATCTAAGTACGATGTCTCCGACGCAGCAGCAAGCGTGGCGCGAAACGACGGCTGGAATAAATTGCGAGAACGCTAAGCACGCTTACGGGCTGGAGATCATGGCAGCACGTCAACGTGAGCTCCTGAAAAACGATGAAAGGTATAAGTAACCCGCTTTTAAAGCAGAAAATAGATCGCAGCCACTGACCTAGCCAGGCCGGACGTCATTACTTGGTTGCGATGGTCGCGATTGAGTGGTGGCGTAGGCAGGGCTACGAATCTGTATGGTGAACGATTTCTTCGACTAGAATTATCATGGCTGACGGTGGCACGGATAGGGCCTGCGCAAGCTTGAAAATTATTCGTATGCTTGGTTGGTTAACGCCGCGTTCAATGAGACTCACGAAATTCCGTTCTATACCTGCCTCGAGCGCAAGTTGCTCTTGTGAAAGGCCGGCTTTTTTTCTGAGTGTACGCAGTACTTGGCCAAAAATGATCGCAGGATCCAAGATTCCTCCTAGTATATTGGGAGGAATCTTGGCCTTGGGGCATCACTAAGTCTTCACCATATATTGGTAATTTCTTGTAGTCAGTACGTTTTCTCAAGTTCAAATAAACGGTGATTGATAGCCTTAATATCCGATATATATCGTATTGCTGACAATAAGATAGATATTGTCCGGGTTCCTCCATTGCCGATTTCATCGATGCCGATCGAAATCAGGTCCTCAAGAATTGTCAGCTGTTCGCTGAATTCGGATGAAAAATCTGGTTTAGCTGAGTCTGGGGGCTTTGTATTCATTTGTCTTAATTATCTAGTTAGTTGTCTATATATTATGTTTCCGAGGTCCATTTCGACGGTATTGGACGCCGGCTAGCTGTTTAAACGGGCCCAAAAGCAAACCGCCGGTTTGACCGTTTCTTTGTCTAACTTGTTGTTTTTAAAGAGGGATACCGCGTTGGTTGTTCTGGGAAATTGCAATTTCCAGAACAACCTTCAGCAAAAATTGTTGCAATATTGAAATTAAATACAGTCAAATTTCATCTGATTGTGGAACCGATTTGGTTGTGGACGTGAGTACCGAGGGGCATGTTTTTGGAAGAAGTTTAGTCCGCTGCCGTAGGATCGATATTTTTATTAACATCGTCGTTTCCAGCACGAAGAAATACACGCCGTGGTGACCCCGGTGGAAATCGCACATCGCGCGTTCGAGCGAATAGTTATTCACCTTTTGCAAGACATAGGAACAGAAATTCCACCAGGCGGCGCGCATGTCGCCGCAGCCAGTCAGGAATGCCTTCACGGAGCGTTTGTCATTGCCGGATACATCAGTCATCCAAACACCGTAGACAGCGCCATGAGTTCGCTGCTGGTCCGCTTTCGGCTTGAACTCACATTGAATCTTCGCGAGTGCGCTATGACGCTCAGCAGTAGCAAAGTCCGTACTCCACACATTTTCGTTCGTGATTTGTTTGTTTCGCATCGACATCTCCTCGTTGGGTCAGATGAACCGCCGCCGGCGCCGGCTCGCTGATTTGCGACCACCAAGATTTGCAATCGCAGTAACTTCATCGTATCAAGAGAAATCATGGACGCAAGCCAGCTTTCCAGGCCCAGCAGACCATTGCTGGTGAGCTTGCGCAAAAAATTGTCGCCCGCCGCTTTTGCGACGGTGGGCGAGAGTATGATTATTTGTGTTGGGCCTGATTGACTTGTGACGGCTCGGATTCGCGCGAAGTTGCAATGGAGAGCACTCCAACTGCGGCAAGTACAGCGGCTGGCCACCGAGGCGCTCTTCGGCTGGATTGAGCGATGCATATGGCACAACGGTGCGCACACAGCGCCGGATTTCGACGAACTGATGACACAAGCCATTCAAAGGTGGTCGCCTGGATTGTCCGCTGATCGGATCTCGGTGGCGCTGTCTCTACTCAGCGAGTGCGGGAAGTTGCTGCGAGTGGCAGGCCCAGATGGCAACGTGATCCAGATGCTGCTCGGACTCAAGCAGGTGTTTCGCCTGCCACTGCGCGCGCTGCAGGGTTTCGCGGGGCGAGCATGAACAAGCTCGCCTTCGCCGATCTGCCAGTGCCCAACTACACGACGCTGTGTCGCCGCGCCCGGGATCTCGACGTCGTGCTGCCGACCCTGCGTAGCGGCGCACCGCTGCATCTGGTGGTCGACAGCACCGGTCTGAAGGTGT
>Ga0209848_1000745_pt1 | contig 11039 bp, 10 predicted proteins | sample OrgsoiDNA_201062_FD_185810 | JGI IMG/M metagenome (GOLD analysis project Ga0209848, IMG submission 185810) | Permafrost soil microbial communities from the Arctic, to analyse light accelerated degradation of dissolved organic matter (DOM) -... | ecosystem: Environmental > Terrestrial > Soil >...
CCGGCCAAGCGCGAACTGGTGTTCAGCCGTTTCGTGCGGCTCGACGACAAGACCACCGGCAGCGGCCTGGGCCTGGCCATCGTGCGCGACATCGCCAGCGCCCACGGTGCCCGGATCGTCATCGACGCGGGCCCGGAAGGACGCGGCGCCATCTTCTCGGTACGCTTTCCAGGCTAGGCGGTTCTGAAAAAGACAGTTCGCGCCAACAAGGGGCGCTGATCAAATGAGCGCGCCTTCCTTGCGCGCCCGGTCAAGAAAACAGCTGTGAAATCAGGGCCGCAAATGGCACCGCCTGTTTCGTGACGGGCGCCGCTTCCGGTGTCGACTGCGACGGCGGCTGACCCATCGCGCCGGCAGGCCCGGAGCGGGCGACATCATATGCGGATTGCAATGCGCTGCGATAGCACTCCATCAGTGTGTATAAGGATGGCTTTTGATTTGACTGCGCCAGCCGGGCATCGAATTCGCGCTTGTCCGCGTCCTCGATGACGGCACTCGAACGCAGGGCTTTGCAGATCGCCTTCCATGTGTCGTGCGGTTTGGTGCCCGGAAAGCGCGCCCGTTGATTCGGCATCTTGCCGGCATTTTCCACCATGTACTCGACGACCAGCGCGATGATGGATGCGATGGAACGGTGCTGGCGCCGCAGCGGCCGATACGCCGGATGCAGGGACGCGAGCGATGCGCTGATGCCGAGTTGCCGCATCTTGCCGCAATGGGCTGTCCATAGCGGGCATTCGGCAATGGCGCCGTCGATCAGGGCGCTGTCTATCGCCGTCCAGGTGTCGCGGTAGCCGGGCACGTCGAACTTGGATGTTCTCATCGGGAACTGGCCATGTAGTTCGACCGAGTGCCGGACCATCGCGAGTATGTCGGCAAAGCGGCGCTTTTGCGTCCGCACCGCGACGTGCGCTGCATTCAAGCGGGCCAGGCTGGGCGTCAGGCCGCGTCGCAACAACGCTGCTTTCAGCTCGACAAATTGCGGGCACTGCACGATGGCATCCCTGCGCAATGCGCTGTCTATGGCGTTCCAGCTGTGGCCTGTCCGAATACAGGGCGAGACTATGGTGGGAAATCGCTGCCCGTGCTGCGCTTGGAATTGCGCAATCAGTTTGAAGATGTCCTGGATGGTCCGCCTGGCCATGGTTCTGCCTGAGCCGCGCTGCTGCTTGCCTGGCCCGCTGTTTCTGGCGCCTTCGCGATGGTGGCGGATCGATGGATAGTCAAAATCATAGCTACTCCGCGCGCCGCCGGGCGGGCTTTTAGCGATCGCGCCCATGGTTCCAGGTTTATTCGTGGTCATCATTCAGCCCTGTTTGTCAATGCGCCAGCAGCGCGTTGACCGGGCCCAGGTCGGCTGGCCGCAACGTGCCGGCCGCAGCCTTCAGGCGCAGGCCGTTCATGATGGTGTCGTAGCGCGCCTTCGATAAATCCTTTTGCGTCGCGTACAGCAGCTTTTGCGCATTCAACACGTCGATGTTGACGCGCACGCCGACCTGGTAGCCCAGCTTGTTCGATTTCAGCGCAGTCTTGCTCGATGCTTCGGCCGCCTCCAGTGCCTTGATCTGGGCCAGGCCGCTGTTCACGCCGAGGAAGGCCTCGGTGGCGATGAGCGCGGCGTTGCGGCGCGTCGCCTCCAGATCGTTGCGGGCCTTGCTTTCCAGCGCGATCGATTCACGCACCCTGCTGGTGACGCCAAAGCCGCTGAACAAGGGCATGCTCCACGACACGCCGATGGCGTTGCTGTTGTTGGTGCCGTAGCCGGTCTGGTAGCTGTGTGTCCTGCTGGCGGTCAGGGCCGCCGTCGGCATGTGGCCGGCGCGGTCGACCTGGATCTGGCGCTTGGCCACTTCCAGACTCAACTGGGCGCCGACGACGGCATAGTTCTGCGTTTCGGCCGAGTCCACCCACGGCTCGACGGCGTCGGGCTCGGGCGCGCTGACGCTCACGCCCGGACGCAGCGGCGCCAGCTCGGGCGGCTTGCCGCCGATGATGGCCCGCAGCGCGGCGCGCTTGTTGCCCAGGTCGTTGATGGCGGCGAATTCCTGCGCCACCACCTGGTCAAACGCGGCCTGCGCCTCGTCGGCGTCGGTGATGGTCTGGGTGCCGATCTCGTGGTTGCGTTTGGCCGAGGCCAGCTGCTCGGTGGTCGCCATTTTTTGGGCCTGGGTCACGCTGAGGTTGTCCAGCGCCGCCAGCACGTCGAAATAGGCTTGCGCCACGCGCGTGATCAAATCCTCCTCCGCCTGGGCGAAGTCGGCTTCGGCCGATGCCACGACCAGCTTGCTTTGCTGGTATTGCTGCCAGCTGGCCCAGTTGTACAGCGGCTGCGTCAGCGACACCGTATAGGTGTTCAGGTGGTACTGGCTGTCCGATTCGATGAACTGGCCCGGGGTGGTGCCCGCCGGGAAATCCAATAATGCGTCCAGGCTGGTGAGTTGCATGCCGGTGTTGCGGGTGTTTTGCCCGCTCGCTTCCAGCGACGGCAACAGGCCGGCACGGCCCTGGGTGATCTTTTGCTGGCTGGCCGCCAGCGCATCGCGGGCGCCGGCGTAAGTGGCGTCGTTGGCCAGCGCCTGTTGATAGAGCTGGATCAGGTCGGCCGCCCGGGATGCCGGCGCGCTCAGCGTCAGGATGCTGCCGGCGAGCAGCGCGGCCATGTGGGAGCGGCGCATTGCGTGGTCCGTTGAAGTCATAAAATACTTATAAAAAGGTAGGGCGCTGCCTGCCGGCCATGCCGGCCGGCGGGTCTGTGGTCTTGTTGTGTGCCGTTTATTGCATGGCGAATACCGGGCGCTTCATTAAATTCATCGAGATGACGACGCGCCGGCCTTTATTGGGCGGCACTTCATGCTTGATGATGCCGGGGAACAGGATCATGCTGCCGGGCTTGGGCTGGACCTTGACCGTGCGCGAAAAGATGATGGGCGCACAACCTTCGTCGGCTTCCAGATAAATCGCGCAGGCGAATTCGGCGGGAAAGTGATTGTGCGGCTTGGTGTAGTCGCTGTCCTCGTAAATGATGCCCCAGCAATTCGAGACGTAGAGTTCGATCTGCATCGCGCTGAACCAGGCCCCCATGGCGCTCTGCGCCATCATTTGCGCGATCGTCACCACGCTGTCGCACAAGGGCATCAGTTTGGCATTGAGCGCGTGGCTATTCCATGGACTCATGTAGACGGCCTGCACGTTCGACGGCGTCGATTCGGGATGGCTGACGCGCAATTCGTCGATGGCCTGGCGCGCCAGCACCAGCTGCGCCTCGATCAGTTTGAGGTCGCACACGAATATCGGTAGCTCGGAGGGGATATAACTCATCTCGACCGTCACTTTGTCTGCCAACGGGGCGGTAACGGCAGGCGGTTGAACGTCACTCACTGGCGCTCGCTCCTAAAATGAAGAAAGCGTTTAAGATAGGAGCTTGTCCGTTGAGGGTCTAGAACGCAATTGCGCAATCGCGCAAGCTGGCGCCGACGTTGGGGCCGCTGGAATTAGCCCGCACCGACATCGGCGTTCCGGCGATAGTGGAAATTTTTATGAAAACAAGATGTCAGCTTGAGGCGGCGGCCGGCCCTCTCATTTATGGTTATATCGAAACACCTTTCCGCGTCGAGTTGACGCACGCGCGCTTTAGCCAGCAGCAATTCGCGCCCCACGCGCATGAAGGTTGGTCGCTCTGTGCGGTCATCGCCGGCAGGAAGAATATTGCGCTGCAAACCAAGCCGCAACAGCTCGCGCAAGCCGGCGACATCTATCTGCTGCATCCCGAACAAGCGCACGCGGGCGGCTCTGTCGACGATCAGCCGTGTGAATATGTGATGCTGCATATTCCCGACGACGAATGGCAGGCGCAATGCCTGCGGCGCGGCCTGCCGCTGCATCGACGGGGCGTGGCGCCGCGGCCGGATGGCGCGCTTTGCCGGCGCATCTCTGCATTCGTGTTGCGCGTATTGGCGCATCAGGATCAGCGTCTGGACTGGTCGGAAGAATGGCGCCGGCTATCGGACTTTATTTTTGAAGAAAACAAGCTCTGCGGCGAAGCCGGTCCGGACGCGGCCAGCGACGGGCGTCTGCGGGCCGCCCGCGAGCACCTGCGCAGCCATTGGAATAAGCCGGTGCCGCTGGAAGCGCTGGGCAGTCTGTCCACCCTGTCCAAATTTGAATTGACGCGCCGTTTCTGCGCCGCCTACGGCCTGCCACCGCATCGTTATCAAATGACCCTGCGCATCATCGAGGCCAAAGACCTGCTGATGGCGGGGCGGCCGATTGCGGAGGTCGCCACGGCGACCGGTTTTTCCGACCAAAGCCATCTGGGCCGCGTGTTCAAGTCGGTACTCGGCCTGACGCCCGGCGCTTTAAGTCATCAAATCGGTCGCCATCGCGTGACGGCGGATCAATAAGCCTGCGGCGCGCAGTCGGCATTTGTCGCGCTGCGCCATGCATGGCGCCGCCATCCTCAACACCGCCGGCACAGCCCCCAATCGGTGATTTCTCGCTGCGCCGCAGCATTTTTTTGGCCATCATTTTTTTTCAGGCGCGGTGTGAAAAAAACCCGAAACTGCGCTATCATTTGCGTCGCGCAAACGTTTGCGCGCAGCAAGAGCACCGTCAAGATGTGCGCCAACCCACCCTGGAGACTTAGATGAATCGTCGTACCAACCTGAAACTGATCGCCGCCGCCGTTGCCCTGAGCGTGCTGCCCGCCATGTCCGTGTTCGCCGCCGATGCCCCCGCCAAGCCGAAGGTCGCGCTGGTGATGAAGTCGCTGGCCAATGAATTTTTCCTGACCATGGAAAACGGCGCCAAGGCCCACCAGAAAACCCACGCCGCCCAATATGACTTGATCGCCAACGGCATCAAGGACGAAACCGACACCGCCAACCAGATCAAGCTGGTCGAGCAGATGATCGTCTCCAAGGTCAACGCGCTGATCATCGCCCCGGCCGATTCCAAAGCGCTGGTGCCGGTGCTGAAAAAAGCCGTCGACGCCGGCATCCTGGTGGTCAACATCGACAACAAGCTCGACGAAGCCGCGCTGAAAGAAAAAGGCATCACCATCCCGTTCGTCGGCCCGGACAACCGCAAGGGCGCGAAAATCGTCGGCACCTACCTCGGCAAGCAGATCAAGGCCGGCGACCAGGTCGCCATCATCGAAGGCGTGTCGACCACCTTCAACGCGCAGCAGCGCACGCTGGGCTTCCAGGACGCCATGAGCGCCGTCGGCGCCAAGGTCGTCAGCGTCCAGTCGGGCCAGTGGGAAATCGCCAGCGGCAACACCGTCGCCTCGGCCATCCTGAACGCCAACCCGAACGTCGTCGCCCTGTTGTGCGGCAACGATAACATGGCCATCGGCGCCGTGGCGGCCGTGCGTACCGCCGGCAAGACCGGCAAGGTCAAGATCGTCGGCTACGACAACATCCAGGCCATCAAGCCGATGCTGGCCGACGGCCGCGTGATCGCCACCGCCGACCAGTTCGGTTCGCAGCAAGCCGTGTTCGGTATCGAAACCGTGCTCAAAGCCATCGCCGACAAGAAGACCCAGGCGCAACTGGCCTCGACCATCGAGACCAAGGTCGAGCTGGTCACCCACTAAGAACTTCCCGCGCGTCGCCGCGGCTACCGTTGCCTGCATCTGCGTCCCGCGTTGGACGCGGTGCGGCTCGCCGACACTGCCGATCGCGGCAGCGGCGTTCGTTCCAGGCGGGACGGACGCCGGCCTGCGGCCCACGGCCACCCGACACGCCCTGATTTCCTGAAGTGCCCGGCGCCGTGTGTGCCCGGACCCGGCACGTCCCTCGTTTTGAGTCCGATCCGATTGCGGAGACCGTAATGACAGTTGAACCCACCGCCGCCGCCCCAGCCCTTGCGGGCCAGCCGGCCCCGGCGCCGTTGTTGAGCCTGACCGATATCGGCAAGACCTATGTCGAGCCGGTGCTGCGCGGCGTCGCGCTGCAATTGCACGCCGGCCAGGTGCTGGCGCTGACGGGCGAGAACGGCGCCGGCAAGAGCACCTTGTCGAAGATCGTCTGCGGCCTGGAACCGGCCACCACCGGCGCCATGCTGCTCGACGGCCAGCCCTTCCAGCCGGCCTCGCGCGCCGCCGCCGAGCAGCTCGGCATCCGCATGGTGATGCAGGAGCTCAATTTGCTGCCGACCTTGTCGGTGGCCGAGAATTTATATCTGAACCAGCTGCCCAACCGCTACGGCTGGATAGACCGCGCCAAACTGGAGCGCGACGCCATCGCCCAGATGGCCAAGGTCGGCCTGAACGACATCGACCCGTGGACGCCGGTCGGCCAGCTCGGCATCGGCCACCAGCAGATGATCGAAATCGCCCGCAACCTGATCGGCGAGTGCCGTTTGCTGGTGCTCGACGAACCGACCGCCATGCTGACCCACCGCGAAGTCGAGCTGCTGTTCGTGCAGATCGAGCGCCTGAAGGCGGCCGGCGTGGCGATCATCTATATTTCGCACCGCCTGGAAGAATTGAAACGCGTGGCCGACCGCATCGTCGTGCTGCGCGACGGCGAGATGGTCTGCGACGACGCCATCGCCGGCTACAGCAGCGCCGACCTGGTGCGCCTGATGGTCGGCCGCGCGGCCGACGCCGAGATCGACCTGAGCGGCCGCGTCATCGGCGCGCCGCTGCTGCGCGTGCACGAGCTGGGCCGCAAGGGCGTCGTCCATCCGACGTCGCTGGAAGTGAAGGCCGGCCAGATCGTCGGCATCGCCGGCCTGATCGGTTCGGGCCGCACCGAGCTGCTGCGCCTGATCTTCGGCGCCGACAGCGCCGACTCCGGTCAAGTCTTCGTCGGTGATACTACCGTCGCCGCCGTCATCAACACACCCAAGGATGCCGTCGAAGCCGGCATCGCCATGATCACCGAAGACCGCAAAGGGCAGGGCTTGCTGTTGCAGCAGTCGATCGCCGTCAACAGCACCTTGGCGCGGCTGGAAGGCGTCAGCAAGGGCGGCTGGCTGGACGGTAATGCCGAGGCGGCCGTTGGCGCCGACTACATCGAGCGGCTGGGCGTACGCAGCCGCAACAGCGCGCAGGCGGTCGCCGAACTGTCCGGCGGCAACCAGCAAAAAGTCGTCATGGCGCGCTGGCTGTACCGCGACGTGCCGGTGATGCTGTTCGACGAGCCCACCCGCGGCATCGACATCGGCGCCAAGTTCGACATCTACCATCTGCTGGCCGACCTGGCGCGCCAGGGCAAGGGCTTGCTGATCGTCTCGAGCGACCTGCGCGAGCTGATGCTGATCTGCGACCGTATCGCCGTCATGAGCGCCGGCCGCATCGTCGAGACCTTTGAACGCGGCGCCTGGAGCCAGGACGCCATCCTGTCGGCGGCCTTCAGCGGCTACCTCGGCAGCAACGACCACACCCATAACGATACCGCCGCATCAGCGGCCTAACCGGGACGACCTATGAAGAACACGACCTTCCAGCGCGGCATGGCCAGCGCAAAAAACTACGCCGGCCTGATCGGCGCGCTGATCGCCATGTGCGTGCTGTTCGGCTTCGCCAGCGAAAACTTTTTCACCTTATCCACGCTGTCCACGCTGTCCAATGACATTCCGACGCTGGTCGTGATGGCGGTCGGCATGACCTTCGTACTCATCATCGGCGGCATCGACTTGTCGGTCGGCTCGGTGATGGCGCTGGCCGCGTCCATCCTGTCGCTGGCCACGGTGCACTGGGGCTGGCCGGTGTGGGCCTCGGGCCTGCTCGGCATGGCCGCCGCCACCATCTGCGGCGCGACCACCGGCCTGATCTCGGTCGGCTGGCGGATTCCCTCGTTCATCGTCTCGCTGGGCGTGCTGGAAATCGCCCGCGGCCTGGCTTATCAAGTGACCGATTCGCGCACCGAGTACATCGGCAGCGCCGTCGAGTTCATCAGCGCACCCATCGTGTTCGGCCTGTCGCCGGCGATTTTGATCGCGCTGGCCATCGTCGTGGCCGGCCAGCTGGTGCTGACCAAGAGCGTGCTGGGCCGCCACTGGATAGGCATCGGCACCAACGAGGAGGCGGTGCGCCTGTCGGGCATCGCGCCGCGTCCGCGCAAGGTGCTGGTGTATGCGCTGATGGGCTTGCTGTCCGGCGTCGGCGCGCTGTTCCAGGTGTCGCGCCTGGAGGCGGCCGACCCGAACGGCGGCGTCGGCATGGAGTTGCAGGTGATCGCCGCCGTCGTCATCGGCGGCACCAGCCTGATGGGCGGGCGCGGCTCGGTCATCAGCACCTTCATCGGCGTGCTGATCATCTCCGTGCTGGAAGCCGGCCTGGCGCAAGTGGGCGTGAGCGAACCGATGAAGCGCATCGTCACCGGCCTGGTGATCGTCGCCGCCGTCGTGCTCGACACCTACCGCCGTCGCGGCGAACGCGCCTGATCGCAGGGAAGGGCGTTCGCCATGGCCACCATTAAACAAGTCGCGCAGCTGGCGGGGGTGTCGTTCACCACCGTCTCGCACGTGCTCAACGAGACGCGCCCGGTCAGCGTCGATGCCCGCGCGCGCGTGCTGGCGGCGGTCGAGGCGCTGCACTACGTGCCCAGCGCGCTGGCCCGTTCGATGAAAAGCCGCACCACCGGCACCATCGGCCTGATCATCCCGAACAACACCAACCCGTATTTCTCGGAAGTGGCGCGCGGCATCGAGGACAGCTGCTACGCGGCCGGCTACAGCGTCATCCTGTGCAATTCGGACGACGACCCGGCCAAGCAGCGCGACTACTTCAACGTGCTGCTGGAAAAGCGCTGCGACGGCTTGATCCTGGCCGCGCTGGCGCAGACCGACAGCGAGCTGCTGCGCAAGATGCGCATCCCGGCCGTGCTGCTCGACCGCGCGCCGCATGATTTGCTCACCGACGTGGTCGGCGTCGACAACGTCGCCGGCGGCCGGCTGGCGGCGCAGCATCTGCTGGCGCTGGGCCGGCGCCGCATCGGCTGCATCGGCGGTCCGGACGACATCGAGATTTCGCGCGAGCGCATCGCCGGCGTGGCGCAGGCGCTGGCCGAACACGGCGGCACGCTCGATCCGCAACGCTGCCGCAGCGCCGACTTCACCAGCGCCGGCGGCTACCGCGCGGCGTTGTCGCTGTTCGACCTGCCGCAATACCAGCGGCCCGACGCGCTGTTCTGCTGCAACGATTTGATGGCCATCGGCGCCTTGCGCGCGGCCGCCGAGCGCGGCATCGACGTGCCGCGCCAGCTGGCCGTGGTCGGCTTCGATGACATCGACCTGGCCAGCTTCGTCCATCCGCCGCTGACCAGCGTGGCGCAGAACACGCGCGAGCTGGGCCGCCTGACCGCGCAGTGCCTGCTCAGGCGCATCGCCGACCCGGCCATCGCTTTGCAGCAGCACGTGGTCGCGCCCGAGCTGCATGTGCGCGGCTCCAGCGTGGCCGAAGCGCATCCCCCTCATTTCAATATATAGGAAGACCGTCATGATCGTCGTTATCGGCAGTATCAATATGGACCTGGTGCTGCGCGTGCCGCGCATGCCGCTGCCAGGCGAAACGCTGGCCGGCGGCGCCTTCGCCACCATCGCCGGCGGCAAGGGCGCCAACCAGGCCGTCGCGGCGGCCCGCCTCGGCGGCGGCCAGGTGCCGGTGGCCATGGTCGGCTGCGTCGGCGACGACGGCTTCGGCGTCACGCTGCGCGCGGCCCTGCAAGCGGACGGCATCGATGTCAGCCACGTCAGCACCCTGGCCGGCGCGGCCACCGGCGTGGCCTCCATCCTGGTCGACGCCAGCGGACAGAACAGCATCGTCATCGCCGGCGGCGCCAACGATTTGCTCAGCCCGGCCCACATCGACGCCGCGCGCGACTTGATCGCGCAGGCCAGCATCGTCGTGCTGCAACTGGAAACGCCGCTGGCCACGGTGCGCCACGCCATAGCACTGGCCGACAGCCTGGGCAAGCCGGTGTTGCTGAACCCGGCGCCGGCGCAGCAACTGCCGGTGGAATTGCTGGCCATGGTCGACTATCTGGTGCCGAATGAAATCGAGGCGGCCATGCTGGCCTCGGCCAACAGCGCGCGCGGCGCCAGCGTGGCCGGCAGCGACGCCGCCGTCGCGGCGGCGGCCACGCAATTGCTGGCGCTCGGCTGCGGCCGCGTGCTGGTCACGCTGGGCGCCGACGGCGTCTACGCGGCCGGCCCGGACGGCCGCCACCACTACCCGGCCGAGCGCGTGCGCGCGGTCGACACCACGGCCGCCGGCGACACCTTCATCGGCGGCTTCGTCGCGGCGCTGGCCGGCGGCGCGGCCGAGCCGGACGCCATCGCCTACGGCCAGCGCGCCGCCGCCTGGAGCGTCACGCACGTCGGCGCGCAAACCTCGATCCCTTATCAACGCCAACTGGACATGCCATGAAAAAAACGCCGCTGCTGAACATCGCGCTGTCGCAACTGATCGCCAGCCTGGGCCACGGCGACATGGTCGTCATCGGCGACGCCGGCCTGCCGGTGCCGCCCGGCGTACCGCTGATCGACCTGGCGCTGACGGCCGGCGTGCCCGGCTTCCTGCAAACCGTGCAGGTGGTGCTGAGCGAGATGCAGGTCGAAAGCCATGTGCTGGCCGAAGAGCTGGCCGGGCGCAACCCGGCCGTCGCGCTGGGCGTCGACGCGCTGGCGCTGCCGCGCCGCCGCCTGCTCAGCCATGAGGACTTCAAGCAACTGGGCAAGGCGGCGCGCGCCGTCGTCCGCACCGGCGAGCACAGCCCGTATGCCAACATCATCCTGGTGGCCGGGGTGGTGTTCTAGCGCGCCCCAACCGCCAGGCAAGATGAAAGCCCGCATCGTCGTGATGCGGGTTTTTTTTCGCTTGTCAGGAATTTGTCAGCGTTTCCTCAGGGAAATGAAAGCTTGCCGCGTTATCATACTTGAAGGAAAGTCCGGCATTGCCGCCGGACGGCAACCAACGGCATGGAGCGCGCAATGAAAAAAAACGAGTATGGCTTTACGCTGATCGAAATCATGATCTCGGTGGCCATCGTCGGCATCTTGATGGCCGTCGCCTTGCCGGCCTATTCGGACTA
>Ga0209848_1000755_pt1 | contig 10894 bp, 9 predicted proteins | sample OrgsoiDNA_201062_FD_185810 | JGI IMG/M metagenome (GOLD analysis project Ga0209848, IMG submission 185810) | Permafrost soil microbial communities from the Arctic, to analyse light accelerated degradation of dissolved organic matter (DOM) -... | ecosystem: Environmental > Terrestrial > Soil >...
CGACGCCCGCGGCGGGTTGGTGGAAGGTCCGTCACCGGGTCCGCACGATCCGGTGAGCGCGCAGATGGCGCCGTCAGACCGTGAAGCATACGGGCAGGTGGCCGGCGCGGTGAACGCCAAACTCGCGGCTGTCCAGAAGGGATCGGAGGACATGCTGAACGCGGCGCGGATCGCGGAGACGATGCCCGACGCGAAGCGGTCCAAAGAGTTGAACCAGCAGCGTATGGCGGCGTTGAAGGCCGGCCTGGACGAGCTCCGCAATCGCCTGTCGCCGGCGGGTTGGCAGGCGGTCGAGCGTTTCCTGACGCAGATGGGAATCGGGATGATGAGCGGGGTGCGGCCGAGGTAGGGCATTCCGTGACCCGGACCCGGCCGATTGGCGCGCGGCGTGTCCATCTGGTAACCTAAGCGCTTCAAGGTACGTAAATTAAACTGTACGTGTGCCGGCGAACCATGACGCGCAAGATCCACTGCGACAGGAAGCTCCTGGTTGTCCTCATCCTGTTGTGTGTGACCATACTGGCGCAGTCTTCGGCGCTCTCGGCGCAAAGCGAAACGCACCATTCTCCGGATCATTGCTGCCTGCTCTGCCACGTGGGGCCGCTGCCGTTCCTGCAAACCAGCGTTTCGGCGGCGCTGGCGCCGGTTTTTCAGGTGGTATGGCTGGCTCCGCCGGCGCACGTTGAAACCACTTCGGATGTCCGGCCGGTCCCCAGTTCCTCGCGGGCTCCTCCTGCCGTTTAGCGCCTTCCCAAAATGAATCCGGCGGTCCCCACCCGGTAATCCGGCGCGGGACCATCGGGTTTTTTCAAATCGGAATCGGGAGAAGCATTTCGTCATGACGGCTGAAATCGTGCGCTGTCGCGGGCGGCTATTGCCGCTGTCTTTGGGACTGGCTCTGGCGTGGCTGCAACCGGCCTGCCGCAAGGCGCAGCCGGCGGAGTCCAAGCCGTATGAAGCGGCCAACGTGCAGCCCGGACTCTTCAGCGTGCCGCCGGACCAACTGGCCCACCTCAAGACCGCGGAGGTGCGGGCGGCCAACTGGCCGGTGGCCATTCACACCACTGGAACCGTTGACTGGGATGCGGACCACACCACGCAGGCCATTACCCAGGCGAACGGCCCGATCACGCGGATTATGGCGGACCTTGGAACGCCGGTGCAAAAAGATCAGCCGCTGCTCTACGTCTCCAGTCCCGACGTGGCCAACGCCATTTCCGTCTACCGCAAGGCGCGCAACCGCGAGGCGTTCAACAAGCGGATTGTGGACCGCATGAAGGAACTGCTGGATCGCGGCGCGATCGCGTTGAAGGATTCCCAGAGCAGCGAGGCGGACTACAACGACGCCACCACCGACGTGCAGAACAGCCTGCAGGCGCTGCGCATCTTCGGCATCACCAGCCAGGATATCGACGCGGCGGAGAAGCAGGGATCGGCGGTCAATACGGAACTGGCGGTGCGGTCGCCGATTGCCGGAGTGATCGTGCAGAAACTGGTCTCGCCGGGCCAGTTGATCCAGGCGGGCCAGACCGTGTGTTTCGCCATCAGCGACGTTTCCACGGTTTGGGTGCAGGGGCATATCTTCGATCGCGACCTGCCTTCGGTGAAGAGCGGAGACGCGGTGGATGAAACCAATCCTTCGTTCAATCGCGCCTTCCGGGGCTCGGTTTCCTACATCGGATCCTCGGTCGACCCGAGTACACGCACCACGCCGGTTCGCATCGTGACGCAGAATCCGGGCGGGCTGCTGAAGAAGGACATGTTCGTGGATGCGGTGGTGCACACCGGGATGCGCAGCCACATGCTGGTGGTGCCGGTTGGGGCGCTGCTGCGGGACGACAAGAACGAACCGATTGTCTACGTGCAGTCGGAACCCGGCAAGTTCGCGCAGCGCAGCGTCACCGTTGTGGCGCAACAGGACGGGCTGGTGGCGATCTCTGGCGGGCTGCAGGAGGGCGAGACGGTAGTGTCCGACGGCAGCCTGTTCCTGCAGTTCGCCAACACCATCAAATAAGGCGCAAACAGAATGATCGCGAACCTAGTCTCCTTCGCACTCCGGCAGCGGTTTCTGATTGTGCTCGCCTCCGTGGCCCTGATGATCTATGGCGCGATCTCGTTTCAGAGGCTGCCTATCGACGCCTATCCGGATCTTTCGCCCCCGCACGTGGAGATCGTCACGCAGTGGCCGGGACACGCGGCCGAAGAGGTAGAGCGGCAGGTCACCATTCCCATCGAAATCGAGATGAACGGCATTCCGCAACTGGATTCGCTGCGCTCCAATTCGCTGTATGGCCTCTCTTCGGTGCAGATGAACTTCGAGTACGGCGCCAACCCGTACTTCGTGCGCGAGCAGGCCTTTGAGCGCGTGGGCAACGCATCGCTTCCGTCGGGGTTGCAGCCCTCGCTTTCGCCCCTGTTCAGCCCCAGCGGCTTGATCTACCGGTACGTTTTGCAGAGCACGGACCGCTCGCCGCAGGATATGAAGATTCTTGAGGATTGGGTGCTGGAGCGGCACTACCGTTCCATTCAGGGCGTGGCGGACGATTCCGGCTTCGGCGGCACCACCATGCAATACCAGGTGCTGCTGGACCCCAACAAGCTGTTCGCCTACGGCATCAACGTGCCCCAGGTGGTGCAGCAACTGGGGAACAACAATGCCAACGCGGGCGGCGGTTTTTATTCGCAGGGCGGGCAGTTTCATTACATCCGCGGGCTGGGCCTGGTGCGCGACACGGCGGACATCGGCAACATCGTGCTGCAGCAGAAGGGCGGCATTCCGGTCTACGTGAAGGACATCGCGAAAGTGCAGATCGGCTACGCGCCGCGGCTCGGCCAGTTCGGATACATGAAGCAGGACGAGGCGGTGGAGGGCGTGATCCTGATGCGCGTCGGCGAGCAGGCGCAGGTGATTCTGCGGCGCGTCGAGGCCATGACCAAGGAGTTGAACGAGCGCGTGCTGCCGCCGGACGTGAAGGTGGTCCCGTATTACGACCGGCAGAGTCTGATCGCGGAAACCACCAATACGGTGGAAGACAACCTGCTGCGCGGCATGCTGCTGGTGCTGGTGATTCTGGGCGTTTTCCTGTTCAGCTTGCGAACCGCGCTGATTGTGGCGGCCACCATTCCGTTTGCGCTTTTGTTTTCGTTCATCTGCCTGGACTGGCGGCACATTCCGGCCAACCTGCTCTCCATCGGCGCCATCGATTTCGGCATCATCGTGGATGGCGCGGTGGTAATGGTGGAGAATATCTTCCGCGAACTGGCGGCGCGTCATGGCAACGAAAACCACAACGTGGTGGACGTCATCCGCGCCGCGGCGCACGATGTGGAGCGGCCCATCTTCTACGCCATCGCGGTGATTATCGCGGGATACCTTCCCATCTACGTGCTGGTGGGGCCTTCGGGGCGCCTGTTCCAGCCCATGGCCGATACCATGACGTTCGCGCTGCTGGGGAGTTTGCTGTGCGCGCTGACACTGCTCCCGGTGCTGTGCTCGTACTTCCTAAGTCAACGCATTCGCGAGCCGCGCATGGTGCTGTATGAATGGGTTCGCGGCGGATACGGCTGGCTGCTGGGCCGGTGCCTGCGCAACCGGCTGCTCACGGTGGCGGTGGTTCTGGCGATTTTCGGGTCCTCGCTGCTGCTGATTCCGTTGATCGGCGGTGAGTTCATGCCTCACCTGGACGAAGGGGCGCTGTGGGTGCGGGCGACCACTCCGTACACTATTTCCTTTGAAGAGGCATCTAAGCTTTCGCCGCAGATTCGCAATATCCTGATGAGCTTTCCACAAGTCACCACGGTGGCCAACGAACTGGGGAGGCCGGACGATGGCACCGATCCCACCGGCTTCTTCAACAACGAATTTTACGTGGGGTTGAAGCCCTATTCGGACCGATCCTGGAAGGGCGGGACCAAGCCCAAACTGATCGAGGAAGTGCAGAAGAAGCTGGCGAGTTTTCCGGGGGTCATCTTCAACTACACGCAGCCGGCCGAAGACGCGGTGGACGAGGCGGAGACGGGGTTGAAGAGCGCGCTGGCCGTGAAGATTTTCGGCCAGGACCTGGCGACGCTGGAACAGAAGGCGTTCCAGACGAAGAACATACTCTCGAAGATACCGGGCATCGCGGGGATTACGGTGGTTCGGGAACTGGGCCAGCCGAGCCTGACCATTACTCCGGACCGGGCGAAGTTGGCGCGCTTTGGATTGAACGTGAGCGACGTGAACACGCTGGTGGAGACGGCGATGGGCGGTACGGCGGCCACGCAGGTGATCCAGGGAGAGCGGCAGTTCGACCTGATCGTGCGTATGCAGGAACCGTACCGCAGCGACGAGAACGCCATCCGGAACATGCTGATCGCGACGGCCGACGGCCAGTATCTGCCGCTGAGCCAGTTTTGCGATATCCGCGTGGAGAACGGCGCGTCGTTTATTTATCGCGAATCGAACTCCCGCTACATCGGGGTGCAATTCAGCGTGGAGGGGCGCGACCTGGCGAGCGCCGTCGGCGAAGCGCGGCGCAAAGTGGATGCGGCCGTGAAGCTGCCCATCGGCTACAAGTTCGATTGGGGCGGGGAATACAAAGAGTACCTGGCATCGCAGGAGCAGATGAAGATCATCCTGCCGCTGACGGTGCTGCTGATTCTTCTGATTCTTTTCGCGTTGTACGGGAATCTGAAATTCCCGCTGATTATTTTCCTCAGCGTGCTGGTGACCGAACCGGTGGGCGGCCTGCTGGCGCTGTACCTCACGCGCACCAATTTCAGCGTCTCTTCCATGTTGGGGTTTGTGGCGTTGATGGGGGTGGCGGTGCAGACCAGCGTGATCCTGTATTCCTTCATCAACAAGCTGCGTTTGGAAGGCCGCGACATTCCGACGGCCACGCTGGAGGCATCCATGCTGCGGCTGCGGCCCATCATGATGACGGCGCTGGTGGCCTGTTTCGGACTGCTGCCGGCGGCCATGTCCACGGGAATCGGCAGCGACTCGCAGAAGCCGTTCGCCATCGTGATTGTGGCGGGACTGGCTTCGCGGCTGCTGCTATCGATCTTTCTGTCGCCGGTGCTTTACGCGCTGGTGGCGCGCGACGGCGATACGTTGCAGGTTTAACTGAGGCAGGCAAGAAAATGCGGCAGGCGAGAAAAATGCGGTGCATCATCCGTTATGTGTGCGTGGGCCTTTCGATAGCAGGCGGCGCGGCCGCGCAGACGGCGCTCACCTGGCAGCAGGTTCAGGATAAGTTTCGGGCGGACAACCCCAACCTGCGCGCCGGTCTGCTCAATATTCAGGAATCGAAGGCCGCTGAGATTACGGCCTACCTGCGTCCGAATCCCAGCCTGACGGGGACGATCGACCAGCTTCAGCCGTTCAGCGGCAACCCGTATCGCCCGCTGGGGGCCGTGCTGCCGCTGGTGGCGGTCGACTATCTGCACGAGCGGCAGCACAAGCGCGAACTGCGCCTCGACAGCGCGCGGCAGGGGACGGCGATCGCGGAATCGCAGCAGCAGGACCTGGAGCGCAGCCTGCTGTTCAACCTGCGCACCGCTTTTGTGCAGACGCTGCAGGCCAAGGCCCTGCTGGCCAATGCCAGGGAGAACCTGGACTATTTCGATAAGCAACTGGCCATCAACCGCGACCGCTTCAAGGCCGGCGACATCGCGCGCGTGGACCTAGACCGCATCGCGCTGCAGCGGGTGCAGTACGAATCCGACTTTCAGACCGCGCAGGTGAACGCGCGGACGGCCAAAATCACGCTGCTGATGCTGCTGAACGAGCGCACTCCGGTGGACCAGTTCGACGTCACCGGCCCTTTCGAGCTCAAAGAACAGACTCTGGCGCTGGACGATTTTCATACCCAGGCGCTCGCCGCGCGGCCGGATTTGCGGGCGGCGCTGCAGACCGTGGAAAAAGCCGGCACGGATCACAAACTGGCGGTGGCCAACGGTTCCACCGATCCCACCTTCGCGGTGGATGTCGGACGCAACCCGCCGCTCACGCTTTACATGGGGGTGAGCGTCAACATCCCGCTGCGGATTTTCGACAAGAACCAGGGAGAGAAGGCGCGCACCCAGATCGATATCGCGCATGCCGAGCGGCAGAAAGACGCGGCGCAGGCGGTGGTGTTCAGCGACGTGGATTCGGCGTACTTCACCGTGTTGAGCTCGGTGACCCTGTTGCGGCCCTACACCGCGACGGACGGTTACCTGGAGACGGCAAAACGCGTTCGCGACACGATCTCGTTTTCCTACCAGCGCGGGCAGGCGTCGCTGGTGGAATACCTGGACGCGCAGAAAGACTACCGTGCCACGGAAGTGGCGTACATCAACCTGGTGGGGGCGTACCTGACTGCCGCGGGACAGTTGAACATGGCGGTGGGGAGGGAAGCCATTCCGTAATAGAGTTAAGACGCTGTTTCCGAAATGACCTCGGGCACGGCGATGTGACTCATCGGAGAAGGACTTGAAAGCCCTCTTGTACGAAGTGCCGGTCGTTGGTTAGGACTTCCGAAATCCGCTGGCGGCGCATCGTAGTCATGGATATGCAGTCCACAAGACTATAGCCCTTGTCATAGCGCTGCTCATACAAACGCAAGCCCGACATAAAGGATTCATGCGACTGCGGATGAACCCTGACGCGCCGATCCTCAAGGATCTTTCGGACGGCACGGGCGGCCGCCTCCCGCAGATGCGTGCCGCGCTGGGCCAAGCCGTCCAGGAGTTCGGTCAGCACCTCGTCAGTCGTAACCAGGCGGATTTCCCCAAGCACCTCCCGAGTGCGGATTACCTGCGCCCGATACGGATCGTGTGGATGAAGTACCGCACCCCAGTAGAGGGTGTCAGCGAAGACCAGCCTCACTTCTTCTTTGGTGCGCCGTGAAGGTAGTGGTCGAGGTTGGCGAAGTAGTCCGCGGGGACCTTCGCCCATTCTCGGGCCGGCACCGCTCTCCCAATAGCCGACAGCTCAGTCTCGAGCGAGCCGGCAGCGAATTCCGCAGCAACGCGCGGGTGCGAGCCGTTCTTCCTTCTCGCCGTCCCCGCGGTTCGCGGTCTTGGTTTGGTCGCGGTAGCCATTGTTCTCCTCCAGCCAGTATACCCTGCTGCTATCCGCTTGCCGATGCCTGGCTGCCGGGAACCGGGGTTTCACGGGACTAAACCTCCGGATCTGGGTCCCAAATGATCGGTACAAAATGGAGTTATAAAGCCCGTCAGCGTTACTCGAAAACGGAAACTCACTGGAGCGTCGGTACGCCTCCTCGCCAAAGAGTCGTGACGCAGGGGGCTGGGGCGAGACGCGAGTGTGGTAATCTCCGACTTAATGGCCCCGCGTCACGAACACGTTTCTCTAGAGGGTGGCTGTTTCGCCCTGATCTCTGGCCTGCCCAACCCATGTCGTGCCGTCGTTTTCGTGCACGGCTGGGGTGGAAGCCCAGCAGCTACGTGGTATCGTTTTCAGGAGTTGGTTGATGATGAGGAGGGCGAAGCCGAGGTGTGGGCCTGGTGGCAAGAAGCCGATTTGTACTTCTTTAGTTACGAATCGCGGCGCTTCAGTATTTCCGAGCACGCCGAGAGATTCCTGCGCTTTCTGGATCAAGTCTTTCCGCTCAGGCTAATTTCGCCTCTTCGAGCGCCAGACGCGACGCGGGATCACCGCTATGGTGAGCTGTACCTCGTTGGGCATTCGCTCGGTGCGGTTGTGTTGCGCGAAAGTATTCTGGACCGCGCCGCAATAGCAGCCGCCACTTCGAGGCCCATTACTCGGTCAACAGATCTCCTCAACGGGCAACTTCGCCTCTTCGCACCCGCAATGCATGGCGCAAAGCCGAGCGGTTGGCTTGGGCTGGCTTATCACTTGCTTCGTGAAATCAACGAAATAAAGCCCTGGTTGGAAGCCGCCATGGAGAGTCAGACCATCGTACGGCAATTGCACTCGGAGTCGGACAAGCTCAAGCGGTTGCGGGATGATACTGAGAAGCTCGCAGGAACAACGTTTCACTCTGCGCTTGTCGCGGACGTGGTGTACGGTGAGAAGGAACATATAGTCGAAAGAGACAAGTTCCGGCTTGACAGGATTGAATTGCCGATCACCGGGAGGAACCATACGTCGGTCTGTAAGCCTGATAAGGACTATCGCGACCCGCTTCAGTTTGTGATGAGAGGCAAGCATGCCTAATGCGTCTTCACTTATCGAGTATTCGGACTCGGCGTTTCGCCCGGCGGTTGTCGCATGGGAAAAGGCCCAATCAGGTTTGCCAGCGAAGCAGCGATTTGCCGCCGCCTCATTAGTCGAATCATACGGCTGGATGAGCATTGGAGTCCAGGCCGGAGCGTTTCCGCCGGACTTAGCACGGAAACTCGTTACTCCAAGTGTAGAAGTAGTAATGGCGGCGAACAAACTGGCGGATCGGCAGGCGTTGTTCCAGTCCGGGGTTACCGGTCAGAACCAGAGGCTGCTCGCATCTAAAGAAATGTTTCCGTCGCAGTTCCGTGACAGATATCCCAGTAAGTTTGCTGAATTCCCCGAGGTACCAATACTATTCTCACTTGGGTGCTCAGAATCATTGGCTTTTGCGCAGTCTGACGGAGGGTTCGCCGAAACACTCAATTTCGCCATCGAGAATGACTGGGACGTCGTGCTTGGTCGGCTGAAGGATGAGCCTTTTTCGTATGAAGTTGCCACGAATTCTGAGCCAAGTTTGTTCGAGGGTTATATGCGTGCGTTGCTGCACATGAACCGGGTTGCGGACCTGATGGGAGGCGAAGGTGCGCGAACTGCTAGTTGGCCGGCTCGGGCTGTGATGAGGGTTGAGGTAGGTAATATCCACGGATGGCGGCTCAACTTCCAGAGTAATGTGTTCGGGCCGCGGTTCGATGCGGTTACTGAGGCTGTAGAGTCACGTCTCCGAGCAGAAGCCACAGCGGACGCGGTTGAACTACGAAAGGGTGGCTTCGTTGGCGGTGTTCGAGACTTGCGACAACGGTATGGTGAGGCCCTGGGCTATGTCTCGATAACGACGAGCGCGTGATCTATCTAAGACGACTCCGCTTTCATCTTACGTTTGGAAACCGAATGGATTGAAGGGCCTGCGCACTGTGCGGTATTGCTTCCGTGAAGTCCGGGTCGCGTCAACCGGCCGTGTCGCGTGCAACTGCGTTACGGTACTCTCTCAGATGACGTTAATATGGTCAAGCACAAACCTGCATGGAGTGAACAGGACGTAATCGAGCGTCTCCGCGGGCGCGTCTCTTTACCCGTTACCGGCGGACTGGTCCTCGGGATCGGCGATGACTGCGCGATTTTCCGGCCGCGAGGCTCGGCCGAGGACCTGCTGTTCACTACCGACATGCTGATCGAGGGCGTACACTTCCTGAGGGAAACCCACACCGCGGCTGATATCGGCTGGAAGTCTCTGGCGCGCGGCTTGAGCGATATCGCGGCCATGGGCGGGGAACCGCGGTTTTGCCTGCTCTCGCTGGCGCTGGCGCCATGGGCGGATGCCCGATGGCTGGGTAGCCTTTATCGCGGGCTGCTGGGTTTGGCGCAATCGGCCGGCGTCACGCTGATGGGCGGCGACTTGGCGCGTAGCAGCCTAGTGATGGCCGATATCGTGGTCTGCGGCGCCGTGCCGCGCGGCAAGGCGCTGCGGCGCGACGGCGCGCGGGCGGGCGACGCCATCTATGTCTCAGGCGCGCTCGGCGGTTCGGCGCTCGGCCTCGCCACCGGCCGCGGTAGAGCCGGCCGTGAAAAAATATGGCAGCGCCATGTGCGTCCCGAACCGCGGCTGGCCCTTGGACGGTTTCTGCGGGAACGCTTGCATGCCACGGCGGCCATGGATTTAAGCGATGGCCTGTCGATCGACCTCCATCGCATGTGCCTGGCTTCCGGGTTGAAAGCCGAAATCGAAGAGCCGCCCAAGTATCCGCGTGCCACTTTGGATCAGGCGCTGCACGGAGGCGAGGACTACGAACTGCTCTTCACCGCGCCGGAGCGTGTTGCCGTGCCGGCCGATTTCGAAGGCCTGCCGCTCACGCGAATTGGTACCATGCGCAAAGGGCGTAAGGGCGCGGTGCAGTTTCGCGGCGCGCCGCTTCAGCCGCTGGGTTACGACCACTTTCGCAACGACCACTTTCGCAAATCATGAGCCCTCCCGATCCTGCAATCGTCATCGACCTGATCGAAGCCTTCCGCAGGTCGAAGACCATGTTCGCCGCGGCATCCATGGGGATCTTCGATCTTCTGCACGAAGCCCCCGCCGGCGCGGCGGATCTGGCGGCCAGGTTATCCGCCAATGCCGATGCCACCGAACGCCTGCTGGACGCCTGTGCCGCCCTGGGCCTGCTGCGCAAGCGCGACGGCATTTACGAAAACGATCCGGTGGCCGATACCTACCTTCGCGCCGGCAGCCCGCACACGCTCTTCGGATACGTTCGCTATTCGGACGCTGCCCTGTACCCCATGTGGAACAACCTGGCCGATGCCGTTCGCGAAGGCTCGCACCGCTGGACGCAAACCTTCGGCCTGGAAGGGCCCATCTTCAGCCACTTCTTTCGCACGGACGATGCCATGCGGGATTTCTTGCGCGGCATGCACGGCTTCGGTCAGTTGACGTCGCCCAAAGTGGTTACGGCTTTCGACCTGGGGCGCTTCCGCCGGATCGTCGATCTGGGCAGCGCCACCGGCCACCTGGTGATCGCGGCGTGCGAGCATTACCCCGAACTGCGCGGCACGGTGTTCGATCTCCCGCGCGTCACGGAGGTGGCACGGGAGGAGGTGGCGCGGTCGGCGGCGCGGGACCGGATCGAGGTTGTGGCCGGCGATTTCTTCGAGGATGAATTGCCGCTGGCGGACCTCTACTCCGTGGGACGGATTCTGCACGATTGGAACGACGGCCGCGTGGGC
>Ga0209848_1000756_pt1 | contig 10870 bp, 8 predicted proteins | sample OrgsoiDNA_201062_FD_185810 | JGI IMG/M metagenome (GOLD analysis project Ga0209848, IMG submission 185810) | Permafrost soil microbial communities from the Arctic, to analyse light accelerated degradation of dissolved organic matter (DOM) -... | ecosystem: Environmental > Terrestrial > Soil >...
GCGTTGCTGCGCCCGTTGGTCGACGCTGTTCGGCGCCATGTGCTGGCGGCGTCGAAGCTGCATGCCGACGATACCCCGATCCCGGTGCTGGCGCCCGGTAATGGCAAAACCAAGACGGCGCGGTTATCTGATGCTTCGCATTTTCCACCTTAGCCACGCCACACGCCTGATATCTGACAGGCAGGTGCGGGACATCCTTGCGACGTCGCATCGCAACAACCCGGACATGGGAGTGACCGGCGTTCTGGTTCACGCGGGACGCATGTTTGATTGGCTTTGTCCGCCAGCTTAATGCCGCGGACTTGGGGGGGCGACGGCGGCCGTGGGTAACTCGGTAAGCGCCATCCCAAGCTCAAAGACTTCCACCTCGTCCCGGGACATCACCCTGGGCACGGCAGTCCCCCCTTCTTGGAAGGCCTGTCGTACGCCCTGGCGTCCGCAGCGGCGGGCGCTGGTTGAGCGAGGCTAGGTGCAGGCACCGTGATTCGCCGGGCAGCGTATCAGTTGGGTCTCCAGAGGCCCCGCCGTTGGTGGAAGGTCTCAATCGATGCGCAGGCTTTGCTCCATTGTGTAGCATTGATCCCATATGAAAACGTCATATGCGGCGAGCTGGTTTTGCCACTTCGGCGTCAACTCGTTGACGCACCCGATGACCACGCGATCGATGTAGTCATCGTAAACTGCCCAGGGATTCTCGCTCGCTGTTTTCGCGTCCATTCCCTCTGCCGGTTTGTTGGCGCCGAGTGCCCTCCCCGCTGCGTCTTTCAGATCACGCATGAACGCGAGCTGCCGGTCCACGTCGGCGTGGGTGCCGGTACGCGCGACGTGGCCGCCCACGAATGTCTTGAACGGTATCTTGCTGATCTCCTCGACCTGAGCGAAGTAGCCCGGCACATCGTGCGCGACCGCGAGTCGACGCCAGGGCATCCAACCCGGAAACACCAGATCGACCGCCATCAGCGCCTGCTGGGCGGGAGCGTAAATGAAGATATTCCCGGGCTCATGCCCATCCCCATGGTAGGAGAGTTCCAGCACCTGGCTGCCGACCTTGAGTGAATACCTGTCTTGAAACGTCACAGTCGGCAGCGGACGCTTCGGGTCGTTATCGCGGATCAACAGGCGCTTGGTCTCTTCTTGCGCGATGATGGTCGGAACCTTGCCGAGCGCGTTCGCACCTGAAATGTGATCGGCGTGCGAGTGGCTGTAGATCAGGTGCGTGATGGGCTTGTCGCTCACTTCGCGGATACCCTCGACGATATGAGCGGCATATTCCGGGGGTGCATCGATGACCACCACGCCGGTTTCGTACACCATGAACATCGACTGAGAGACATTGTCGGTGATCATGTAGAGCCCCTTGCCCAGTTCCTGGAGACGATAGCCCTTGGCCGGATCGATGGGCGGGCCCTTGGCCTCGGCAGGCACATCCGCGTAGTGGGCGATTCGTGCGCCGATCGGCGCGATGCGCGGCATGTGATCGTACGGTGTGTCGCTGGCCTCCTGCCCGTAGGCGCTGAAAGCGCTGCTGGCCGCAGCGCTTCCGATAACCGCAATCGCCAGGAATAATTTCGAGATCAAGGTAGTTCTCCTCGGTTTGTGATGGACACCTGAAGTTCAGCAGTAGATGGCAATGGCATCAATAGCACGATGGTGTCGAGAGGAATCGATGATAGCCACATGCGATATTTTTGACTATCGCCCGATACCGCAATTCATCTTTGTCGAAACAGCATTTTCGATTCGGTTCACCATGCGGTCCGCCTGCGATGCGTTCGGGACAGTCCAGCGATCTGACCCTCGTGCAGCCTGACGCGGCGCTGTCCTTGCCTCCGTTATTCTGGGCCGCAGACGGCCAGCGCTCGCTCGTCGGGACGACAATTGGGCGTTACAAGGCGATTATTGGTCCCGGCTTCAGCGCACCGCGTACCTGATCAGTACGCCGAGGCCGCTGCCGGTGTCGCCGTCCTCAACTGCATGCGGGACGGCCAAATGCCGCCGTTATTTTGCTAGTGATTGTTGAAACTGGTCCGGGAGCTTTCTTACCTGAGGGGTATTCGTGCAACAACGCTGATCTCCGGACGCCTGCGAGCAACCGCCGCAACCGGCCGCCGTCGGTTTGCCGCCTTTGACGGTGCGCCGGCAAGTCCATATGTTTCATCGATCTTGAACACGCCGACCACTTGCACCAGATTGACCGCCTGATCCTGCAGGGATGCGGCGGCGGCGGCGGCTTGCTCAACCAGCGCCGCGTTTTGTTGCGTGACCTCGTCCATTTGGGCGATTGCCTGATTCACCTGTTCGATGCCGGCGCTCTGTTCCTGGCTGGCGGCGGTGATTTCACTCATGACGTCCGTCATGTGTTTGATGCTGTCCACGATTTCCTGCATGGTCGAACCTGCCTGGCTAACCAGTCTAGTGCCGATATCAACTTTGTTGACCGCATCGCCGATCAACTCCTTGATTTCCTTGGCCGCAGCGGTCGAGCGCTGCGCCAGGCCACGCACTTCGGAAGCAACCACTGCAAAGCCGCGCCCCTGCTCGCCGGCCCGTGCCGCTTCCACCGCAGCATTCAGCGCCAGGATGTTGGTCTGGAACGCGATGCCGTCGATGACGCCGATGATGTCGACAATCTTTCTCGACGAGGCATTGATCGAACCCATGGTCTCGACCACCTGGGAAACCACCACGCCGCCTTTGATCGCCACTTCGGATGCGGAAGTAGCCAGTTGGTTGGCTTGCCGTGCGTTGTCAGCATTCTGTTTCACGGTTGAAGTCAGTTCTTCCATTGAGGAGGCGGTTTCCTCCAGCGAACTTGCCTGTTGCTCGGTGCGCGACGACAGATCGAGATTGCCTGCTGCGATCTGGCTGGAAGCAGTGGCGATTGTGTCGGTGCCAGAACGCACTTCGCTGACGACCTTCAACAAATTGTCGTTCATGTCTTTCAGTGTCTGCATCAACTGTCCGGTTTCATCCTTGGTTTTTACTTCGATATGGCTGGTCAGGTCGCCGCCGGCAACGGTCTGCGCGACTTTGATCGCGTCGCCCAGTGGACGGGTGATGGAGCGCGTGATCAGGTACGCGCAGACAGCGCCCAGAGCAACAATCAAAACACCCAATAGCACCATCAACTTCAAGCTGTTGCTATACAACTGGGCGATCTGGCGTCCGGTTTCGTCGATGCTGGTTCTTTGTAAAGCAAGGAATTCTAAGACCTTGGCCTGGAGATTTTTCGTGTCCGGCATGAATTCACTATCGTAAATTCGCGTTGCTTCCTCGGGCGTGCCAGTCATCTTGACTTTCATCGTCGCGATTTTGGACTTCTGGAATTTTTCGCGCAGAACCTTAATTGTCTTGTACTTATCTTTTTCCTCGTCCGAGCTCAAGAGCTGCTCAAGCGCGTTTTGCATGCCTCCGCCTTTCTTGGCACCTGCCTCGATTTCTTCTGCAAATGTCGTGGCTAATGATTGATCCGAGCTTTTAATTATGAACGAAGTGCGTATGGCGGCGGCGTTAATAACGGCAAACCAGTCCGATACCATTCTTTCCTTGGCCAGGGGCGTTTCCATCATTCGCTGCGTCGACGCAGCAATCTGACGCATATTCCATATTCCGATGGCGGTCGAAATGATCGAAAGAAAAAGAACTACTGCGAACCCGATTCCCAAGCGCGTGCCGACTCTAAGATTAACGATTTTCATTTTTATTCCTTTGCTAATACTGCTCCATTGGTACCGATCGGGCGATCGCCTCATGCGCTAACCCTTTGTCACAATTTCCTGTTGACAAGTATTATGTCGGTCGATACTCTAGCATGTATTAAGACGTATTAATACACCAAAAGCAAAAACCAATTGCTAATGAAATGACGCGCACGCACCTCGCGTGACGAAAAAGGAGGGGCGAATGGATGGTAGAACCGCAGTGAAGCATCTTCGCTGGAGGCCGAAGGTGTCGGGTTGCGTATTATTCTTGATCTGCCTGCTGTACCTCGTCCAATATTCCGATCGCGTCAATATCGCGACTGCGGCGGATGCCATCCGCCGCGATTTACAACTTTCCAATACCGAACTCGGGTTTGCATTTTCCGCATTTGCCTATCCCTATGCCATCGTGCAGTTATTCGGTGGTTGGCTTGGCGACAAATTCGGCCCGCGCCGGATATTGGCAGGCTTTGGGCTGATCGTTGCCTTCGCATCGTTGCTGACCGGATTTGCCGGCGGCATTGTGTCGCTAGTCATATGCCGGATTTTGTTAGGGATCGGCGAATCAGCGACACTTGCTACCGCCACCAGTGCGATGGCCCGCTGGCTGCCTACCGGTCGGCGCGGACTGGGACAAGGTATTACGCATGCGTGCGCACGCCTCGGGAGCGCATTGACGCCGCCAATCGTGGTGCTGCTGATGACGTGCTGGAACTGGCGCATCGCATTCATCATCGCCGGTGCCATCAGCCTGCTGTGGATCATGGCGTGGTACTGGTACTTCCGTGATGATCCCGCTACACACCCGAGCATGACGCCTGAAGAGCTCGCGACCCTGCCTATGGCGCCGATAGGCAGGCAACGCGTCAAGGTCCCGGTCATGCGCCTGCTTCGTCGAATGCTGCCGGTCACGTTGGTCGACTTTTGCTATGCCTGGACGCTGTGGGTTTTCCTGACTTGGTTGCCGTCCTTTTTTATGCACAACTATCACCTCAACCTGCGTGACTCAGCCTTGTTCACGTCCGGGGTGTTCCTGGCGGGGATCGTCGGCGACATGGCGGGCGGAGTGTTGAGCGATCACCTGTACAAACGGACGGGCGACCTGCAAAAGGCCCGACGCAACGTCATCATCCTGGGCATGGGTGGCGCGCTGATCTTCCTGCTGCCGGTGATGTTCCTGACTGACCTGACGGTCGTATCGGGCTGCCTGTGTGCGGCGTTCTTATCGATGGAGTTGGTGATTGCCCCATTGTGGGCGGTGCCCATGGACATCACTCCCCGTTACTCGGGAACGGCAAGCGGCTTCATGAACATCGGCTTCGGCGTCGCCGGAATCACCTCGCCATTGTTATTCGGTTTCATCATCGACAAGACAGGCAACTGGCAGCTGCCATTTGTCCTCTCGATTGGCCTGCTGTTACTCGGCACCCTGCTGTCATTCTGGATGCGTCCGGACAGGCCGTTCATCGATAGTGACGATGCCGCACCGAGTACCGAGGCCATCGACATTATCAACCCACCGTTGCCAGTCGATCCAGGCTGATTGCTTGGCGGAATGCAACAACTCGAAGTGGCGCGCACTGGCAACAGACGGTCGTGCCGCGAATATCGCACAGGATAAAACATGCAGCTCAATGAAGAAGAAAAGGCGATGCTCGCCGGTGAGATGGGTGAAGTCGCACAGATCGCGATACAACACCAGATTATGGTCGGCGATTTTTTTGGCGCGCGCGACTTTGTCCCCATCACGCAAGCGCACATCATGGCCGATACGGAAAGCCTCGGCCAGGCGGGAGTCATGTGGCTGGAACGTCTCTGCGACGTCAAGGATGGGCAGCACCGCGTGCGTGTGCCGACCATCACCGATCCGCGCGGGACCGACTTCTCCAAGGCCGACGACTTGGGTCAGCGCTCATGGATGTTGGAGCTGGAACGTCGCGCGATCGATGCATTTGTCAAACTCGGTGTCAGTATGACGGACACTTGTATCAACTACCAGACGGTGCTGGCAGCGACGCGCGGCGAACACGTCGCGTTTGGCGACACCGGTGTCGTGATCTATTCCAACTCCATCAACGGCGCGCGTTCGAACTTCGAGGGTGGTCCTTCCGCGATGTCGGCCGGCTTGACCGGACGCACCCCGCGCTACGGTTTTCATCTTGACGCGCACCGTCAGGCGACGATGCGTATCAACCTCGACGTTACGCCGAAAACGCTCAACGAGTGGGGCGCGCTGGGTGGCGTGATCGGGCGCTTGGCAGGTAACTATTGGGAGGTGCCGGTAATCGAGGGCATCAGCAGCGCGCCGACTTCGGACGAGTTGAAACACTTCGGTGCAGCGATGGCGAGCTTCGGATCAATCGCATTGTTCCATATCGTTGGCCTCACGCCGGAGGCATCGCGCCTGGAGGATGTTGGCGGACAGAAACTTCCGGTGCGCCATCGTCTCAACCGAAGCGACATCGACGCTTTGACGAAAAGCTATGCCGTGGAGAAGACTATTGACGTTGTCGTGTTCTCCGCACCGCAGCTTAGCTTGTACGAACTGCGCTCACTCGCTGAACTGTGCGACGGTCGTCGCTTCAAGATCCCGTTGTTGGCGGTCACCAGCCCTCAGGTAAAACCTGATGCGGATCGTTTCGGCTTCACCGAACGCATTGAGGCGGCGGGTGGCACCGTGATGTCGGGCATGTGCTTCTACCAGTCGTATGCACGCGAAATCGCGGAGGCCAAGGGCTGGAAACGGCTCGCCAGTAATAGCGCTAAGTTGATCAACATCCTCGGCGGGTATGGCTACATACCGATGCTCGCGTCGATGGAAGAGTGTGTGAATGCCGCTGAAACGGGAGAACTAAAATGAGTGAACTTGTCTTAACTGCGCGTTATGCGATGGGGAACAAGGTAGCGGCCGAAGCGCTTGTGGCGAAAGACGGGTTTTCCGCACGCTACGATCTGAACCGCTTGCGCGGCGTGTTTTCCCGGCCGACCCATAAGCTTGTCGGCCAATCCTACATTGGTAAGATTCTGGTACTCGATACCGCCAAGGGTGGCGTGGCGAGTGCGTGGATGCTGAACGAAATGCGCTCGCGCGACATGGTACCGCTCGCCATCGTGTTCAACAGCGTCAATCCGATACTCGTTCAAGGTGCGGCCCTTAGCGGAATCTCGATGATGGCCGGATTCGACGAGGACATAACGTCGTTGATTCCCCATGGCGCGATGGTGGAGATTGATCCGGCAACGAAGACCGTGCGTGTGCTGGGCGGACCGGGTAGCACATCGAAAGCCGCAGAAGAACACCGGACAGCGAACAGTTCACTGCAGAAAGTACGCTTTATCGATCGCGGATAACGAGCAACACGCTGCCGCCGGCCGCAAGAGCCGCCAGACCGTCACGCGGCGACGCTGGCGTGCTGGTCTGACGTGGTCTGTATGGTGTTGAAAAGCGACGAGCTGATCGGCAACGGTCCCGATACACTCAGTTTGAATTCATAGTTCTCGGGAAGAATGTGGAACGTAGAGTGTTCACGCGCCTGCCCGAGCGTGCAATAGGACGTCCGTTGCATGACGATGGTCGAGGCACGCGAGCGCAGGGCGAGTTCGCGACAGATTACGCGTTTGGCTTGTTCTGCGCGGATGCGAATGTCGGCGCGGGCGATTTGCGCGGTCGTGAAGCGGTCGATCAATCCATAGATCGGATAGCGTTGCGCGTCGCCCCAGCTGACGTCAGCGTTGTCCAGCCACAGATAACCATAGGCGACGGCGATGGGTTTGTTATCGACCAGATACAGGCGCTTCAGAAAATGCAATTGCGTGACGTCTTGCCCGAAGCTGGCGACGAGTTCATTGGGCATGATGGTCGGCGTGAATTCCAGCAATTGCGTTTGCGGCACCACCCCTTGCTTGAGCAGGACGTCATAGAAACCCTCAAGATCCCCCAACTCATGATGCATGATCTGGCTCGAGACGAACGTCCCCTTGCCTTGCTTGCGCGTAACGACTCCCTGGCGGCACAACTGGTTAATGGCCTGACGAACCGTGACACGGCTGACTGCGAACTGCTCAACCATATCCGCTTCGGAAGGCAGACGCGCCGAAGGCGGATATTTACCCTGCGCGATGTCGCGCGCGAGTTCATCGGCAATCTGCACGTATAGCGCAACACTACTATGCCGATCGAGTTTCATTTGAATGCCTTGATTTCGCAGAGCGCGCCGACGGAATTAACTTGTATTGACTCATATTATAGCAGTCAGGTGTCCTGCGGTGTTGTCTTCGAGCGAAAACTGATACTAATTTAGCCATCCTTCCTTCGGCGGAACTGAAATAAAGTCACGATACGAATCCGAGCTTTAGCCTATTCGACTAGACCGGACGGGACGTACAAAGTGGCGACGTTCAATCGAGCGATGACAAGACCGGGCAGTGCCATTCCAGCCCAGCATTCCGGCAGCATTTGACAACAAACGGTAGCGGCCCCAATCGAAGAATGCGCGCTAGATGACGGCGTCGGATTCATCGCCGCGATGCTTGAGGCCGTCGTACTGCTTGATTGCGGTGGTGTTGGCCAAGTGGGGTGAATACCCAGCGGCAGCCAGCCCGTCAACCAGCCAGTCAACGTTCGGATTCGTACCGTGACTTTATTCGTCGGCTTGGCCGAAGGGAGGACGGCTAGATGATTATCCGTTGTGGACGCAATTCAACGCCGGAAGTCTAAACGGTGCTGAGAAGACACTACTCTGCTTAATGAGTTATGGTCGATGAGTCATCGAGTTAAACGACGCAACAGCACCCATAACTACCAAGATTGCTAACTTAGTGGATGCGATCGCTGATTGGAAAAAACGCAAAATTCGGCGTACCGACCAGCCGGGGCAAATGCCATGACGAGCATGCAAATCTCACCGATAGCGCCGTCGCCAGCAACGCTCAAACCGCATGAGCGACGGTTCAGCAGCTAAAACTTGCCGGGCGCGTGTGCGCTCGGCAGCATGGCATTGTCCGGTCGTCAGACGCGTTGTACCATGGGCGACGCCGGCACGACGGCGTCCTTTCATGGAGCAGCAGATGCGCATTGCGAGCCCGGCCGAGACTTCCGATCCATCCGACACCACTAGCCAACGCGCCCTGTTGCGCAGGCTGTTGGACGCGGCGGTCGCTGCGGCCCAGCCCGCGCTGTGCGTCCCGCCGGCCTTGCCCGAGGCCCCGGCGGGACGGCTGATCGTCATCGGCGCCGGCAAGGCATCGGCCGCCATGGCCCGCGCCGTCGAAGACAACTGGCCCGGCCCGCTGAGCGGCCTGGTGGTCACCCGCTACGGCTATGCGGTGCCGTGCGCCCGCATCGCCATCGTCCAAGCCGCCCACCCGGTGCCGGACCTGGCCGGACTGCATGCGGCGCGGCGCATCCTCGAACTCGTGCGCGGACTGAGCGTCGACGACACGGTGCTGTGCCTTATTTCCGGCGGCGGCTCGGCGCTGCTGCCGCTGCCGGCCGATGGCGTCAGCCTGGAAGACAAGCAAGCGATCAATCAGGCGCTGCTCGCTTGCGGCGCCAGCATCGGCGAAATCAATTGCGTGCGCCGTCATCTGTCCGGCATCAAGGGCGGCCGCCTGGCCGCCGCCTGCCATCCGGCGCGCGTCGTCACGCTGCTGATCTCGGACGTGCCGGGCGACGATCCGCGCGACATCGCTTCCGGCCCGACGGTGGCCGACGCCAGCACCTGCGCGGACGCGCTGGCGATCATCGGCCGCTACGGCATCGCCCTGCCCGAGCATGTGCTCGACGTGCTGCGCAGCGGCCGCGGCGAAACGGTCAAGCCCGGCGACCCGCGCCTGGCGCGCGCCGAAACGCGCCTCATCGCCACGCCGCAGATGGCGCTGGAGGCGGCCGCCCAGGTGGCCGCCGACGCCGGTTTCACCGCCCATATCCTCGCCGACAGCATCGAAGGCGAGGCCCGCGACGTCGGCAAAGTCATGGCCGCCATCGCCCTGCAGACGGCACGGCGCGCGCAACCGTTCGCGCCGCCGTGCGTCTTGCTGTCCGGCGGCGAGACCACCGTCACGGTGCGCGGCCAGGGGCGCGGCGGCCGCAACGTCGAATTCCTTCTCGCCTGCGCCATCGCACTGCGCGGTGCGCCGGACATCCATGGACTGGCGGCCGACACGGACGGTGTCGATGGCCAGCAGGATATCGCTGGCGCCTGCATCGGGCCCGATACGCTGGACCGCGCATGGGCGCAGGGCTTGCACCCGCTCGACAGCCTCGACGACAACGATGGCCATGGTTTTTTTCAGGCGCTCGGCGATAGCGTCGTGACCGGCCCGACGCTCACCAACGTCAACGACTTTCGGGCCTTGCTGATTACTGCCGCGGACGGGTCTTGCGCCGAATAAAGCGCCCGGCGCGCCGACCTGCAGCGCTGCGCAAAGCGATGCAGGCAGACGCAGGCCGATGTCGTGGACTCTGCCTGCGCGACGCTGGATGCCGGTCTGCGAGCCCGATCCGAAAACTACTGCTGCCGCTCATCGGCCGGCTTGCGCCAGACCTGCGTCTGGCCCAGCACGCGCGTGCCCAGGAAGCCACCCTTCGATAGTTCGCCCCCAACACCCAGGCTCAATATGCAGTCGTAGCTTTCCAGGTCTGGCCGCACCGGCATGTGGCGATTCCACGGATCGCGCGCCGGGTCGGGCCGCCGCAGCTCGTCGCGCACGCCGGCCGGTATGGCCGTCGCCGGCGGCGGTTCCGCCCGCGCGACCTCGCTCAGGGCCGGCAACGATAGTCCGCTGGCGCTGCACAGGGCCGCGTCGCAGGTCGGCGCGCGTTGCGTCGCCGGCGGCTGGGCGGATTGCGCCGCCGCCGGCACAGCGGCCAGCGCAAGGGCCAGCCATCCCAGCCATTTTCCGCAGGTCCGGATCAGATGTTGTTTCATGCGTACTCCCTACTTTATATGTCCCACTTGCCGAGCAGGCGCTGCGGCGATTATAGATCGCCCTGACAAACCGGGTCGGCCGCCGCCGAAAAGTCCGCACCGGCCGCCATCTGCGCTTGCTATAATCGCGGCATGGGCAAATTGCTAAATCGTCGACGGCTGCAGATCTGGATCGCGTGTTTCGCGATCCTGCTCAATGCGCTGGCGCCGACGATCGCGCACGCGCTGTCCGCCGTCCAT
>Ga0209848_1000759_pt1 | contig 10838 bp, 11 predicted proteins | sample OrgsoiDNA_201062_FD_185810 | JGI IMG/M metagenome (GOLD analysis project Ga0209848, IMG submission 185810) | Permafrost soil microbial communities from the Arctic, to analyse light accelerated degradation of dissolved organic matter (DOM) -... | ecosystem: Environmental > Terrestrial > Soil >...
CCTCGACGACGCCCGATCACGCTCGACTACTCGTGATGCATCGCGCCGCCGCGCCGCACATTCAGCGCGCCCGCGCCGCTGGCCGGTTCTTGCGCCATGCCGGGCGCGCGCGGCGCCGGCGGCAGCTCGCCGGCCCACTCGTGCGCCAGCGTGCCCGCCGGATGCTGGTACCAGCCCGGGTCCTGGTAATCGCCATGCGCCAGCCCCTCGCGCACCTTCAGCGTGGTGAACATGCCGCCCATGTCGATGCCGCCGAACGGCCCCTGCCCCGACATCATCGGCAGCGTGTTCTCCGGCAGCGGCATCTGCATGCCGTTCATCGCGCCGCCCTTATCGCCCATCACCATATAACCGGGCACCAGATTGTTGATGCGCTGCGCCACGCCGCTGTGGTCCACGCCTATCATCGTCGGCACCGCATGGCCCATCGCGTTCATCGTGTGGTGCGCTTTGTGGCAGTGGAAGGACCAGTCGCCCGGCGCGTCGGCGACGAACTCGATGGCGCGCATCTGCCCGACGGCGATATCGGTGGTCACCTCCGGCCAGCGCGCCGACGGCGGCACCCAGCCGCCATCGGTGCCCGTCACCTCGAAGCGGTGGCCGTGCAAATGGATGGGATGATTGGTCATCGTCAGATTGCCGACGCGGATGCGCACCCGGTCGTCCTTGCGCACCACCATCGCATCGATGCCGGGGAAGGCGCGGCTGTTGAAGGTCCACAGGTTAAAGTCCAGCATCGTGTTGACCTTGGGCGTGTAGCTGCCCGGATCGATGTCGTAGGCGTTGAGCAGGAAGACGAAGTCGCGGTCGACCGCATGCTGCGACGGCAGCTTCGGATGCGTGATCCAGAAGCCCATCATCCCCATCGCCATCTGCGCCATTTCGTCGGCGTGCGGGTGGTACATGAAAGTGCCCGCGTCCTTCGCGACGAATTCGTAGACGAAGGTTTTACCAGGCTCGATACCCGGCTGCGTCAGGCCGGTCACGCCGTCCATGCCGTTGGGCAGGCGCTGGCCGTGCCAGTGCACGCTGGTGTGCTCGGGCAGTTTGTTGGTGACGAAGATGCGCACGCGGTCGCCCTCCACCACTTCGATGGTCGGCCCCGGACTCTGGCCGTTGTAACCCCACAGATTGGCCGTCATGCCGGGGGCGATTTCGCGCACCACCGGCTCGGCCACCAGATGGAATTCCTTGACGTTGTCCTTCATCCGCCACGGCAGCGTCCAGCCGTTCAGCGTGACGACCGGGTTGTAGGGCCGGCCGTTGGGCGGCATCAGCGGCGGCATCGTCGCGGCCGACGATTGCGTAGCCGCCTCCGGCAGCGAGGCTATCGCCGCCTTGCTCACCATGCCGGCGCCGACCAGCGCGGCGCCACTCAAAAACGATCTGCGGGTAGTCATGGTTGTGCTCCTGTTTTTTCGGTCGACGCCGCGCCGTCGGACAAGCGTCCGCCCAGCGCCGCTTCCAGATTGGTCTGCGCGATCCAGTATTCCTTGAGCGCGACGATATAGCCGTTGACGGCGCCGGCCTGCTCGCGCGCGTCGGCCAGCAGCTCGAAGGCGCTGAGCAGCATGCCGTTATAGCGCAGCAGCGTCTCGTCCGAAATCTGCTTGCGCAGCGGCAGAACCTCGTCGCGATAGTGGCGTGCCAAGTCATACGAAGCGCGATAGTCGGCGTAGCTGACGCGCGCCTCGCTGCGCGCGTTGGTCGCCGCCTCGGCCAGCCGGCTGGCTGATTGCATATACACCGCCTCGGCCCGCGCCACGCGCGCCGTGCCCCAGTCGAACAGCGGAATCTCCAGCGTCAGCTGGTAGCCGCGCACGTGTGGCTCGCCGGCGTCGGCGTTGTTGACGGCGCCCAGATCGAGCACGTTGATGAAGCGCGTGGTCTTGGTCAGACCCAGCGCCGACGCGGTCTGCTGCGTGTCCAGCGTCGCGGCCTGGATGTCGAGACGCTCGCGCAGCGCGCGTTCTTCGACCTCCTTCAACTCGATCAACGATGGCGGCAACTCGGGCAAACGGTCGGGCAGCGCGTAGTTGATTTGTGCGCCGTTCAGGCCCATCAAACGGGTCAGCTTTTCGCGCGCGGCGACGGCGCTGCGGCCGGCGTGGCTTGCATCGGCGACGGCTTGCGCGAAATACGCCTGCTCGCGCGCCAGATCGAGCTGGCTCCAGTTGCCGGCCTTGCGCATGCGTTCGGCCAGCTCCGCGCTGGCCTGCGCCGAGGCGCTGACATCCTTGGCATAGCCTACGCCCTGCGCCGCCGCCACGGCCTCGTAATACGCGCGGCGCGTGTCGGCGGCCACCATCAGCGCGGCGTTGCTGACTTGCAGCTTGGTCTGTTCGTAGCGCTGCGCTTCCAGCCTGGCGGCCAGCGGCAGGGTAATCAGATTGACCAGATTGAAGGTCAGCGTGCGTTCGATGCCAACTTCACCACCGCCATGCACCCGCTGAAAATCGAACGATGGATTTTGCAGGCGACCAGCCTGCGCAAGGTCCGCCTGCGCGATACCGAGCGACCAGTAGCTCGCTTGCAGGCCGCGATTATTCAACAGCGCGACCTGCACCGCCGCATCGGCCGACAGCGGCTGCGCCAGCATCTTGTCGATCATCGACGACAGCGCGCGGGCATCATCGTCGTTGCGCAGCACGCGCGTTGGCGCGCCGGCGCCGCTACGCTGGGCGCTGGCCTGTGCGGCGGCGGCGTAGCCGTCCTGCGGCGACGGTGAGGCGCAAGCGGCCAACAACGCGGCCAGCGGCAACGCCAGCGCCGCCGTATATTTATACGTACAACTCATGGTTCCAACCTCGGAATAAAGATTCGCATCGTGCGCCGCACGATGCATAAGAAAATCAGGGATGAGCGAGAGCGTGACGCTCCGCCGCCGTAATCAGGCGCGCGGGCTTTGCGGAGGACGTTCGGGAAGAGCCAGATCAACGGCGGGAAGAAAATCGGCATACAGCGCCGGCGGCTCGGACAGCTTATCCAGCATCGGCATCACAGCCAGCGTGGAAGTCGAAGCAAGGACGGCGCCGACGCAGCACGCCGCGCAATCGCATTTGGCGTGCCTAGTCGCGCAGTGGTCGGCGTGGTGATCGTGATGAAGTTGATTCGCAACCGCGCCGTCATGCGCCATGGCCGCCGGCATCGCGGCATGATCGTGGTCGTGGGCCCGCGCCATCGTCATTGATGACTTGGAGTCATGCGTCTGCGACGCGCACGGCATCATCGTCGCCGACGCGTATGCCTGGAACGGCATAGCCAGCAACAACAGCCAAACGACAAGGAATCGCAGCAGCGCAGTCATGGCCGGCATGGTATCACAGCCAACCCCACAGCCTATCCTGCCGCCGAATACTACGGCCGGAATTCACCGCGCCGCAACCGCCCCGCCATCAGCTCAAGCCAGCCGCACCAGCGGATTGGCGATGATGTTGTCGATCTGCCGCACCGCTTCCTCGCAGGCGGCCGCGATGGCGTCGTCCTCGCTGTCGCGCACGAACTGCATCGTCGCGCCCTCGAACACTTCGACGCCGTCGGCGTTGGCGCGCGCGATGTCGCAGCTGGCGCTCCACTTGCCGGCGCCGTTGGGCAGCGCGACCGGGATGATTTCCCAGCCCTTGTAATGGATTTTCGATGAGCTGCTCATGTCGCTGCCTCCTTATTCCGCGCGGCCATCGCCAGCCGGTTGTCGACTTCCGTTTTCGCCACTTCAAGTCCCGACAGCTGCGCGATCTGCGGCGTCGCGTGGCCGCCCAGCGTCAGGCTTTGGGTGTCGCCATGGAGCGGCTCGGCGTCGCCCACGGGCGCGATGTGGTATTCAAAATCCCATAAATCGTCGTGGCCCTTGAGCGGCGTGACGGCGATCGTGTAGCCGCGATATTCCTCGGTCAAGCTGTCCATCGAACTCTCCTTCTGATGTGCAAGAGACTAGCATGAAGCAGCCCATCGTCCGCGCACGGCTGGCCGGGCGCGGACGATGGGCAAACGGCTTATTCGGCCGGTACCGCCGAACGGCCGATGGCCTGGTCCATATTCGCCAGATACCACGCCATCGACGACATCACCGCCACGTGGCGCTTCAGGTTCGTCGCGTCGACCTTGTCGAGCGTGTCGGCCGGCGTGTGGTGGTAGTTGAAGTAGGCGTGGTTGTCGACGTGCGGCGCGAACACCGGCACGCCGGCGTGCTCCAGCATGCTCAAATCGGCCTCGCCCACTTCGTCGCGGCGCGTGAAGACGTCGGCGCCGATCGGATGCAGGGCCTTTTGCAGCGGCTCGAAGTATTTGACCACGCCCGGCGCGACGCTGGAGACGATGCCCCACGGACGGCCGCCGCCGCTGTCGCTCTCGATGCCGGCGAACTGCTTGTCCAGCGCGTCCTTGTTGGCGGCGAAGTAGGCCTTGCCGCCACGGGTGCCGTTTTCCTCGTTCATCCAGGCGATCATGCGGATGGTGCGGCGCGGGTGCAGATTGAGTTTTTTCAGCGTCTCGATCACACCCATCGCGCCGGCCACGCCGGTGCCGTCGTCGTTGGCGCCGGTGGCCAGGTCCCAGGAATCGAGGTGGCCGGAGACGACGACGATTTCGTCGGCCTTGTCGGAGCCTGGAATGTCGGCGATGACGTTGAAGCTGTCGGCATCGGGGAAGATTTGCGGCGTCAGCGTCAAATGCATTTGCAGCGGGCCGCGGGCGGACAGGCGGTCGATCAGCATCGCGTCTTCGGCCGTGACGGCGGCGGCGGGAATGCGCGCGCCGTCGACCAGGCCGGTGGCGCCGGTGTGCGGGATGCGGAAGTCGGCGCCGCCGATCGAGCGCACCAGCGCGGCGGCCGCGCCCATCTGCGCGGCCATCTTCGGACCGTTGAAACGCAGGTTGGAACCATGGCCGTAGGCCTGGCCGGCCATGCCGCGGTCGGCCATCTCCTGGTCGAAGGCGGCGTCGAACAGCACGATGCTGCCCTTGACCTGGGATTCATGCGCCTTCAGGTCGTCCAGATCGTGCACCACCAGCAGCGGCGCGGTCAGGCCGGCGGCCGGCGTGGCGCCCGATCCGCCCAGCGCCGTCAACACGACACGCTGCGTGATGCCGGCCGGACGGCCCGCGTATTCGACCAGCTCGGCCGTCTCCGCGCCGCGCACCCAGTGCGGCACCTTGACCGGTTGCAGCGTGACGGTGGCGCCCAGCTTGCGCATCGCCGCCGCGACCTGCTGCACCGCCGCCGCCGCGCCGGCCGAACCGGACAGGCGTGGGCCGACCAGGTCGGTCAGGTCGGACAAGCGCTCGTAGGCGTAGTCGCTTTGCATGGCGGTGTCGCGGATCTGGCCCAGCGTGGCGGCATCGTTGGGCGCGGCCAGCGCGCCGGCGCTGACGAGGCAGCCGATTAAAGTGGTCAGCACGGGCTGGCGCAGCGCATTCTTGAAGACGGATTTCATGCAGGTCCTATCAAAAAATTAAGGGGAAATCTTGGGGCGAGCTAAACGATAGCGCACTTGACAATAATGCGCCATAGGTAAGTATTTACTGCATTCGTGCGGGTTGCAACAGTGGCGCGATTTTCTTGGGTGAAACGAGGGCGAAAAAATCGGCCAGCCTGCCATTCAGCCGCTCACGCCTCTTACACAGGTACATTGTCTGCAAAGCAGCATAATTCGGCGCAAGGTTAAAGTCATTAGCGCGCCCCCTATTCGATTACTGAAGACGCATCGGCATTGTCGCTTGCGTCAGGGTAGGCCAGCGCGCCGCCATGTAGTCGATAAAGATCGTCGCAGCGAGCCCCATGCGGCGTTGCGGCCGCATGCAATAGACGCCGGTTTCGCGGCCAGTCCATTGCGGCAGCACCTGTACCAGATCGCCGGCATGGATCGCTGAAGCCATGGTTACAAAGGAATGAAAGGCTATCCCCAAGCCGTCCATGCATAGCCGCCGGATAGCATCCGCATTATCCCCTTTGACGCGGCCATGCGGCTCCAGCGTGCGCTCCTCCCCTACACAAAACAGACGCCACAGCTTGCCGTCCTGGCTGGCACTGGATACCAAGCACTGATGCTGGTACAGGTCCTCCAACGCGGCCGGTGTTCCGTAACGTTCGAGATAAGCCGGCGCCGCCACCAGAATGCGGCGGTTATCCAGCAGCTTGTGCGCGACCAGCGATGAATCCCTCAGGCGGCCTATGCGCAGGGCCAGCATGACGCCCTCCGCGACCAAGTCGACATAGCCGTCGCTCAGACGCAAATCCAACTGAACTTGGGGGCAAGCTTCCAGAAAACCGGCCAAGTGCGGCACCACATGGCTGTGGCCGAAGGCAACCGGCGCGCTGACGACCAAGGTGCCGCGAGGCACGTCCTGCTCATCCCGCACCATCTCGTAAGCTGCCCGGACTTGCGCCAGCGCATTACTGCACTCGGCAAAATATCGCTGGCCGGCGTCGGTCAGCGACATCGCGCGCGTGGTGCGATTCAACAGCGTGGTGCCCAAATGCTGCTCCAGCGCCTTGACCAGTCGGCTGACCGATGAGGGGGTCATAGCCAGCGCATCAGCGGCGCGGACAAAGCTGCTGTGCTCAACGACGGTGACAAAGGTGCGCACCAGGTGAAGTGTAGGCTCGCTCATTACTACTCCCCAGGAATGAATGCATGTTATTTTTAGCTATTATCAATAAAAATACGCATGGCTACAATGGCATTTTTTTGGGGCCATACATGCAAACTTCTCATTCGGCGCGCGCGTTTCGCGCACTTCACAATCAGACCCAACCTTTATTATTGCCCAATGCCTGGGACGCGGGCAGCGCGCGCTTGATCGAAAGCCTGGGCGCCGCCGCCATTGCCACCACCAGCGCGGGCGTGGCGTGGTCACTCGGTTACCGTGACGGCAACGCACTACCCGTTGAAGAGTATGTCGCACGTGCAGCATCGATTGCCCGGGTGATCTCGGTACCGCTGAGCGTCGATATTGAGGGCGGTTATGCAGATGACCCTGGCAAGGTGGCTGAGACGGTTTCGCGGTTTATCGATGTCGGCGCTGTCGGCATCAACATTGAGGATGGCAGCGGATCGCCGCAGCGGCTATGCCGCAAGGTGGAGGCGGTACGGACAGTTGGCGAGCGGTACGGTGTTCCGCTGTATATCAACGTCCGTACCGACGTCTATGCGCGCGGCTTGGCAGCGGAGGGACTAAGGGTGGCAGAGGTACTGGCGCGCGCACAGGGATACCGCGCCGCAGGCGCGGATGGCCTGTTTGTGCTGGGTTTGGTCAATGCCAAGGAAATGAGTGTAATCGCCCGACACAGCGGCCTGCTGTTGAACGTGATCGTCTGGCCCGATCTTCCACCGCTGGATGCCTTGGCGGCGTTTGGTGTGCGCCGTGTCAGCGTCGGTTCGTGGTTGCCGCAAACGCTGTGGACACACACCGAACAACTGGTCCGAGGATTCCTGCGAGAGAATGTGCATGCGCGAATGATGGCGGACGCAACACCTTACGCGGCAGTCAACGCGACGTTCTGACACATCAGAATTTCCTAGAAGTAGCATTAACCATGCGCAGTTGGTGATAGGCGAGTTGGCGGACGAAACAAGCGAACAACGTTGCCAACTCCAGCAAGAAGCCACCGTCTCAACAAGTGAAAGTAATCCTATGCAAGCCCCGCCAGACGATTTGCCGACCTATCGAGTGCTCACCGGGCCGGATGATGCAAAGTTTTGCCGGCGGGTCAGTGAGGCGCTCGCGCTAGGGTATGTGCTTTACGGTACGCCCTCGGTCACATTTAATGGGGAAAACGTGATCGTGGCCCAAGCCCTGGTCTGGCCTGCGACCGACGCTGAGTAGTCATCAGCCGGCCAATATGGGACATCCAGATCATGAAGTCTGTTGATTCCGGTCCCAGGGCGGAGTAGCCAATAGCCTGGACCGGTGTACGCGCCCGCGATTGATTTGGCGCCGCCCATCGTTTACCATGAAACCCCGCTCCCGACCGAAAGCCGCCATGCTCAAGGGTCCCCTGTGCACCGTCCGTCATTTGCTGACGGCCGACCTGAACGCCTTCATCGCCCTGGTCAACGACCTGCCCTCGCGCGGCGATTATTTTTCCGCGCAGTTCAAGTCGCCCGAAGCCATGCGCAAGGAGTTCATGCAGAACGGCTTCGTCACCGAGGACAGCGAGCTGTTCGTCATCGAGGACCAGCGCCACCACGTCGTCGGCGTCATCACCCATTTCAAAAGCCGCACGCCGGTTTCGCGCGAGATCGGCTACCGCCTGTTCGATCCGGCGCTGGCCGGGCGCGGCTACACCAGCGAGGCGTTGCGGCTGCTGGTCGACTATCTATTCAATGTGCACCAATACCACCGCCTGGAGCTGTTGACCGCGCCCGAAAACAGCGCCTCCGTGCGCGTCGCCGAGAAGTGCGGCTTTGCCGTGGAAGGCCTGCTGCGCCAGGCTTTCTTCATCCGCGGCCGGTATTGCGACGTCAGCCTCTACGCCCTGCTGCGGCCCGATTGGGAACGCCGGCGCAGATGAAAGCAGATGTTACCAGGCTGTTACAGCGGAGCTTGAGTGTAAGCAGGTGTATAAGACGTGGCACGAATTTCTGGGGCCGATATAGTGAAGTCATACAACGGCTGCGGATCATCCCGATCGGCGCCGGTGCCAGGAGAAAATACCATGTTGAACAAAACAGTATTAGGTGTTGTGACCTTGGCCGCTGCAGCGATATCCTCGACGGCAATGGCTGATGACCGCGGTTTCGATACCGCAGCAGGCGCGGTGGTCGGTGCCGCCATCGGCGCCAACAGCGGCGGCCGGAATGGCGCACTGGTGGGTGGCCTGGTCGGCGCGGCCGTTGGTAACAGCCTGAGCAACAGCGGTCGTTATTATGGCCCGCGTGAACGGGTCTATGTGTCGGGTCCGGCCTACTATCCATCGGCCCCGGTCTACTATGCCCCGGCGCCGCGTTACTACGGCCCTCCGGTGGTCTACGTTGAGCCGGGCCGCGGTTACTACCATGGCTACCGCGATGTCCACTACTACGGCCACTACGATCACTATCGCCGCTAATCCGGCGGCCTGACGAAAAGCCCGACGCGAGTCGGGCTTTTCGCATAGGCGAGCCAGGTTCAGCGCGCCACGATCAGGCGCAGGCCCAGGCCGACGAAGACCGTGCCGGCCACGCGGTCCAGCCACATGCCGGCGCCGGGATGACCGTTGATCCATTTACCGACCGCGCCCGAAAAATAGCCGAGCAGGCCGAACAGCACGCATGCCTGCGCCGTGAAGACCAGTCCCAGCTGCGCCGTCTGCCAGCTGACCGCGCCGTTGGCCGGGATCACGAACTGCGGCAGGAATGACAGGAAAAACAACACCACCTTGGGATTGATGGCGTTGGCGAACAGCCCCTTGGCGAACAGCCGCGGCAGCGATTCCTCCGCCACCACCGCGCCATCGACGCGCGCGCCGCCGCGGCTGCGCAGCGCGCCCATGCCCAGCCAGATCAGATACAGTCCGCCGGCGACCTTGAGCGCGGTAAACGCCAGCGGCGATGCCTTGATCAGCGCGCTCACGCCCAGCGCCGCCAGCACCGTATGGCTGAGGCAGCCCAGCGCGCAGCCGAGGCCGAAGACCATGCCCTGGCGTCGTCCGCGCGACATGCCCACGCCCAGCACCATCAAATTATCCGGCCCCGGCGTGGCGGTGATGAGCACGGCGGCGCCGAGAAAAGCCAGGCATTGTTCTGGAGCGATCAGCATGGTATGTCCCGCAAAAAAATAATCCGCCATCATACCGTGGCGGCGCCGCGCGGCAAAATCTGGGGCAAGCGGCGGCGACGGCAACGCCAGCGTCAGCACGGTGCCTGCCGCAACAACACTATCACGCCACGGCCGTCCGGCCGCCGCATGAATCTGCGGCCGAGATAGCCTTGCGGACAGATTGTCGATTAAAATGTTTTATTGCAAAATTATCATAGCCACGCCGTCACAATAGCGGCCACCCGTCATGATCCCAGCTCGTCAGATGTTATTCGGCAGTGTTGTGGCGCTGCGCCCTTGCTGGCTGGCGCTGGCCCTGCTGTTGGCGGCGTTGTGCGCGACGCCGGCGGCCATCGCGGCCGGCGTCGCCACGTCGGCCGCCCCCGCGCTGCTTGACGGCAGCCGCAGCGTGGACCTGGCCGCGCACGCCATGCTGTACCAGGCCGGCGGCGAAGCATTGCCGGCCGACGCCACCGCCCTGCCCGCGCTGCTGGCGCAACTGACGCCGGCCGCCAAGGTCAAGCTGCTGGGCGGCGGCTACTGGCTGTACGCCCGGCTGCGCAACGACAGCCGGCAAACGGACTGGGTCATCGATCCCAACGACACGCTGATCGACCGGGTTGAAATCAACGTCTACGGCGCCGACGGCAGCACCCGCCAGCTGCTGACCGGCTACCGCCAACCGCACGAATACCTGCTCCACTACGGCAAGGACATCACGCTCCAGCCGGGCCAGACCTACCAGTTGCTGATCCACTTCGCCAGCCCGTATTACGCGCGCACGCCGGTGTTCTCGGTCAGCCCGCAAACGCTGTACCGCCGCCTGGTCGCGCGCGAGAACGTGCTCATCATCGGCTCCATCGGCGCGCTGTTGGCGCTGGCCGTGTTCAACTTCTTCCTCTATTCCTATACACGTGACCGCTCCTCGCTGTACTACGCGCTGTATGTGCTGTGCTATGCCGTGGCCTGGGCGGTGACCTTCCACCTGGCCGCCGACCTGTTCGACTGGCACGACCTGCACTGGCATTACGTGCCCTTCTTCCTGCTGCCGGTGCTCAGCACGCTGTTCTACACCAACTTCCTGCGCCTGCCCGTCAACG
>Ga0209848_1000764_pt1 | contig 10772 bp, 11 predicted proteins | sample OrgsoiDNA_201062_FD_185810 | JGI IMG/M metagenome (GOLD analysis project Ga0209848, IMG submission 185810) | Permafrost soil microbial communities from the Arctic, to analyse light accelerated degradation of dissolved organic matter (DOM) -... | ecosystem: Environmental > Terrestrial > Soil >...
ATGGACGCGCGCCTGCCGGAGTTCATCGCCAAGCTGAAAGAGGGCGATCTGGTGGTCATCACCGCCGATCACGGTTGCGATCCAACGTGGCCCGGCTCCGACCACACGCGCGAGCATATTCCGATGATCTTCTTCGGCCCCGGCGTCAAGCCGCAGGCGCTCGGCATCTCCGAAACCTTCTCCGACATCGGCCAGACGCTGGCCCATCACCTCGGCGTCAAACCACTCTCGAACGGAAGCAATCTGTTATGACCATCATCACCGACTTCAAACGGAACGAAGCGGTCCCACTGGACCTGGGCTGGATCAACCATATCCACATCAACAAAGCCGCAGCCGACCGCCGCGCCGCCAGCCTGGCGAACCGCCGCACGGTGAAAAAAGAATACCAGGCCGCGTGGCTGGTCAAGGCCATCGGCCTGATCGACCTGACCACGCTGTCCGGCGACGACACGCCGGGCCGCGTCGAGCGCCTGTGCATGAAGGCCATGCGTCCGCTGCGTTCCGACCTGGTCTCGGCGCTGGGACTGGATGGCCATGTGCTGACCACTGGCGCGGTGTGCGTGTACCACGAGATGATCAAGCCGGCGACCCAGGTGCTGCAAGGGCGTCTGCCGATTGCCGCCGTATCGACCGGCTTCCCGGCCGGCCTGACCAGCATGGAAACCAAGGTGCGCGAGATCGAATTGTCGGTCGCCGCCGGCGCTTCGGAAATCGACATCGTCATCACCCGCCAGCATGTGTTGACCGGTAACTGGCAGGCGCTGTACGACGAGATGGTCGCGTATCGCAAGGCTTGCGGCGACGCGCACGTCAAGGCGATCCTGGCGACTGGTGAACTGGTCACGCTGGAAAACGTCGCCAAGGCTTCGTGGGTCTGCATGATGGCCGGTGCGGATTTCATCAAGACCTCGACCGGCAAGGAGCCGGTCAACGCAACGATCCCGGTGTCGCTGACGATGGTGCGCGCGATCCGCGAATATCACGAGCAGACCGGTTTCAAGATCGGCTACAAGCCGGCCGGCGGCGTCGGCACGGCCAAGGCCGCGCTGCAGTATCTGTCGCTGATGAAGGAAGAACTGGGCAACGAGTGGCTGGAGCCGCACCTGTTCCGCATCGGCGCATCGAGCCTGCTGACCGACATCGAGCGTCAGCTTGAGCACTACGTCACCGGCAATTACTCGGCCGCGCATCGTCACGCTCAACCATAAAACACGGACACGTCATGCCAACAATTAAAGAGATCCTCAACACCATGGACTACGGCCCAGCACCCGAAAGTCAAAAAGAAGCGCAGGCCTGGCTGGAGCAGCACGCCCGCACCTTCGGCCTGTTCATCGACAACGCGTGGAGCGCGCCGGGCGAATTGTTCGCCTCGACCAATCCGGCCGACGCATCGAAGCTGGCCGACCTGACGCAGGCGACCGGCGACGACGTCGACCGCGCCGTCGAAGCGGCCCGTCGCGCGCAGCCGGGCTGGCAGGCATTGGGCGGCCACGGACGCGCGCGCGTGCTGTACGCGCTGGCGCGCCTGCTGCAAAAGCATTCGCGTTTGTTCGCTGTGCTGGAGACGCTGGACAACGGCAAGACCATCCGTGAAACGCGCGACATCGACATGCCGCTGGCGGCGCGCCACTTCTACTACCACGCCGGCTGGGCACAACTGCAGGCCGAAGAATTCGCCGACTACCGCGCCGTCGGCGTGGTCGGCCAGATCGTGCCGTGGAATTTCCCGCTGCTGATGCTGTCCTGGAAAATCGCGCCGGCGCTGGCCGCCGGTAACACGGTCGTCTTCAAGCCGGCCGAATTCACCTCGCTGACGGCGATGCTGTTCGCCGAAATCTGCGTGCAGGCCGGCGTACCTGCCGGCGTCGTCAACATCGTCACCGGCGATGGCCGTGTCGGCGAAGCGATCGTCAACCATCCGGGTATCGACAAGCTGGCCTTCACTGGCTCGACCGAAGTCGGTCGCCTGATCCGCGTCGCCACCGCCGGCAGCGGCAAGAAACTGTCGCTGGAACTGGGCGGCAAATCGCCGTTCATCGTCTTCGAAGACGCGGACCTCGACGCCGCCGTCGAAGGCCTGGTCGATTCGATCTGGTTCAATCAGGGCCAGGTCTGCTGCGCCGGTTCGCGCCTGCTGGTGCAGGAATCGGTCGAGGAAAAATTCCTCGCCAAGCTGCGCGCGCGCATGGACAAGCTGACCCTCGGCTCGCCGCTCGACAAGTCGATCGACATCGGCGCGCTGGTCGATCCGGTGCAGCAGCAGCGTATCGCCGGCCTGGTCGAATCGGCCCGCGCCGAAGGCTGCACCGTGTACCAGTCCGCGTGCGAACTGCCGGCCAACGGCTCATGGTTCCCGCCGACGCTGATCACCGGCGCATCTACTTCAGCGGCCGTCGCGCAGGCCGAAATCTTCGGACCGGTGCTGGTGGCGATGAGCTTCCGCACGCCGCCGGAAGCGGTGCAGCTCGCGAACAACACCGTCTACGGACTGGCCGCCTGCGTGTGGAGCGAAAACATCAGCCTCGCGCTGGACGTCGCGCCGCAGATCAAGGCCGGCGTGGTATGGATTAACACCGCCAACCAGTTCGACGCCGCTTGCGGCTTCGGCGGCTACCGCGAATCGGGCTACGGCCGCGAAGGCGGGCGCGAAGGCATGTACGAATATATGACCGCGTTGTCGGAAGACGCGCGTCCTGACGCACCGCTGGTCGAAGCCAAGGCCAAGCCGAAAGCTGCGGTGGTAGTCGCCAGCGGCGATCCCTTCGCCATCGACCGCACGGCCAAGTTGTACGTCGGCGGCAAACAGGCGCGCCCTGACAGCGGCTATAGCCGCGCGATCCACGGCGCGTCCGGCGCCTTCATCGGCGAAGTGGGCGAGGGCAGCCGCAAGGACATCCGCAACGCCGTCGAAGCCGCGCATAAAGCCGGCGGCTGGGCCAAGGCCACGTCGCACAATCGCGCGCAGGTGCTGTACTACATCGCCGAAAACCTGGCGGCACGCGCCGACGAATTCGCCGCGCGCATCGCCGCGATGACCGGTTCCAAGAACGCCGAAAAAGAAGTGCAGGCGTCGATTGAACGTCTGTTCTACTACGCCGCTTGGGCCGACAAATACGACGGCCAGGTGCACCAGCCGCCGACGCACGGCATCACCGTCGCGCTCAATGAGCCGGTCGGCGTGATCGGCATCGTCTGCCCGAACGAGGCGCCGCTGCTGGGCTTTATCTCGCTGGTGGCGCCGGCCATCGCGCTGGGCAACCGCGTGGTGGTGGTGCCGTCGGAAGCGCATCCGTTTTCGGCCACCGATCTGTATCAGGTGCTCGATACCTCGGATTTGCCGGACGGTGTGGTCAACATCATCACCGGCAGCGCGGACGAACTGGCGCGCACGCTGGCGACACACTCGGACATCGACGCGGTGTGGCGTCACGACGGCTCGGCCGATGGTTGCGCCGAAGTGGAGCGCCTGTCGGCAGGTTCGCTCAAGCGCACTTGGGTCGGCGGCGCCAAAGGGCGCGACTGGTATAGTACGGCGCAAAGCGGCGGCCGTGCGGTACTGGCGCACGCCACGCAAGTCAAGAACGTCTGGATACCCTACGGCGTTTAAAAAGTAAGTTGGCATCATCGGGGCCGAAGCCTCTTCGCATAGCGAAGGCGCTTCGGCCCGTATCACTTTCAACACCACATTCAGAGCGGGAGTTAGCCATGTTTTTACCTCAAGAGATCATACGCAAGAAGCGTGACGGCGGCGTCATGTCGGCCGAAGAGATCCAGTTCTTCGTGCGCGGCATCACCGACAACAGCGTCACCGAAGGCCAGATCGCGGCGTTTGCGATGGCCGTCTTCTTCAACGACATGACGATGGACGAACGCGTCGCGTTCACGCTGGCCATGCGCGACTCCGGCGAGGTGCTGGACTGGCGCTCGCTGAACCTGCCCGGCCCCGTGGTCGACAAACACTCCACCGGCGGCGTCGGCGACGTCGTCTCGCTGCTGCTTGGACCGATGATCGCGGCCTGCGGCGGTTTCGTGCCGATGATCTCCGGCCGTGGCCTGGGCCACACCGGCGGCACGCTCGATAAGTTCGACGCCATCCCCGGCTACGTCACCACGCCGGACAACGCCTTGTTCCGTAAGGTGGTGCAGGAAGTCGGCGTGGCCATCATCGGCCAGACCGCCTCGCTGGCGCCGTCGGACAAGCGCTTCTACAGCATCCGCGACGTCACCGCCACCGTCGAATCGGTGGCGATGATCACCGGTTCCATCCTGTCGAAGAAGCTGTCGGCCGGCCTTGATGCGCTGGTCATGGATGTCAAAGTGGGCACCGGCGCCTTCATGCCGACCTACGCCAAATCGGTGGAGCTGGCCGAGAGCATCGCCTCCGTCGGCAACGGCGCCGGCATGCTGACGTCGGCCATCCTGACCGACATGAACGAATCGCTGGCGCCGTACGCCGGCAACGCGCTGGAAGTGCGCGGCGCGATGGATTACCTGACCGGCCGTTCGCGCCCGGCGCGCCTGCACGAAGTGACGATGGCGCTGTGCGCCGAAATGCTGGTGCTGGGTAAGCTGGCGGCGACCGAAATCGAAGCGCGCGCCAAGCTGCAGGCGGCGCTGGATTCGGGCGAAGCGGCCGAGCGCTTCTCGCGCATGGTGGTGGCGCTGGGCGGCCCGGCCGATTTGATCGAACAGCCGGATCGCCACCTGGAGCGCGCGCCTATCGTGCTGCCGGCGCCGGCTTTGAAAGCCGGCTACGCGGCGGGTTGCGACTGCCGTGGCGTGGGCCTGGCCGTGGTCAGCCTCGGTGGCGGCCGTCGCCGTCCTAGCGACGCGATCGACTTCGCCGTCGGCCTGACGGAGCTGGTGGGCTTGGGCGAGCATGTCGAAGCCGGCCAGCCGCTGGCGATGGTCCACGCGCGCACGGAGGAGGCGGCGCAGCAGGCGATCCGCGAAGTCCAGGCCGCCTACCAGATCAGCGACATCGCACCGGTGATCAACCCGGTCGTGTACCGCTCGATCCGCCCTTGAACTTGACCATACAGGATCGCCATGAATAACGACCAACTGATCGCCGAAGCCGCCGCCGCGCGCCTGAAGGCTTACACGCCATACTCCAACTTCAAGGTTGGCGCCGCGCTGCTGTGCAACGACGGCCGCGTCTTCCAAGGCTGTAACGTGGAAAATTCCTCCTACGGCTTGTGCAACTGCGCCGAGCGCACCGCCTTTTTCAGCGCGGTCGCCCAGGGCTACCAGCCGGGCGACTTTTCGCAGCTGGTCGTCATCGGCGAGACCGACGGCCCGATCGCGCCGTGCGGCGCCTGCCGCCAGGTGATCCTGGAATTGGGCGGCAACGAGCTGCCGGTGCTGTTGACGAATTTGAAGGGCGACATCTTCGAAACGACCGCCAGCGCGCAGCTGCCGAACGCGTTCGGCGGCGCCGACCTGAAAAAGAAGTAAGCCGTTTTGGTCTTCAAGAAAACCATCGACGTGCAGGCCGCGGTTGCGATCGCGGCCGGCGAAGCCATCGCCGCCAAAACGCAGGGCACCTTCGGCGTCGGCGGCGTGATGCTGGACCAGCATGGCACGGTACTGCAATCGCTGCACAACAACGTCATCAAGCATGGTCTGATTTTCGATCCGACCGCGCATGGCGAGCGGCAGCTGATCGACTGGTATTTTGCAGAACGCGACAAGGGCAGGGCGCTGCCGGAGCCGCAGGATATCACCATCGTGACCTCGCTCGATCCCTGCTGCATGTGCAGCGGCGCGATCCTGGCGGCCGGCTTCAACGTGGTGGTGGCGGCGCCCGACCGCAACGCCGGCATCAACCACGACGCCGCCGCCAGCTTCGACGCTCTGCCGGAAGCGCTGCGGCCGCGCGCGCAGGCGAGCTTCAGTTATCCGGCGGTGCTGGGTTCCTCGTCGTATGCGCGCGAGAGCAGCGGCGCGGCGCCCAAGTCTTTTTTCATCGGCAAGACGATCGCCGAACCGACGCAGGCTTTATGCTCGCTGGTGTTCGAGGCGACCAGCGCCACGACCATGCGGCTGTTCGACACCGATCCTCCGCATGAGCAGTTGAGGGATTTGGCCACGCTGGCGGCCGATCACGAGATCGTGCGCGCGCTGAAAAAATTCTATCCCGACGCGCTGACCTATCGCTGTGCGCCGCAGCAACCCAATGCCGGCCTGGCGCCGTTCCTCCGGCAGGCGATGGAGCGCGACGCGCACAACGGCGGCGACGGCGATGCCGTGGCGCTGCTCGACGCCTTCGGCAACCTGCTGCTTTGCATGCCGGGGCGGATGGCGCAATCGGGCATCCGCACGGCGTTCATGGAAACCACGCGCACCTATGCGCAGCTGCGCTACCAGCTGATGATGGCGGCTGACGTTGACCAACGCGCGCTGCTGCGCCAGTATCTGGGCCATCCTAAAAACGGCACCTTCGTTTTCGCGCGCGGACCGGATCGCGAGGCGCTCAGCTTCATGAACCTGGGCGCCTACGGCTCGACCATGGAAGGTCCGCTGCCGGCGGCCAATCCGGCGCAGCTTCAATACGTGCTGCCGCGCGTGACGCAGGCCGAACTCGATGAGCTGTGCGCCGGCCTGCCGCCGCTGTACCGCGACGTGATCGGCATCCGGCCGTTGCGGGTGGCCGACCAGGCGCTGGTGGACGCGCTGGCTTAGCCTTATCTGACTCAGCGTTCCGACTCCTCATCCGGATCATAAGTGCCTATGCTCCAGATATGGCCTTCCGGGTCGCGGCAGGTGAAGCCGCGGCCGCCGTAATCCTCATCCTTAATGTCCAGCACGATCTGCGCGCCGGCCTCCAGCGCGCGGCCGTAGACCAGGTCCGCATCGTTGACGACCAGGTAGGCGCTTTGCGTGACGGCCTTGTCGGTTTGCGACGGCTGCTTCATCAGGCGGCCGAATTCCGTGTCGAAGACCGACCCCAGCATGATCATGCCGTTGCCGTAGCCGAGCTGTGCGTGGGCGATGGTGCCGTCCTCATTCGGCACCACCAGCTGCTTCTCAAAACCGAAGGTGGAACACAGCCATTCGATGGCGGCCGGCGCGTCGCGGTAGCGCAGGCAGGGGATGACGGTGGCGCGCGTGTTCTTGGGTATGCTGGACATGGTTTTCTCCCTGAAGATGGTCATACTTCGACCCGCAATCCGTACTAACGTTCGCCGATTTTACTCCCCTCCTTGCGTATTTTTACATCTGTTGGAACAGGTGCGTGTGGCCGCGGCTCACTTCCAGCTGCTCGCCGAAATTGCGTATCGTGACCATTTGCCGGCCGCGCAAATCGCGCGTCACCTCGGCGATGGCGTCGACCCGCACCAGCGTCGAGCGGTGGATGCGCCAGAACTCGTCGGGATCAAGTTCGTCGGCCAGCTCCTTCAAGGTTTTACGGATCAGGAATTCGGACTGTTCCGTTTGCACGCGCGTGTATTTTTCGTCGGCGCGGAAGAACAGCACTTCGCGCGTGCTGATCATGCGCAGGTTGTTGCCGACCACGGCCTGTATCCAGCGCAGGTATTCCGGCTTGGCGGCGCTGGCGGCGGGCCGGCCGAGCAGCAGGGCGCTGAGCTGGCGCTCGATGTTGGCCGGCTGCTTGCCGAGCAGCGTTTGCAGCCGCGCGCAGGTGGTCTTGAGCCGTTCGGCGCTGACAGGCTTGAGCAGGTAGTCAAGCGCGCCCTGTTCGAAAGCCTCGATCGCGTATTGGTCGTAGGCGGTGACGAACACCAGGTGGCAGCGGTTGAACAGCATGCGCGCCGCCTCGATGCCGGACAGGCCGGGCATGCGGATGTCGAGGAAGACGATGTCGGGCTGGTGCTGGCCGGCCAGCGCCACGGCCTCGATGCCGTTGCTCGCCTCGGCGACGATTTCCAGTTCCGGCCAGGCCTCGTGCAAACGGCTGCGCAGCTGCGCGCGCATGGCTTCCTCATCGTCCGCGATCAGCGCGCGGCCACGTAGTGCGGTCGTATTCATGCGGCCCTCGCGGCGAAAATATCGGGTGCATACGGCAGCCGGATGGTGGCGCGGGCGCCGCCGTCGAACGGCGCCTCGATCAGCAATTGGGCGCGGTTGCCGTACAAAATGCGCAGCCGTTCGCGCACATTGTTCAAGCCGACGCCGTCACCGGCATGGACGTTGAAGCCGACGCCGTCGTCGCACACTTCGACCACCATCATCTGGCTTTCGACGCGCGCGCGGATGTCGATGCGGCCGCCCTCGACCTTCGGTTCCAGTCCGTGCTTGATGGCGTTCTCGATCAGGATCTGCAGCATCATCGGCGGGAAGGTCGCGCTCATCATCTCGTGCGGCACGTCGATCGACACGGCCAGCCGCGAGCGCATGCGCGCCTGCATGATGGCCAGGTAGGCGCGCGACATGTCGAGCTGGCGGCCCAGCGTGCCGCTGCCCTTGGCGCGCATCTGCGGCAGCGTGGCGCGCAGGTATTCGATCAAGTGGGTGTGGATGCGCGCGGCCTGCGGCGGATCGGTCTCGATCAACTGGCCGATCAGGGCCAGTGTGTTGAATAAAAAGTGCGGCTCGACCTGCGCCTGCAAGGCCGCCAGCTGTGCCTCCGCCAGGCGCCGTTCCAGGCTTTCCTCCCCGGCTTGCGTGGATGCTTCGCGCGCCTCGATTTCCGCCTTGCGCTTGCCGCCGGCCAGCACCTTCAGGCCGAAGGACATGACGATGAAAGCGACCGCCTGCTTGTGCATGCCGAACGGCGTCGCGCTCACCAGCACCAACAGGAACCAGATGACGAACAGCTTGCGCCACGGGACTTGCGCCAGCCAGTCGAAGAAGCGCCACCACAGCGCGCTGGCGGTGTCGCCTACTTCGCGCACCAGGCCAAGCAGGCGGTTGGCGTTGCCGCCGCTGGTTTTGGCGCGCTGGATCATTGTTCGCGACCCTGTGGCGGTTGGTCGGCGTGCTCACGGTGTTTGTGGACGACGATGGCGGCGACGACGATCTTCAGCAGCATGAAGCAGACGAACAGGAACAGCGCCAGCGGCAGTATGGTCAGCACGAAAGCGAGCAGCACGCAGGCCAGCATCAGCGCCGGCCATGACATGCGCCGCAGCGTGCGCAGGCTGAAGCGCAGCGTCTGCATCAGCGCTTGCGCCACTTCTTCGAGCAGGTCGAGCAGGGATTGGCCGTTGAGGTTTTTCATGATGTGACTCTCTTTCATCGGGTTGATGGAAGCACTTTAGCAAGCGCGCACGCGACGCGACAGGCGATTCCGATCAATTGCCGTTTTGGCGGCATCATCTGTCGCAAACGCCAGATGAATGGCGGCCGTCAGCCTACCCGGCCGGCTTCCCAGTCGGCCCGCAGCAGGCCGTAGATGATGCTGTCGGACAGCTCGCCGTCGACGAACCAGCGTTCGCGCAGCCGGCCTTCGCGCTGGAAGCGCAGGCGTTCGAGCACGCGCTCGGAGGCCGCGTTGTCGGGATGGATGTCGGCTTCGACGCGGTGCAGGTCGAGCGCGCCGAAGCCGTGCGCCAGCAGCGCTTCCAGCGCCTCCGGCATGTAGCCGTGGCCCCAGTGCGCGCGCGACAGCATGTAGCCGATCTCGCAGCGGCGGTTGCGCTGGTCGAAGGCGTACAGCGTGCAGACGCCGATCACCTCGCTGCCGCCGGCCAGCGTCATGGTCAGGCACAGCGCCTTGCCGTCCAAATAATCGCGCTGGCGCTGGTCGATATAGGCCTCGGCTTGCGGCTGGCCTATCCACGGCTCGCTGCTCCAGTAGCGCATCGCTTCGGGATGGGAAAAGATGGTGAACAGCGCGGGCGCGTCGGCGGCGCACAGCGGGCGCAGCGTCAGGCGGGCGGTGTCGAGCTTGATGGGGGCGAAGACGGGCATGGGGCGAAATGGATGGGAGTTAAATAAATGACATAGTTCCAGTTTAGCCGAACTGGCCGCGTCGCTGGACACGCATCAAGGACCAACGGCATTTTCATCCCGGCACGGCACACGTATCGCCGCCAGCACCATGTCGACGATGACTTTTTCGCCGTCGTCGAAATCCTTTTTGGCCAGCTGCTTGCGGTTCAGCACCAGCGCCATCTGGGTCGAAAAATCCGCATACGACTGCGTCATCGCCCAGATCGCGAACAGCAAATGGGTGGCGTTGATCGGCGCGACCTTGCCGGCGGCGATCCACTTTTCAAACACTTCGATATCCTTGCGCAGCAGCGGCACCACGCGGTTCTGGATCTGCGCGCCGTACAGCTGCGCGCCGCTGATCACCTCCATCGCGTACACGCGCGAGGCCCACGGCTGCTCGCGCGAAAAGCGCAGCTTGGCCTGCACATAGGCGCGCAGCACCTCGGCCGGTTCCTGCGTTTCGTCGGCCAGGCTCTCCATGCGCGCCAGCCATTCATCCAGCACTTCATCGAGCACGCGCTGATACAGCGCCTGCTTGCTCGGATAGTAGTACATCAGGTTTTGCTTGGACAGGCCGGCGCGCTCGGCGACGTCGGCGATGGAGGTGCCCTCGTAGCCGCATTCGGCGAACACGCGCACGGCGACGGCGGCGATGTCGGCTTCGAGCTTGTCGCGGTTGAGCAGGCGGCGGCTGATCTTGGCGACCGGTGCTGCGCTCTGTCTTGCTGTGGCCATGGTTGTCTCTTTCAGCGTGGGCGTATCGATTGCAGGAATTGCAGCAGCAGCGGGTGGTCGGTGTAGGCGACGTTGAAGCGGAACCACACCGACTCGGGCGCGCGCAGCATGAAAAAATCGTTCGGCGACAG
>Ga0209848_1000767_pt1 | contig 10761 bp, 13 predicted proteins | sample OrgsoiDNA_201062_FD_185810 | JGI IMG/M metagenome (GOLD analysis project Ga0209848, IMG submission 185810) | Permafrost soil microbial communities from the Arctic, to analyse light accelerated degradation of dissolved organic matter (DOM) -... | ecosystem: Environmental > Terrestrial > Soil >...
GCCGGTCTAAGTCTAAGCGTTATCGCCCCAAGCAAGCGGCGCCTGTCGCTTGCCTCTCCTCCTGTGCTGGCCTAGGTCGGTCAGGAGGGGATATGACCCCCGTCAATCTTCATGAAGCGAAAACGCAGTTTTCGAAATTGATCGAAGCTGTCGCCAACGGCGAAGAGGTCCTCATCGCCAAGGCCGGCAAACCAACCGCGCGCCAATTCATCTTGCGTCCACGGGGCAAGCGGCTGTCGCGTGGGCCGGTGCATCGTCGTAAGCCAAAGTTGCAAAATAAACCAGTCAAAAATTGCTATCATCGCGGCCTTCGCGGCGCGGGTGCGCCGACCACTCTAAAGATGACGCATGGACGCTAAATTTACCCCGGAATATTTCAACCAGTTCGGCAAGGGCAATCTGCCTGAACACCTCGGCATCGTTATCACCGCCGTGTCCGAAGGCGAGGTATGCGCCGAATTCGACGTCACCTCCAAGCTGCTGGCACCGAACGGCTTCCTGCACGCCGGCAGCGTCGTCACGCTGGCCGACACGGCCTGCGGCTACGCCTGCGTCGCCCACCTGCCCGAGGGCGCGGTCAATTTCACCACCGTCGAGTTGAAATCGAACCACCTCGGCACCGCGCGCGACGGCACGGTGGTGGCGACGGCCAAGGCTGTCCATCTCGGCCGGACGACGCAGGTCTGGGATGCCACCGTCAGCAACAAAGCCACTGGTAAAACGATAGCGTTGTTCCGTTGCACGCAAATGGTTCTCTATCCGAAATAAGTCGGCGGCTTGGCGCGGTTTTGCTGTTGCCCACCGCGATGATCTGATAAATTTATCGAGAACATGATCCTCATCGAAGGAGGTTGGCAATGATGACGCTGACAAAAATCACCGCGCTGATCCTGCTGTCGGGCGCGGCGCTGGCCGCGCCAGTGGCATCGGCGCAAACGCCTTACACGGACGATACGGTCTATCAGGGCCTCGGCGGCAAGGACGGCATCAAGCACATCGTCGACACCTTCATTCCGATGGTGCTGGCCGATCCGCGCATCAAGGACAGCTTCGCCGATTTCGACATGCAGCAGCTGGCGGTGCGCCTCGGCGAGCAGTTCTGCGAGTTCAGCGGCGGTCCCTGCAAGTACACCGGTAAATACCGCGACAAGACCATGGACGGCGTGGGCACGGTGCGCGACATGGCCACCGTCCACCAGGACTTGAAGATCACCAACGCCCAGTTCAACGCGCTGGCCGAGGACTTGCAGATCGCCATGGAGCGCAACAACGTGCCATCCAGCGTGTCGAACAAGCTGATCGCGAAGCTGGCGCCGATGCAGCGCGCCATCGTGACCAAATAAGTGGAGCCGTCGATGCAGAACAATAACAACACCGTCCTGCGCCGGACCGGCGCGGTGCTGGCGCTGGCCGCCACGCTGGCCGCCGCCGGCGATGCGCTGGCCATCGATAGTACGCCCGACATGGGCAAGTTCCTGGCCACCGGCGGCGTGTCCGAAGTCGACGGTGCGGGCGGCGGCGGCATCACGCCGTGGGCGCTGATCACCGGCTACGGCACGCGCGACAGCTGGGGCGCCAACGCCCATTACACCTACCTCAAGACGCAGGATTATTCGCTGGGCAGCTATGGCGTGGCCGTCGGCATCGCCGACCGTGTCGAACTGTCGTTGGCGCAACAGCAATTCGAAGGCAGCGCCGCGCCGCTGAACCACCTGAACATCAAGCAAGACATCATCGGCGTGAAAGTGCGCGTGGCCGGCGACGCCGTCTACGAGCAGGACAGCCCGATGCCGCAGCTGGCGGTCGGCGTGCAGTACAAGCGCAACAAGGGCGTCGGCGGCCTGGGCGCGCTGGGCGTGACGAATGTGACCCAGCTGGGCGCCAGGGACGACCATGGCTACGATTATTATGTGTCGGCCACCAAGATCCTGTTCGAGCAGAGCCTGCTGCTAAACGGCACGCTGCGCGCCACCAAGGCCAACCAGATGGGCATCCTCGGCTTCGGCGGCGACAAGGGCGACGACGTGCGCATCATGCCCGAGGCGTCGGCGGCCTACCTGATCAACCGCAAGCTGGCGCTGGGCGCCGAGTATCGTAACCAGCCGCACAATCTTGGCGCGGACGCCAACGCGCGCGGCTATTACGACGTGTTCCTGGCATATTTCCCGACCAAGAACGTGTCGCTGACGGCGGCCTACGCCAACCTGGGCCAGATCACCATCTTCAACACCAGGAACCAGAGCGGCTGGTATCTGTCGCTGCAAACCGGTTTTTAACTCAGCCGCAGACAGCAAAAAGGACGCCGTGGCGTCCTTGGTTCATGCCGGCACCGAGAAGTCGGCTCAGCCCTGCAGCGCTTTTTCCAGCAGCTTGTGCAGCGAGGCGAACTCCGGCTCGCCGATGTAGCGCTTGATGATCTTGCCGTCGCGGCCGATGACGAAGGTGGTCGGCGTCAGCGCGACCTGGCCGTAGGCCTTGGCGGCGTCGCCGCTGGTGTCGATGGCGACCTTGAACGGCAGCTGGCGCGTGGCCGCGTAGTTGACCACGTAGTTCGGCGCGTCCGACTGCAGCGCGACGGCGACGAATTCCAGGCCCTGCGACTTGTACTTATTGTAGGTCTCGACCATCTTCGGCATTTCGCTGACGCAGGTGGCGCACGAGGTTTCCCAGAAATTGACCATCACCACCTTGCCGCGCAGGCTGGCCGGGGTGATCTTCTCGCCGTTGATGCCGAGGAAGGTGACGTCCGGCGCCGGACGCTCGCTGTTGAGCACGAAATACGCCGCCGTACCGATGGCGGCGATCACCACGGCGGCGAGGGCGGGCTTGATCCAGGCGTTGGACGTGGTGACGGAGGTGGTGGCGGTCATGGCGGTATCGGCTCGGGTAAGGGTGCTGAATATTATAGACCGGTATCCGCGCTGCCGCCGGCCTGCTGAAAAAATAAGCGCAAATGCAGAGTGGCCGGTTTCAGCTGTCGCTGAAAGCGGCCACTATGGCAAGCGTGCTGGCGTATCAGTTGCTGGCCGCGTCGGCCTTCGCCGGCTGGGATGGCGACTGGTATTGCTTCAGTTCGTCCTCGGTGATGTACTCGAAGATCTTGACCACTTTCTGCACGCCGCTGACGCCGCGCGCGACGTCGGCGCCGATGCTGCCTTCGCGCGGGGTGACGCGGCCCATCATATACACCGTGCCGCGCTCGGTGACCACCTTGAACGAGCTGGCCGAGATTTCCTTCATGTCCACCAGGCTGGCCTTGACCTTGGTCGTGATCAGCGCGTCGCTGGAGCGCGAGGTGTAGCTGGCCGGGCCGGAAATCTCCAGCTCGTCGATGACGGCGATGACGCCCTCGATGGCGCCGATGTCGCGCGCCACGGTGTCCTTCATGGCCTGGTCGCGCACTTCGCCGGTCAGCAGCACGTGGCGGTTGAAGCTGTTGATGTTGACGTGGCCGGCGTCGCCGACCAGGCCCGGCAGCTTGATTTCCGCCTTCACGCCGATCGACTGGTCCTCGGTCTGCGCGCCCAGCGTGCGGCGGTCGGCCGCGGCCATGCCGCCGGTGACGGCGCCGCCGATCAGCAGCGGGAAGCAGCCCGACAGCGTGGCCAGCATCGCGCCGCACAGCAGGCCGCTGGCCAATTTGTTGCCAGCCGCCTTAATCATTGGCGTCGCCTCCGAACAGTGCCACGTCGATGCCGTCGCAGATGCAGTGTATCGTCACCAGATGCACTTCCTGGATGCGCGCGGTGCGGTCGGCCGGCACGCAGATATGCACGTCGGCGTCGGTCAGCAGCTTGCCGATCTCGCCGCCGCCCTTGCCGGTCAGCGCCACGACGCGCATTTCGCGCTCCAGCGCCGCCTCGATGGCCGCCACGACGTTGCCGGAGTTGCCCGACGTCGACAGCGCCAGCAGGATGTCGCCGGCCTGGCCGAAGGCCTGCACCTGCTTCGAGAAGATCTCGCGGTAGCTGTAGTCGTTGGCCACGGCCGTCAGGATCGACGTGTCGGTGGTCAGCGCCAGGGCCGGCAGCGGGAAGCGCTCGCGCTCGAAGCGTCCGACCAGCTCGGCCGCGAAGTGCTGCGCGTCGGCGGCCGAACCGCCGTTGCCGCACACCAGAATCTTGTTGCCGTTCGACAGGGCCGCGAACATCAGCTCGATCGCGGCGGCGATCGGCGCGGCGAGCACGGTGGCGGATTGGATTTTGATTTCGGCACTTTCGTGGAAGTGCGCCAGGATGCGTTGATTATTCATAGGTGCTGATTATAGTGCAGTGTCCGGGTGGTACGAACAAGTGCGGTTAAAAATGCTTACAACTGATTTAACAAGGCGTCAGGCTTGCAGCACGTTTTGCAGCCACGCCAGCCGGCCGGCGTCGATGGCGACGACGTCGAAGCGGCACGGCGGCGTTTGCCGATAGCGTTGCAGGAACAGTTGCGCCGCGTGGACCATGCGCCGCTGCTTGTGCGGCGTGACGCTGGCCGCCGCGCCGCCGTGGCGCAGGTCGGCGCGGCGGCGCACTTCGACGAACACCAGTTGCTCGCCGTCGCGCATGATCAGGTCGATCTCGCCGCCCTTGCATAGAAAGTTGCGCTCGACCAGTTGCAGGCCGTGGCCGGATAGATGGGCCAGCGCCGCATCCTCGCCCTCGCGGCCGAGGCGCTGCTTGTCGGTGAGCGCCATGGCCGCATCAAGGCGATGCCGGCGGCGTTGCCGGCTGCCGCATCGGCTGTGACCCCGGCGGTGACCCCGGCAGTGATTCCGGCGCCAGCATCGGCTGCGCCACGCCGTTCTGGTAGACCGCCGCCTGCTCGATGCGCTCGAAGCTGGACGGACCCTGGCCGAAGCTGACGTTCAGCTTGCCGGTTACGCCATCAACGTTGAATTGCCCGGCGCGGCTACGGCCGATCTCGCGCGCCACGCGGAAGGCGTCGATGCCGAGCGCGTACAGTCGCTCCATGTCGGCCGCGCCCGGCTTGCGCGGTTGGTCCGGCAGCGGCCGTGGATAGACCATCACGGCCGGATGGTCGCGTTGCAGCTGCCACGGCAAGTCGACCAGGCGCACGCCGTCGAGCTGCGACACCGGATCGCCGCCGGGATTGAGCGCCGACGTGCCATACATCGGCAGCACCGAGCCGAGCGCGATGCGCAACTGGCGCGCCTCGCCGGCGCCGAGCGCGGCGAAGACCACGTCGGCCGGCTGGTTTTGCAGGCTGGCGTTGAGCTGGGCCAGGTCGGCCGCGCCCAGTTCGCCGTTCAGCGCGCCCAGCTCGACGCTGCGCACCGGCAGGCCCAGCCGTTGCCACTGCGCGGCGTAGGCGGCGGCGATGCGGTGCTGCCACGGCGTGCCGCCGCTGACGATCAGCGCGCCGGCGTGCGGCTGCTCGGCCGCCGCCCACTGCGCCGTCTGGCGCGCCTCCTCTTCGATCGACAGGCCCATCACCAGCATGGCCGGCGGCAGCGGCTGGTCGGCGCGGCCCTCGGGCGAGTTCAGCGCGATGGTCGGCTTGTTGACCAGCGCGCTGCCGGCCACGGCCGTCACGGCCGAGCGCGCCAGCGGGCCGACGACGATGTCGTGCTGCTCCTCGGCCGCGGCGTAGCTGGCCAGCACATCCTGCGCCACATCGCCGGTTTCGACGACGTCGACGGTGAAATTATCGTGGTCGCGTTCGTAGCCGGCCATGAAGCCGGCCTTGAGCGCCTCGGCGGCCGGTCCCAGCGCCTCCGAGCGCAGCGGCAGCAGCAGCGCGATGCGCACCTGGTGCTGCGGCAGCTCGGTGGCGCTCTCTACGCTGGCGCCGCCCATGTCGATGGCGTAGGTCTGCACCGGTGCCGGCGGCGGCAGCTCGGAGACGTGCGGCGGCGGTGCCGGCAGCAGTGCCGGCTTCGGCGCCGGCGGCGACACACTTGTAATTGAGGACATAGGCGCGCACAATCGGCCGGGCGCGTCGCACGGCGTGCTGCAGGCGCTGACCAGCGCGGCGGCCGCGCACGACAGCAGCAGCTTCGCCGGCAGCAGCTTGGTTGCCAACTTGGTTGCCGGCTGCATAGTCAAAAAATTTTCCGGCGGATTCATCGGCCGACGATTCGTCGCCCGTCGCATCCCGACCCGCACCACCTTAACATTTAGAGCCAGCATCCTACCTCCATGACAGTCCCCGAACCAGTCCCCGCAAGCAACGTCAGCCACGCCCTCGCCCACCTGCCCGTGATGGGCGACCTGGCGCACCAAAGCTATCCTAGCGCAACCTTGTACGTCGTGGCGACCCCGATCGGCAATGTCACCGATATTAGCCTGCGCGCGCTGCACGTTTTGAGCCTGGTCAACGCGGTCGCCTGCGAAGACACCCGCAACACCGCCCAGCTGATGACCCGCTTCGGCCTGCACCAGCCGCTGATCGCCGCGCACCAGCACAACGAGCGCGAAGTGGCCGCGACGCTGATCGCGCGCCTGCAGGCCGGCGAGCGCATCGCGCTGGTGTCCGACGCCGGCACGCCGGCCGTCTCCGACCCCGGCGCGCGCATCGTCGACGCGGTGCGCGCGGCGGGCCTGCGCGTGCTGCCGCTGCCGGGCGCGTCGGCGGCCGTGACGGCGCTGTCGGCCAGCGGCCTGGTCAACGATCAATTCTATTTCGTCGGTTTCCTGCCGGCCAAGGCCAAGCAGCGCGAGAACGTCTTGCAGACGCTGCGCGCGGTGCCGGCCACGCTGGTGTTTTACGAAGCGCCGCACCGCATCCTCGATTGCGCCGCCGCGCTGGCCGCCGTGTTCGAGCCGCAGCGCGAGGTGGTGTTCGCCCGCGAGCTGACCAAGATGTTCGAGGAAATCCATCGCTGCCCGCTGTCCGAGGCCGAGGCCTGGATCAAGGCCGACCCGCACCGCGAGAAGGGCGAGTTCGTCGTGCTGCTGGCCGGCGCGCCGGCGGCCGAGGAGGAACAGGACCTGGAGGCCGAGCGCATCCTCAAAATCCTGCTGACGGAATGCTCGGTCAAGCAGGCCGCCAACCTGGCCGCGCAAATCACCGGCCGCAAAAAAAACGCGCTGTACGACCGCGCCTTGCAGATGAAGGCCGAAGCGGACGCGGACGACTAAGCGCACAAGCGCGAAAAGATGACGCGGTCAGGGTCAGCCGATGACTATGGCCGACCGCCGACCGCCGACCGCTGATGGCCTTGCTCTAGGCGCAGATATCACCACTTGCAGCCGCTGTCCTTCTTATCCATCAGCAGGAAAAGCGGCGCCAGCAGGCCGCCCGGCACGCCGTCCTTGCAGTTGGCGCGCTTGGCCGAGCCGATCTCGCGTGCCAGTCTGGTCTCCTGCGATTTTTGATACAGCGGATGCTGGTCCAGTTGCGCGGCCAGCGTGCCGGCAGCGAGCTTGGGGTCGGGCTCGTCGGCCACTGCGCGGGCGGTCCGCCGGGCCGCATCCATATCGAGAGCAGGCGCCGGTTCCTGCCGCAAGTCGGCCTGCTGCTCGCGCGGCGCTGGCAGCGTGATCGCCTGCGTCTGCGCTGATGCTGGCGCTGGATGGCTGGCGGCCTTCTGGGTCTTCAGCGGCTGGCGTTCCGGCTTGCGGTTTTTTGGCGGCGCAGGCTGCGGCCGAATTACGTCCGCTTGCCGCGCCTCTTCCTGCATGCGTGGCGGAGCTTGTATCCACACCGTCATCGCCTGATTCGGCACCGGGACCGGCGTCGGCGCCGGCGGCAACGCCGACCGGTATCCGAAAATCAAAAATCCATGCAATAGCAGCGACAAAGCGATGCCCGCGACGACGCTGCGGCGCTTGACGGTGGCGTCGTAGCCGGTGGCAGCATCAGCGAAGACGGGCAGCGTATGCATGGCATGGTCAGACCGTGGCGGCGATGCCGGTATTTTAACCTTGAAAAAAATCCGCTTTGATCCATACTGAATAGTGTGGGCACTTGACGGATACTGAGACAGCTTGTATTATCTTGCTTCTTCGGAGTGTAGCGCAGCCCGGTAGCGCACCTGGTTTGGGACCAGGGGGTCCAAGGTTCGAATCCTTGTACTCCGACCAAAATTTAAAATCCCCGCTTGATGGCAACATCAAGCGGGGATTTTTCTATTGCGCACGACATAGTTGCAGCGACTAGGCACAACGACGATATGGGGATGGGCCGCATGGCCCGATCCCCACGGATTGCTTAGCCGGCGCGCTTGGCCGCGATGGCGTTGCCGGCGCGGCTGGCGCCCTTGCGGCCCAAGAACTGCGAGATGAACTGCCCCGCGTCGACGACGATATCGAGATCGATGCCGGTGGCGACGCCCAGCCCCTGCATCATGTACAGCACGTCCTCGGTGGCCACGTTGCCGGTCGCGCCCTTCGCGTATGGACAGCCGCCCAGCCCCGACACCGACGAATGGAAAATCGCGATGCCCACTTCCATGCTGGCATAAATATTCGCCAGCGCCTGCCCATACGTATCGTGGAAATGCCCGGACAAGCCGCCGGCATGGAAGGCGGCGATTGCGCGCTCCATCACCGCCTGCGTCTTGCGCGGCGTGGCCACGCCGATGGTGTCGGCGATGTCGATTTCGTCGCAACCGAGGTCGCGCATGCGGCCCACCACGTCGGCCACCGCGTCCAGCGGCACGTCGCCCTGGTAGGGGCAGCCGAAGGCGCAGCTGATGCTGCCGCGCAGCCGCAGGCCCTGTTCCTTGGCCGCCTTGGCCACGCCCTCGAAGCGCGCGATCGATTCGGCGATTGAGCAGTTGATGTTCTTTTGCGAGAACGCCTCCGAGGCCGAACCGAAGATCACCACCTCGTCGGCGCGCGCCGCCAGCGCCGCCTCGTAGCCCTGCATATTCGGCGTCAGCGCCGAATAGATGGTGCCGGCGCGGCGCGCGATGCCGGCCATGACCTCGGCGCTGGTGGCCATTTGCGGCACCCACTTCGGCGACACGAACGATGCCGCCTCGATGTTGGCGAAACCGGCGCTGCTCAAACGGTCGACCAGCTCGATTTTCACCTCGGCCGGCACGCTCTCTTTTTCATTTTGCAGGCCGTCGCGCGGCCCCACTTCGACGATCTTGACCTGCCGCGGTAAATGCGTATTCATCTTAATATCCCCGGTTGCGGTCGACCATGCCGTCGACCATTTCGATCATTGCGCCCGCCTCGATCTTGCGGATTTTTTCGCAGATCTGCTGCACGCTTTCGCGCCGCAGCGTCAGCGCCGCGATGTGCGGCGTGATCGTGATGCGCGGCTCCTGCCAGAACGGATGCTGCGCCGGCAAGGGTTCGTTGCGGAACACGTCCAGCGTCGCCGCCGCGATATGGCCCGACTTGATCAGCGTGAGCAGGTCCGGCTCGGCCACGTGCGCGCCGCGCGCCACGTTGATGAGGAAAGCGCCGGCCGGCAGTTTCGACATATTGGACCGATCCATCAAATTGCTGGTTTGCGGCGTCAGCGGCAGCATGCAGACCAGCACCTGCGAGCCGCGCAAAAAGGTATCGAGTCCGTCGGCGCCGTGGAAGCACTGCACACCCGGCATATTTTTTTCGCCACGGCTCCAGCCGCGCAGCGGAAAGCCGAACGGCGCCAGCGCCGCCAGCACGCGCGATCCCAGCACGCCCATGCCCAGCACGCCGATCGAAAAATCCTCCTTGCGAGGCAGCGCCAGCGCTTGCCACTTGCCGGCGCGCGCCTGCGCCTCGTACTCGTCGAAACGGCGGAAATAGCGCAGCACCGCGTGCGTCACATACTCCGCCATCTGCACCGCCATGCCGGCGTCGTCGAGGCGGATGATGGGCACATGGCGCGGCAGCTTGTCGCCGAACTTGAGCAGGCCATCGACGCCGGCGCCGGTGATGAAGGCCGCCTTCACGTCGTTCAATTCGGCCAGCATTTCCTCCGGCGGCGACCACACCACCGCGTAATCGCAGGGCCGTTTTTTTTCATCGGCGCGCCAGACGGCGACTTCCGCCTCCGGCATGAATTTCGAGAAGTCCTTGATCCACGGGCCGGTATCGCCGTCGGCCCGATGCAAAAGTATGCGCATCCCGGCCTCCCTTAAGCGGCGGCTTTGATGGCCAGCAGCGGCGCGCCATCGGCCACCTGGTCGCCGACGCCGTACAAAATCTCCTCGACCAGGCCATCGTGCGGCGCGGCGATGGTGTGCTCCATCTTCATCGCCTCCATGATGACCAGCGCGTCGCCCTTCTTGACCTGTTGGCCTTTCGACGCCAGCACGGCGACGACCTTGCCCGGCATCGGCGCGGTCAGGCGGCCGCCTTCGGCCTCCGCTTCGCCGGCGTGCGCCATCGGATCGTTGAACGTCAGCGCGCTGTGCAAGCCGCCGGTGAAGACGTGGAACACATCGCCGTCACGCCGCACCGTGCCATGCGCGGCCTGCTCGCCCAGCTTGATGCTGTAGTCATCGCCGTGGCGCGACATCAGGCTCAATACGCGCGGCTGTTGATCCGCCAGCGCATACAGCCACGCGTCGCCGCGATAGGTGATGCCGACGCCGTAGGCCTTCGCCGGCAGCGCCGCCGCATACTCGTCGCTGAAGGAGAGCATACGGGCGTAGGCCTGGTTCATGCGCCAGCCCAAAGCGTGGCCCCAAGGATCGGATTTATTGGCGCCCGACTGCGCGGCCGAAGCACTCTTTTCGGACTCGATCAGCGCCACGGCGGCCAGCGCCAGCGCCGCATCGGAGGCGGCATGCGCGGGCGGGAACAGCGTGTCGTGGTTACGCTCGATCAGGCCCGTATCGAGATCGGCGCCGGAAAACGCCGCGCC
>Ga0209848_1000769_pt1 | contig 10743 bp, 13 predicted proteins | sample OrgsoiDNA_201062_FD_185810 | JGI IMG/M metagenome (GOLD analysis project Ga0209848, IMG submission 185810) | Permafrost soil microbial communities from the Arctic, to analyse light accelerated degradation of dissolved organic matter (DOM) -... | ecosystem: Environmental > Terrestrial > Soil >...
CCTCCAGCAGGCCGAGGCTGGCTCCCCCATCCCTGAACTTTGCCGTGAACACGGCATGAGCACGGCCACGTTCTACAAGTGGCGAGCCAAGTTTGGCGGCATGGACGCCTCGCTCATGGCCCGTATGAAGGAGCTGGAGGAAGAGAACAAGCGCCTGAAGAAGATGTACGCCGAAGAACGCCTCAAAGCTGAGATCGTCGCCGAGGCCCTGGCAAAAAAAGTGGTAGCGCCATCTCAGTGCCGTGAGATGGCGCGCTGGGTGGTTGACCAAGGGCGCGCAACGATCAGCCTGGCGTGTCTGGCGTTTGACATCAGCCAGACCTGCTTCCGTTACCAAGCCAAGCTCAACGCCGAGAAAGACGTCATCGCGGACTGGCTGGTCCGTCTGACCACCAATCAGCGCAACTGGGGCTTCGGCCTGGGCTTCTTGTATCTGCGCGATGTGAAGGGCTTTCAATGGAACCACAAGCGTGTCTATAGGATCTACCGGGCACTCGAATTGAACCTGCGCATCAAGCCGCGCAAGCGCCTCGTGCGCGAACGGCCATTGCGTCTGGCTGTTCCCACGGCGATGAATCAGGTCTGGTCGATGGACTTTATGCACGACCAATTGAGCGACGGTCGCAGCATCCGCCTGTTCAACGTGATCGATGATTTCAATCGCGAAGGCTTGGTCATCGACGTGGATTTTTAGCTGCCGCCCGAGCGTGTTGTTCGATCGCTCGACCAAGTCATCGAATGGCGCGGTCATCTGCGGAATAGGTCAAAAAGATCCGCGCGAATTCGAGTGGCACCGACTGCTCGTAAAGCAAGGAGGCGGCATAGAAGGTGCCGTGAGTTCGTGCAAGCTGTCTTGCCGCGAAGCAGAGGCGAATTTGAATTGGTTGCATTTCCCAAGCGTACAGTATGGAATAAATAACTGTTTGAGGTGAGTCAATACGGGGCGCGTTTGCTGAGGGAATTGTCATTGTGGCATCGTTCTGAGAAAGTTCTTCGCATGAAGTAGCACTTTGTCTGCTGACACGACTGTTACTCTGGCCAATTTCGTGTGCTCCTGCACAGCTTCGAAGTTGCGGTAAATCTGGCCCCTGATCGCTTCTAGTTCTTCTTTATACACTGTCGATTTGCTCGCCACATGCGCAATCGCCTCCAGAGTTCGCTCGATCGCTTCCTGGATTTCTTGCATTGTGGGTTCTGTTGGCCGTGCCCGCCTGAAGTAACGGGTATAGGCTTCGGTTTCGCCGACAATGAGGCGGATATCGATGGCGGCCTGCGAGGCGGTTTGTACCGCGTCCCGCGCATACTGAGCCGTCTCCCGCAGCATTTGACGGACTTTGGTATTTTCCGCCTCAATTGGCGTATCCCGGGGCAATTGCTGTTGGAGTACAATGAGCGACCTGTAGAAACTTTGAACGGAAGCTGTTCCTTGCGCACCAATGTGGAGGCAACGCTCTAGGAGCAATCCGCTCTTTTTGAGTAGCTCGCTAGTAGACTGGGCAATTATCAGTCCACAACTAAGTATCTCGTCCCGGGAGGCGATACTCACGCCGTTAGGCCTAGTGTTGGAAAACATTTGACCACCTTTCAGAAAGTGGATTGCTAAGCATACGCACCATACTTTATGTACCGGCGACCGAAACCAAGTACACTGAAACACACGAATACTCTTACACACGCTTTGCGAAGGCAGAACGAATCGACTTCCTCAATATGCCGGCGTGCGTGCTACAGGTCACCGAAAGCGCAAACCTTATCTTGTGCAACTGTCTTAAAATCTAGTGAAATGTGTGTCCTCCAGGTCAGTCCCCTGAGACGCCATTTTGTCGGCCGGGTAGCCCGCGTAGGCGCTGCTTTTCGTCACGGCTCGCCTGACCGGCGGCCGGGCCGCCTGCGCTCCCTCGCGGGCAGACTCGTTCAGCCGGAAGAACGCCATGATCTGTTGGAGTTCCTCGGCCTGGCCACTCATTTCCTCCGCTGTCGATGCCAGCTGCTCCGAACCTGCGGCATTTTGTTGAGTGGTCAGGCTTAATTGGCCGATCGCCGCATTGATCTGGCCGACGCCGGTTGACTGTTCCTCCGATGCTGCAGTGATCTCTTGCACCAGGGCCGATGTGCGTTTGATGTTGGGAACCATATGGTCGAGCAAGTTGCCCGCCTTTTCCGCCAACTCGACACTACTGCTGGCGACTTCGCCGATTTCCTGGGCCGCCACCTGACTACGCTCGGCGAGCTTGCGTACCTCGGCCGCGACCACGGCGAACCCTTTGCCATGATCGCCTGCCCGCGCCGCTTCGATCGCGGCATTGAGCGCTAACAGATTAGTTTGATAGGCGATGTCGTCAATGATGACAATCTTCTTGGCGATCTGCCGCATCGCCGCAACGGTCGAGCGTACGGCCGTGCCACCTTCGGTCGCCTCGGTGGCCGCCTTCCCGGCGATGGCATCGGTGGCGCGGGCATTTTCGGTATTCTGTCCAATCGAGGCCGCCATCTGTTCGGCCGATGCGCTGGTCTCCTCGACGCCGGAGGCCTGCTGCACTGCCGCTTGAGACAACAATTGCGCCGTCGTGGCCACTTGTATTGAGGCCGCGCCTAGCGCCACCGCGGCGCTCTTGACTTCGCTCACCACTTGGCCCAGCTTGGCCACGGTGCTGTTGGTATATTCCTTGAGTTCGGCGAACGCGCCGCTGTAGTCGCGGCTGATGGTCTGGGTAAGATCGCCGCCAGCAACGGAGCCCATCACGCGGATCACGTCGTTGATCGAGGCAGCAGTCGTGCTGACCATTTTGTTGGTGTAAGCCTTCAACTGGCCGAAACTGCCTTCATACTCTTTGCTGATGTTCTTGCTCAGATCGCCTTCGGACACTGCGCTCATGACCCGTACTACATCGGCGATCGAGGCACCGATTGTGTTAAGCAGCCGGTTCAGTCCGTCGGCTAGTTCCTTTTGGTAGCCCCGCAGACCATTCACGTCGGTGCCCATGCCGAAGTCGCCGCGATTGGCGGCCTCAATGGCGCGTCGCTGTCCTTCGATTACCTGGGTAAGCTTGCTCACCATGCTGCTCATGGCTTGCAGCAATTGTCCTATCTCATCCTTGGAGGCCGCATGGATCTGGATCGTCAGGTCCCCCGCCTCCAGCTGGTTGGCCGCCTGCACCGCCTGATGTAAAGGACGGGTGATGCTGCGGCTGATCATGGCACCGAGCAGGCTGACGCCTGCGATGGTTAGTACGGCAATCGCCGACAGGATCTTCTCGGCGCTCTTGATGATAGCGCCCGCTTCGCTGGCAGCGGTTTGGCCGAGCTCGACGTTATACAATCGGTGCGCCATGATAGCCGAATTCAGTTGTTGACTAACCGGGGTAACTACAGATTCGATCAGCGCTTGTGCCTCGACATTCTTGTTATCACGCGATAGCAAAAGTACTTTTTCACGTCCGGAGTCATACTCCTTCAGTAAGGAGCGGTCAGTGGCCAACAAGCCCTTGTCCTTCTCATCAGATAGCAAGGGTTCGTAATTTTTCAAAGCAAGTTCTATTCGGTCCCGCTCGACGTTGATCTTTTGGTCGAGCGCCATCATGATGCCTTTGTCCGTATTGAGGACATGCGAATAAGTGAGTACTTGCAGAGTGCTAAAGGCGTCATGCGCCTGGTCGAGTACCAAAATACTAGGTACAGTATTGACATTCGCATAGTTAGCCGCAGTATAAATTCGTCCCATCTGATTGAGCGCAAGCCCGGCCAACGCCAGAAGTCCGACCGCAGCACCGAGAATTAGCGTTAGCAAACGTTTTGAGACGGTCATGGTTTCTCTCTCCTATGAAAACTGGCGGATCCAACTAGATAGCCGCGAGTGCACGGCGCAGGGCAAAGGGTTCTGTCGCGTTGTTGATCCAAGGACGGATTTTCCAGGAAAGGAACTGCGGTTCCTCAAACTGGACGGACCTGTCCTGCCAACGCATAAAATTGGTCGGCGGACGACATCGCGTCGGCGCCATCTATCGCGAACTGGCCCTTGCTGATCATGTGCATAAGTGCGACGCCGGCCAGCACGCTGGCGGCGCAGCGGAACGATTTGAAGTTGAGCATCGGCCTGGTCACTCGCTTGATGGCACGATGGTCCTGCTCGACAATGTTGTTGAGGTATTTGACCTGGCATACCACAGTAGGCACATCCCGGCCGACGTTGATCGCATCGATGGCAGGGCGCCGCTCTTGTCCATCTAGACTTTATCGGGAACGCCGTTCGCGCCCATGGCCTTATCGAAAAACCGCTTTGCCGCAGCCATGTCCCGCTTTGCCGTCAACAAAAGGTCCACGATCTTTTCGTGCTTATCGACAGCGCGGTAGAGATATTTCCAGGCGCCCTTGACCTTGATGTAGGTTTCATCCATGCGCCAACTGGTGCCGACCGGACGCTTGTGTTTGCGGGCCATCTTTTCGATGAGTGGCAGAAAACGGATCGCCCATCGGTTGATCGACGAATGGTCAACCGACACACCTCGCTCTTCCATGGTCTCCTCGCGGTGCCGGTAGCTCAGCGGGTAAGCCATATACCAGCGAATGCAGACCAAGATCACGTCAATTGGAAAGCGCATCCCTTTGAAGTTGAGCATATCGATTCGTCCACGGTTCAAGCGTCGTAGGCTACCTGATCGGCCATCGACAGTTTGCTAATGCGACAGAACCACTTAACGGCATTAGGCACTGACCCTGCGGGGCTTGCTAAGGTGCTGCCGTCAAAAGAACCCGGGCGCTTCGACCGGCGCCCTGCAGCCGACGACGGCCTTGCGGCCAGGGCAGACTTATTTGCTCGCAACCGCAGCCGCTTTTTCAATCACGGCGGCGACTTCTTTTGGCCGCGAAATGTAGACCGCGTGGCTGGCCTTGATTTCGGTGACTTGCGCGCCGGCGCGCTTGTACATGAAGCGCTCAAGTTCGGGATTGATGGCGTGGTCTTCGGTGGCGACGATCGCCCAGGTCGGCTTGACTTTCCAGGCCGGGTTGTTGATCTTCTGGCCGAAATTGGCGCCATTGGTCAGCACCTGCGAGATGGCCATGAAGTGGGTCAGCGCGACCGGCAGGTCGGCGGCGAAGTCGGCCTGGAATTTGTCGGCCGGCAGATAGACGTAGCCGTCGGCCGTCGGGACGATGTCGTTTGAGACGGCGGGGATTTGCTTCAGCAGTTGGCCGGCCACTTCGCCTTCGTCCGGCATCAGGGCGGCGACATAGACCAGGCCGGCCACTTTCGGATCGGTGCCGGCCTCGGTGATGACCACGCCACCGTAGCTGTGGCCGACCAGGATGACCGGGCCGTCCTGCAGGGCCAGCACGCGCTTGACGGCCGTGACGTCTTCGTCCAGCGAGGTTTCCGGATGCTGGACGATGGCGACGTGGTAGCCGTCTTTTTCCAGGATCTCGGCCAGGCCACGCCAGCCGGAGCCGTCGGCGAAGGAGCCGTGCACCAGCACAATGTTCTTGACCGCGTTGGCGGCCGGCGCGGCCGATGCGCCGCTGGCCGTGAGCGTGGACAGGGCGGCGCAAAGCAGGGTGGCGAGGCGTTTCATATTATTCTCCTAGATAGTAGTGGAGGTGAAAAAACAGCGGCGACGAGCGACGTTCGCGGCGCCGGCATGCCGGCCCACGGACGCTTTCCCTAGCGCGAGCTCGGATCAGGGATGAAAAATACCGGTTTCAATCTATCCGTCCAGCCGCCGCGCCAGCTCTGCGGAAAAGGCGATGACTTGTTCATACGGCCGGTGGTAGAGGCGGATGCGGTCGATCTTGCCGCCAGCGTCGCGCGTCAAGAACGTAGCGCCGGCGATCGGCGCGCCCTGAGACACGCCTTCCGATTCAAGTTGGGTGCGCAGTTCCGTGGCCGTTTCGTAGTCGAAGGCGATGCTGTCGTACATGCGGCGGGTGGCGTCGAAAAAGCGCCGGATGGCGGCGGCGCCGACGATGGCCTTGCTGCCGGCCGACGTCTCCAGCAGCACCTGTGCAGTAAATGCGCTGGCGAATTCCGCGGCAGTGGCGCGGCCGATGATGTCCACCCAGCCGCTGCCGGGTGTTGCGCTGGGCCTGGACATGGATCAGCTCAGCGTGATGGCGCCGAAATCGAGCGACACCAGCAAGGGCTGCGGCACTTTATGTCGCGCGCCGTCGTAGGCGTAGATGCGGCGCCGGGTAGGCATCTTGATGCCCTGCACATCGCGGTAGTCGCTGACGTAGTTGGCGCCGGTGGCCCCGCCGAGGATGTCGACCGTGTAGTCGTGGCGCCGCATCAGGCCGTCCGGCCCGAAGTGCGTGACCTGGGTCCGCGTGTGGCTGGCGATGTGCGGCGGGAAGTTCACTTGCAGGCGGCGCCACGTCTCGCCGTTCTCCTGCCACGGCGCGATTTCCTCGCAGGCGAAGCCGGGTGTCACGTACAGGAACGGCGAGGTCAGGTAGGTCCACAACGCCTCGCTGGCGAAGTAGGCGACATGGAAGGCATCCCACGGCGTTTCCAGTGTCTGGCCGGCGAAGGCGGCGGCCGGCTCGTCGCGCGCGTCGAGCACACTGCCGTCGAGCGACTCGCGCGTCAGCCGGCCCGGCACGAACACGCTGCGCTGCTGCGGCGCGCCGAACGGCGTGATGCTGACGCGCTCGTGGTGGGTGTCGATTTCGATGACCTTGTCGGTCAACATGCCGGCCTGCTGCTTCAGATGCCAGATGGCGCCATCTATCGACACCTCGGCGCTCAGCTTGTTGTAGCTATTCCAGCGCTCAAGGCCGCCGTGGGCTTGGAGTGCGAAGGCGAGCAGATCGTTCATGACGGACCTTTCGTGGTGGGAACGGCGAGAGCGCGGCTGAGTGAGACGGCGCTAGGCAGCACGTCAAACGGAGACGCTAGATCTGCCTATGTTTTGCTAAACCATCACAATGGTAGAGGCTGGGCACCCGCCACGTAGGTCAAAATACCGACAAATTGCGCCGTCTTACATGCAAGCGACTACGCCTTGACGCCCGCCGCACAGTCGCGCCGCAAGGACTGCGGCGACTGGCCGTAGACGCGCAGGAAGGCGCGCCGCATGCGGTCGCGGTCGCCGAAGCCGGTTTCGGCGGCCACCATCTCGACCGAATGCCGGCCTTGTTCGAGCATCAGGCGGGCCGCCTCCAGGCGCAGGTTTTCCACCGCCTTGGCCGGCGTGCTGCCGGTTTCCAGGCTGAAGGCGCGGCTGAACTGGCGCGCGCTCAGGTGCACCGTATCGGCCAGCTGCTCGACCGACAAGTCGCGTTTGAGGTTTTGCCGCGCATAGTCGAGCGCCTGCTGCATGCGGTCCGAGGTGGCGTTCAGTTCCAGCAGCGCCGAATGCTGCGACTGGCCGCCGGCCCGGCGGTGGTACAGCACCAGCCGCTGCGCCACCGAGCGCGCCAGCTTGGCGCCGAAATCCTTTTCGACCATGGCGATGGTCAGGTCGAGCGCGGCGCTCATGCCGGCCGAGGTCCAGATCGGGCCGTCGACGATGAAGATGCGGTCCTCCTCCAGCCGGATGGCGGGAAAGCGCCGCCGCATCTCGGCGGCGCGTTGCCAGTGCACGGTGGCGCGGCGGCCGTCGAGCAGTTGCGCCTCGGCTAGCGCGAAGGCGCCGACGCACAGCGCGCCGACGCGCCGTGCTTGCTGCGCCGCCTGGACCAGGAAGGCGCGGATGCGCTCCGGGGCCGGGGTGCGGTCCATCGAGCCACTGATGAGGACGGTGTCGAAATCGGCGCGGGCCAGCTGCTCCGTGTCGATGCCTGCGGCCAAGGAGCTGGGCACCAGTCCGCCGTGCTCGGACAAGACCCGGATCTGGTACAGCGGCTCGCCCGCGACCAGGTTGGCGAACTCGAACGCCGACAAAGCGGCCAGGCTCATCATCTGGAAGCCCGGGCGTAGCACCAACGCGACGGTTTGCATGGCGGCCCCATTGTTGGATTGTTAAATGTCGACTGTAACCGGCTGGCGGCGGCGGCGCAAGTGTCAACGGCTTTAACGGGGTTCTGTCACGTTGTTGATCCAGAGACGGAATTTTCCAGGAAGGAACTCTGGTTCCTCAAACTGGACGGACCTGTCCTGCCAACGCATAAAATTGGTCGGCGGACGACATCGCGTCGGCGCCATCGATCGCGAACTGGCCCTTGCTGATCATGTGCATGAGTTCGACACCGGCAAGCACGCTGGCGGCGCAGCGGAGCGATTTGAAGTTGAGCATCGGCCTGGTCACTCGCTTAATGGCACGATGGTCCCGCTCAACAATGTTGTTGAGGTATTTGACCTGGAGTACCACAGTAGGCACATCCCGGCCGACGTTGATCGCATCGATGGCAGGGCGCCGCTCTTGTCCATCGCGACTTTATCGGGAACGCCGTTCGCGCCCATGACCTTGTCGAAAAACGCTTTGCCGCAGCCATGTCCCGCTTTGCCATCAACAAAAAGTCCACGGTCTTTCCGTGCCTATTGACAGCGCTGTAGATATATTTCCAAGCGCCCTTGACCTTGGATGTAGGTTTCATCCATGCGCCAACTGGTGCCGACCGGACGCTTGTGTTTGCGGGCCATCTTCTCGATGAGTGGCAGAAAACGGATCGCCCATCGGTTGATCGACGAATGGTCAACCGACACACCTCGCTCTTCCATGGTAAGCGCCAGTTTCACCGCACATAGCGCATGGGCGTGAAGGAGCGGGTCCTAGACGTCCACTTAGATTGAGGTGGACACCTATGCAGGAGACAGACTCAGAGTTTCACTTGGTAGTGACAGGTATGGCGCGATGGACGGCGCCGTTACGACGACGATTCGAAGTTGGCGTTGGTGAAGGCCTGCCTGCAGCCAGGCGTATAGCTGGCCGGTATGGCACTCAAGCACGGCGTGAACGCCAACCTGCTGCGCAAGTGGGTAGTCGGTCATCAATTGGCGGTCGGCGCACTGACCAAGCCGGCGCCGAATCGGATGGATGCTTTCATCCCGGTGGTGTTGGGCAATGGCGGCGCTGGTGCAAATGCCCAGGTCAAGCAGGTGCCAGACCGGATGGCCACCACGACAACGCCGGCGCTGGCTAGACCGTCGGCGTGCTTGCGGGCGCAAATGCCCAACGGCGTCACGTTCGAGTTTGAGTGCGCGGACGGTGATGCGGCGCTGTTGGCGACGCTTCTTGAAACACTGGGACGCTGCGATGTTTCGCCTCGACGCTGAGCTCAAGGTGTACCTGCACCGCGAGGCGGTTGACTTCAGCAAGAGCATCAACGGCCTGGCCGCGCTGGTCTAGCAATCGATGGGGCTCGATCCGTTTGGTGGCGCCGCCTACGCCTTCCGCAACCGCCGTTGCGACCGCATCAAGTTGCTCATCTACGACCGCACCGGCTTCTGGCTGCTAATGAAACGCCTGGAGCAGGACCGCTTCGTGTGGCCACGGCGCACCGAGGTGGTCCTGGAACTGACGGCCGAACAGCTGCACTGGCTGCTCGAGGGCATCGACATCGACGTGGTGCAGCGCCATCCGGTACGGCAGTACCAACACATTGCGTAGGCAGCAGCGCCGGCTGTGGCGCTCTCCCGACATTGTTCGCATTGTTACAATTTAACGTAAAGAGCACGTTGCCGATCCTGCCGCAACAATGTGCGCATCGATGCGCTCCTCACAAGCCATACGGAAAAGCCCAAGCTTGCGACAACGGAAAGCGCTGAAAGTACACCCAAGGCCCGGCTGACTGCCGTAAATGCGGAATCCGCTTCCTTGCGGGCTTGCTTGCCACCGTCAATATTCACCTGCACCAGCTGATTGATCAGCCCGATTACTGTCTCCATCCCGTTTGCAGAACTGCCGGAAGCGACTTCGCTCGCGTTGTCTTTTAGATTGTGGCGTGACAGGCTAATCAGATTTTGGTGATCATCTAAAAACAACAGCCATTGCTCCCGTTCCAATTGGAATAGATGCAGCTCTTCGTCGCTCGATATCAGCTTTTGATACCGATCTTCCTCGTTCTTCGTCGTTTCAAGGCGCGTTTTAATACGCGCCTCGTAATCAGCCATTGCTACCTCATCATGACTCAATATATGCATCAACTGGAGGCTGCGTAGCTCTCCAATACCCGTACGCAGACTCATCAATGCCTGCACGCTCGGCGTCCATTTGTCGGCAAGTTCGATGGCACTCCGATTGACGCCGCGAATAAACAGTCCGCAGCCCACCTCAATTGCAAACGTGAGCAACAGTACCGTGCCAAATGAAAGTAGGAGGTTTTTTTCTTTTTTAAAGCTATAGGGCCAGTTCATCTTAGATCCTTTCCAGGAGGGGGCGACCTCGTCATGTACTTCACCACAGTTCCTAGCAAATGCCATGCCCGATGGTGCCATGATTCCGCTTTACCGCGCTGGCTATAGCTTCGTGGCCGAAAGTCCTGTGATAGGGGAATGTCCCTCTGGAATCCTGGCTGCTGGATTAATGCCGTTAGCCACGATATGTGCGTAAATTTAGGCACCCAAAAAAGATGTGGTGTTTAAAATCACACACGTTTCTTGTGGTTGATAGAACTTTACGACCAACGGTAACTTATAATGAGTTTTCGACAAGATGTCGCCGCTGAGTTTGAACCCAATGAACAAATTTCCCAAAGATCTAGATTTGCGCAGGATGTTGAAATTCTCAAACGACGACGGCAGTATTTGGCTGGCCGAGAGCCGCATGCTGCTGATGCATGCGGCGGCAATCGCCGCGCTGCGCAAGGAGC
>Ga0209848_1000773_pt1 | contig 10603 bp, 5 predicted proteins | sample OrgsoiDNA_201062_FD_185810 | JGI IMG/M metagenome (GOLD analysis project Ga0209848, IMG submission 185810) | Permafrost soil microbial communities from the Arctic, to analyse light accelerated degradation of dissolved organic matter (DOM) -... | ecosystem: Environmental > Terrestrial > Soil >...
CGGCGCGCACGCTCATCGGTTCCGCATAGGTCAGCACCGCATAGCTGGGCCGGCGGCCGGGCGGCTTGATGTCGAAGTCGGGATAGCCGTCCGGCGCGACGCTGCGGTCGCGCCGCACGCCGGCGACAAAGGCGTCGCGGCCGGCGTCGCTGACCAGCATCGTGTAGGTGAAGGCGTCGACGGCGGGAAACTGACGCGCCACGTCGAGGCTGTCGATATAGTCGTGGAACTGGGCGCGGCTCAGTTGATCGTTGGTGCGGAACACGGCCGCCACGCCGCGCACCAGCTCCGAATACGACTTGACGCGCGCCACGATGCCGTACTGGGTGCTGCGCGTCAGATACTCGAAGCGCGCCCGGGCGTCGTCTTCCACCGCCTTGCTGGCGAACGCGAACGCGACCATGCCGACGGCCGCCGCCAGCGACAGGCCAACGCTCCAGATCAGCGTGCGCGACGTTTTGAGGTTCTTGCCCAGCTTGCCTAGATTGCCCATCGTCCCCTACTTGTCAGGAGTAAGCGACCGGTTGCGCGCGGTCGGCGCATCGCCTCGGATCGCAGAAATTTGCATCACAGCAGCATACTATTAAAAACCGCCGCCGTGCCATCGCGCGCCGACAAATGTGGCGTCCCGCGCGGCTTGCAATTTGCCAGCGGCGGCGTAGAAACAATTGGAGAGAATTACACTATACAGGCGGAATAACACGATATCCAACGATTGATAGTTTGATGCCGCGTAAGCGGTAAGCGTCGTGCCGGAGTTTCAATATCTGTTCAGTTTGTTATTGATGAACAGGAGAACACCATGGAAATCATCGGTTGGATACTGTTGGGCGACAAGGCAGCCTGCGGCGGCGTCGTGGCGGAAGGCCATCCCTGCATGAGTCATGACGGCGTGCCTTTCTCATTTCAGGGCGCACGGATGGCATGTCAGAAAAATTGCACGATCATGGAAGGCTACGAAAAATTCACTATGGCCGGCGGCAATGCCGCGGTCCATCACGGCCAGCTGACGTCGGGCGGTTGTCCTTTGCAATCGAGCTGCAATGATCTCAACGGCATAGGCAACGACAGCGGAGCGGCTATCCCGGCCCAAGTCATGCAAGGCGATGATGGCGTGTGGCGTGACCATCCCGAAGACGCCGGCTACGAGCTGAGCTATGTCTTGAAGGACGAGCTCGACGCGCAACCGATCCCCGGTGCGAACTACAAGCTCACCTTGCCAGCCGGCCGCTCTGAGGCGGGCGCGACGGACTCGCATGGCCATACCGCCGTCGTCTCCGCGACCGGGCCGCAGGCCGAACGACTGCACGCTGTCCGCGCTGGCGACAGCGGCGACGTCAGCTGACGCCCTCGGACTGTGTGATGTCGAGTGCCATTCAACACGGATTTTTTACTGTTTGTCTGGCTCAATTCAGCGATTCCACTTCAAGGATATGCCATGTCCGATTCCATCATCACCACGCATAAGTATGATGCTTCCATGCATTGCAACGCGATTCCCATCGCCGAGTGCAAGACGCAGGATACGCTGGTCGGCAATACGATACGCCGGGTTACGGAAGTGCCGATACTCACTTGCAAAAGCGTCTGGATGCGTTGCCAGAAGGAGGCCGAGGAGTGGATCGCGCCGGGCGGCAAGTTGATCGCCGATCCGCTCAAGCGCAACGGGCGCATCAATCAGGCCTACGCCCAGTTGTGGCAAGCGGATCCCCGCTTCCAATGGGCCGGTTTGGCGGCGTTCGCGTCGAAGCAGGTCGGCTGCGGCTTGCTTCACGCGGCCGACAATGTCCGCCGGTCGGAGGCTGAAATCGGCAACAGCAATCGCTGGGGCGTCGTCGGCGGCAGTTCGGCGGCCGCTGGGGACAGCGCAGTCCCGGCCGGCACCGTGGTCGGTTCGGCGTTCATGTATGAGCAGCTTGCGCTGGGTAATATGACGCTGTTTCTCGATATTTATCCGCTGCACCGGTTCTATATGCTGCGCGGAATAAAGTATCTGCGGGATTGCCTGCCGGATCGCCATGCAATCGCTAAACAGGTGATGTGGCCACTGGACGAGAAGACGCTGGAATTCGGTAAGCCGTTCAAAGAAATTATTCCGGCATTCGAGGCGATCGAGCAGAACGATATAATAAAAAGTGTCGCACGTTTGGCTCGCCATGAGCAGATCAACATTCTGCAACCGGCGATCTACGACGACATCCGCATGCAGCGCGCATTGGACGCCAATCAGTTCGCATGGGTCACAGGAATACCTTCCGGCGTGGCTGCGGAGATCGAGTTGACGTTATCGTCGGCTTGTCATTCAAATCCGAACGCCTTGACTGTCCGGTTTCCAAGGCTTTTGCGGGCCAAATTGTATGTCGCTGAGCAGCGCATGCTGTTTGTTGAACGCGCAGCAGCGCGCTTTGATCAAATGCTACACAGCGACTACGCTGGCATTGCTAGTTCGATCAAGCAAATTGCCGCCGGAGCGGGTTGAGATGCGCCGAACCACCTACAAAAAAATCAGTATCGCATTGACGGGCATTGCATGCGGCGCATGGTATTTGCATGAGCCGACACCGACAACGATTTCGCTGAGAATTGGTCAGCCATTCGCTGAAGTGGTACGCGATTCGAGCTATCCCATAATGGCAAGGTCATTTTTACCGACCGCTGAAACTCAGGGCTTTGGTTCTACCGACGTCACTCAGCCCTCGGTCATTTTGCGTTTCAATGACCCTCAACACGGCTTTATCCTGCCACCGACGACCTTTCTGGCAATTACCTATATCGATGGCGTGGTCGATACCGTCGCCACCTCCCCTATGTTGAAGAAACTGCCTTTCGATCAAACAGTGGAACTATTAGCGCGGTTGCAGGATCGTTTTCAGGCTGGTGGATGGCAGATCGACAATGACACTCACACCCATTGGTTCGATCTATCTCCGGCTGGTAGAAGGCAATTGCACGATTATCTGCGCGACCCGGAAAGCGGCTGGTCACAGGAAGCCTGGCTCATTGTGCCACAGAAATACGGCATCACTTTCCGCATCAAATGCGCCGCCCGTTGCGACAGCCAATGGGGACTAGACCGCTACTTGATCGATATTGGCATCGGTAATGAACGAAGCTAAAACGATGCCGAGACGCATGGTGTTTGTCAACCGCGCAGCGGCGCGCTTTGTTTAACCGAGCTGCGCCTCGACGCTGCGGCGACCGCGCTTCTCTTGCCGACACCCCGCCCACCGCGTCAATCGTGCGCGCCGGAAATAAATCCTGAGATAAACTTTTTGCTGGAAATACGCACAGCCCCCGGCAAATCGATAAAATAGCCCAGGCTGTTACCTTGTGAAATATTTCGCCGCTTGACTCTACAAGCCGGCGGCGTATCGTGAGGTCGCCGCGTAGCATATCGCCGTACCCGTTCTGCCACTCAACCTCAACCCCGTCGAACCGTGCAGATACCGAAAGTCCTTCTCGTCAATGACGACCCGGCCAGCCTGTATGCATTGGAGAGTTTGCTCACCGGTCCGGCCGCGTCCACCGAGTACGAACTGGTCACGGCCCATTCCGGCAAGGAGGCGCTGCGCGCCGTGCTGCAGCAGGAATTCGCCGTCATCCTGCTCGACGTCAGCATGCCGGGCATGGACGGTTTCGAGACGGCCGAGGCGATCCACTCGCATCCGCGCTCGGCCACGGTGCCCATCATCTTCATCACCGCCCATTTCGCCGACGAGATCAACCGCCTGAAGGCCTACCAGAAAGGCGCGGTCGACTATCTGTTCACGCCGGTGATCCCGCAGATCCTGCAAACCAAGGTGGCGGTGTTCGTCGAGATGGGCCACAAGAATTTGCAGCTGCAGCGCCAGGCCGCCGAGCTGGCGCGCCTCAACCAGGACCTGCGCGTGCAGCGCATGCAGGACCTGGAACGCATCAACGGCGAGCTGGAACAGGAAATCGCCGTGCGCAAACTGGCCGAGCAGCGCGCCCACGAACTGTCGACCCACGACGCGCTCACCGGTCTGGTGAACCGGCGCTCGCTGATCCAGCAGCTGGAACACGCGGTCGCCTCGGCCGAGCGCAGCGGCAGCGACTTCGCCCTGCTGTTCCTCGACCTCGACCAGTTCAAACCCGTCAACGACCAATACGGCCACGAGGCCGGCGACGAGCTGCTGCGCCAGGTGGCGGCGCGGCTGTCGGCCGCCGTGCGCGCGGCGGACGTGGTGGCGCGGCTGGGCGGCGACGAATTCGTCGTCCTCATCGAAGGCAAGGCGGCCGCCGCCAACGCGGCGCGGGTGGCGCGCAAGATCGAGCAGGCCAGCGCACGGCCCTACCAGATCGGCGGGCAGCACATCAAGATCGCCAGCAGCATCGGCATCGCGCTGTATCCGCACGACGGCACCGACGCGCAAGCGCTGATGAAGCACGCCGACATGGCCATGTACCACGCCAAACAGCAGGCCACGCACGACACCGGCGCGCACATCAAGTTCTTCCACGAAGAACTCAACGTGCGCGAGACCGAGCGCCAGCGCTGGACCCAGGAGCTGCGCGACGCGCTGCTGGCGCGCCAGCTGGAACTGCGCTACCAGCCGCAGGTCTCGCTGCGCGACGGCCAGGTCGATGGCGCCGAGGCGCTGCTGTACTGGCGCCATCCGCGCCTGGGCCTGATCGCGGCGCCGCAGTTCCTGCCGCAGGTGCAGGACCGCGCCTTGCTCGACCAACTCGATTACTGGGTCATCGCCGGCGTCTGCGCCCAGGCGGCGGAATGGCGCGCCGGCACCGCCACGCCGCCGCGCAAGCCGCACACTTTCCGCCTCGCGCTGAACCTCGCCACGCCGCAGCTGCACGCCGACGTCGCGCGCCGCCTGCTGGCCGAGCTGCGCAAGCACCGGCTGCCGCCCGGCAGCATCGAACTGGAACTGAACGAACAGCTGCTGTTCGATGCCAACGCCGATATCGCCGCCATGCTGCTCCAACTGCAGCAGGCCGGCGCCGGCATCACGCTAGACGATTTCGGCAGCGCCCATTCGTCGCTGGCGGCCTGCAAGCGGCTGCGGCTGGACGCGCTGAAGATCGACCGCCATTTCATCGCCGCCATCGGCAACGGCGACGGCGGCGACGACATCGTGGCCGCCATCATCCACCTGGCGCGGGCGATGTCGATGCAGGTGGTGGCGCTGGGCGTGACCGGCATGGCGCAGCTGGACGTCTTGCGCGCGCTGGGCTGCGACCGTTATCAGGGCGAGCTGTTTTGCGCGCCGCAGCCGGCCAGCGAACTACTGCAGCATCTGTACCACACCGTGGGCGCGACCACGCAGGCAGCAGCAGCGATACCGCATTCCATTTTGACCAACGAGGACTTCGTCGATGAATAACATGACCGAAATGGCAGAACAGCTCGACATCAAGCTGCTGCTGGGCACACTGATGGCGCTGAAAAAAGGCGATTTTTCGGCGCGCATGCCGTCCGACTGGACCGGCATGTCCGGCAAGATCGCCGACACGCTCAACGACATCATCGAGACCAAGGAAAAAATGGTCAAGGCCGTCACGGAAGTGAGCCGCGTGGTGGGCCGCGAAGGCCGCCTGACGCAGCGCGCCTCGGTGCCGAATGTGGCCGGCGGCTGGGCCACCATCATCAGCTCCGTCAACACGCTGATCGACGATCTGGTGCGGCCGACGACGGAGATGGCGCGCGTCATCGGCGCCGTGGCGAAGGGCGATCTGTCGCAGACGATGGCGCTGGAAGTCGACGGCCATCCGCTGAAAGGCCAGTACCTGCGCGCGGCGACCACCGCCAACACGATGGTGGAGCAGCTGTCGTCGTTCTCGTCCGAGGTGACGCGGGTGGCGCGCGAGGTCGGCACCGAGGGCAAGCTGGGTGGCCAGGCGCAGGTGAAGGGCGTGGCCGGCACGTGGAAGGATTTGACCGACTCGGTCAACTCGATGGCAGGTAACCTGACGTCGCAGGTGCGTAACATCGCCGAGGTGACCACGGCGGTGGCCAACGGCGACTTGTCGAAGAAAATCACGGTCGACGTGCGCGGCGAGATTCTGCAACTGAAGGACACCATCAACGTCATGGTGGACCAGCTGCGCTCCTTCGCGTCCGAGGTGACGCGGGTGGCGCGCGAGGTCGGCACCGAAGGGAAACTGGGCGGACAGGCGTATGTGCCGGGCGTCGGCGGCACCTGGAAGGACTTGACCGACAACGTCAACTTCATGGCGTCGAACCTGACGGGCCAGGTGCGCAACATCGCGGCGGTGACGACGGCGGTGGCCAACGGCGACCTTTCCAAAAAAATCACGGTCGACGTGAAGGGCGAAATTCTCGAACTGAAAAACACCATCAACGTGATGGTCGACCAATTGTCCTCGTTCGCGTCGGAGGTGACGCGGGTGGCGCGCGAGGTCGGCACCGAGGGTAAGCTGGGCGGACAGGCGCAGGTGAAAGGCGTGGCCGGCACCTGGAAGGATTTGACCGACTCGGTCAACTCGATGGCCGGTAACTTGACGGGCCAGGTGCGCAACATCGCCGACGTGACGACGGCCGTGGCCAACGGCGACTTGTCGAAGAAGATCACGGTCGACGTGAAGGGCGAAATTCTCGAACTGAAAAACACCATCAACGTGATGGTCGACCAGTTGAACTCCTTCGCCTCCGAAGTGACGCGGGTGGCGCGCGAGGTCGGCACCGAGGGGAAACTGGGCGGACAGGCCAACGTGCCCGGCGTGGCCGGCACGTGGAAGGATTTGACCGACGGCGTGAACTCGATGGCGGGCAACTTGACTGGCCAGGTGCGCAACATCGCCGACGTGACGACGGCGGTGGCGAACGGCGACCTGTCGAAGAAAATCACCGTCGACGTGAAGGGCGAAATTCTGGAACTGAAAAACACCATCAACGTGATGGTCGACCAGTTGTCCTCGTTCGCCTCGGAAGTGACGCGGGTGGCGCGCGAGGTCGGCACCGAGGGTAAGCTGGGCGGACAGGCTTATGTGCCGGGCGTCGGCGGCACGTGGAAGGATTTGACCGACAACGTCAACTTCATGGCGTCGAACCTGACGGGCCAGGTGCGTAACATCGCGGCGGTGACCACCGCCGTGGCGCGCGGCGACCTGTCCAAAAAGATCACCGTGGACGTGAAAGGCGAGATTCTGGAGCTGAAGGACACCATCAACGTGATGGTGGATCAACTGTCCTCGTTCGCGTCGGAAGTGACGCGGGTGGCGCGCGAGGTCGGCACCGAGGGTAAGCTGGGCGGACAGGCCAATGTGTCCGGCGTGGCCGGCACGTGGAAGGATTTGACCGAGAACGTCAACCAGCTGGCGGCCAACCTGACCAACCAGGTGCGCGCGATCGCCGAGGTGGCGACGGCCGTGACGCGCGGCGACTTGTCGCGTTCCATTCAGGTGGAGGCGCGCGGCGAGGTGTCCTACCTGAAGGACAACATCAACGAGATGATCCGCAACCTGAAAGACACGACGCTGAAAAACGCCCAGCAGGATTGGCTGAAAACCAACCTGGCGCGCTTCACCCGGCTGCTGCAGGGCCAGCGCGATTTGCAGGCGGTGACGAAGCTGATCCTGTCCGAGCTGGCGCCGCTGGTGTCGGCGCACCACGGCGTGTTCTACATGATGGACTCGCAGGAGTCCGACGCGCGCCTGCGCATGATCGCCAGCTACGGCTACCGTTCCAGCCGCAAGCTGCCGACCTCCTTCCTGCCGGGCGAAGGCCTGGTCGGCCAGTGCGCGCTGGAGAAGGTGCGCATCTGGCTGACCGACGTGCCGCGCGATTACATCGTCGTCTCGTCCGGCCTGGGCGCGGCGCCGCCGACCAACATCGTCGTGCTGCCGATTCTGTTCGAGCAGCAGGTCAAGGCGGTGATCGAGATCGCCTCGCTGGACCGCTTCACCGAAACCCACCTGTCCTTCCTCGACCAGCTGATGGAATCGATCGGCGTGGTCTTGAACACCATCGAGGCGAACAGCCGCACCGAGTCGCTGCTGACGCAATCGCAGTCGCTGGCGCAGGAACTGCAGCAGACCAACCAGGAGCTGGCGGAAAAAGCGCGCCTGCTTTCCGAGCAGAATATCGAGGTGGAACGCAAGAACCGCGAGGTGGAGCAAGCCAAGCTGGCATTGGAGGAAAAGGCCACGCAGCTGGCGCTGTCGTCCAAATACAAATCCGAATTCCTGGCCAATATGTCGCACGAGCTGCGCACGCCATTGAATTCGCTGCTGATCCTGGCGCAGCAACTGAGCGATAACCCGGAGGGCAACCTGTCGGGCAAACAGGTGGAATTCGCCAAGACCATCCACGGCTCCGGCTCCGACCTGCTCACGCTGATCAACGATATTCTCGATTTGTCGAAGATCGAGTCGGGCACCGTCACGCTGGACGTTTCCGAATACCGTTTCCAGAACCTGCGCAACTACGTCGACCGTACCTTCCGCCACATGGCCGAGGCCAAGCACCTCGGCTTCGCGGTCGAGCTGTCCGACACGCTGCCGACGGCGATGATGACCGACACCACGCGCTTGCAGCAGGTGCTGAAAAACCTGCTGTCGAACGCCTTCAAGTTCACCAACCACGGCCAGGTTTCGCTGATGATAGGCCTGGTCACGACGGGCTTCAGCAGCGACCACCCCAACCTGCTGCATGCCGACGCGGTGCTGGCCTTCGCCGTCACCGACACCGGCGTCGGCATCGCGGCCGACAAGCTGCAACTGATCTTCGAGGCCTTCCAGCAGGCCGACGGTTCGACCGCGCGCAAATACGGCGGCACCGGTCTGGGCCTGTCGATTTCGCGCGAGCTGGCGCGTTTGCTGGGCGGTGAAATCCGCGTCGAATCGGTGGTCGGCAGCGGCTCGACGTTCACGCTGTTCCTGCCGTATAACCGCGCCGGCTTCGTCAACTACGACCTGGGCCGCCAGCCGCCGGCGCGCCTGCCGCAGCCGCCGGCGCAAGTGGTGTATTCGTCGCCGCAGCACACCACCTACGACAACGCCGCCCTCGCGACCACGCCGGAAGCAGATCCCGACCTGGTCGAATACGGCACCACGCTCGACGACCGCGGCCTGGTGGCGCCGGGCGATCCGTCGGTGCTGGTGATCGAAGATGACGAGCGCTTCGCCAAGATCGTGCTGGACTTCGCGCGCGAACGCAATTTCAAGGGCATCATCACGCACCGCGGCGATTCGGCACTGAGCCTGGCGCGCGACTATCTGCCGTCGGCCATCCTGCTCGACATCGACCTGCCCGACATCGACGGCTTCACGGTGCTCGACCGCCTCAAGCGCGATCCGAGCACGCGCCATATCCCGGTGCATGTGATGTCCAGTTCACGCGAACGCGAACGCGCGCTGCGCCAGGGCGCGATCTCGTACATGAACAAGCCGGTCAGCCGCGACGCGCTGCAGGAGGAATTCGGCCGCATCCAGAAATTCCTCCTCGGCGGCAAACGCAGCCTGCTGGTGGTGGACGACGAACAGACGCAGCGCGATTCCATCGTCGCGCTGATCGGCGACGCCGACCTGCGCATCGTCGCCGTCGACACCGGCGAGGCGGCGCTGGCGGCGCTGCGCGAGACGCATTTCGACTGCATGGTGCTGGACCTGACGCTGCCCGACATCAGCGGCTTCGACCTGCTCGACATCATCGGCAAGGACGCCTCGCTGCGCTACCTGCCCATCGTCATCAACACCGCCAAGGAGCTCAATCGCAAGGAGGTGGCGAAGCTCAAGCGCTACGCCAAGACCATCGTCATCAAGGATGCCCGTTCGCCCGAGCGCCTGCTCGACGAGACGGCGCTGTTCCTGCACCGCTCGCAGGCCAGCCTGCCGGAGCTGCAACGCCGCATGCTCGAAGAAATCCATGCGGCCGACGGCGGCCTGGCCGGCCGCAAGGTGTTGATCGTCGATGACGACCTGCGCAACATCTTCGCGCTGTCGTCGCTGCTGGAGCGCCAGCAGATGCAGGTATCGTTCGCTGAAAATGGCCGCGACGGCATCGAGGTGCTGGAGCGCGACCCGACCATCGAGATCGTCCTGATGGACATCATGATGCCGGAGATGGACGGCTACGACACCATGCGCGCGATCCGCCGCATCCCCAAATTCAAGTCGCTGCCCATCATCACGCTGACGGCCAAGGCGATGAAGGGCGACCGCGATAAATGCATCGCGGCCGGCGCGTCGGACTACATCACCAAGCCGGTCGACGTGGCGCAGCTGCTGTCGCTGATGCGGGTCTGGCTGCACTGATGGCGCGGCGCATGGAAAACGACGCGGCCATATTCCTGGCGCGGCAGATGGCCGAAGCCGCGGCGCGCCCGCCGCAGCCGACCGACGCCGCGGCCACGCCCGGGCCGGCGCCGACCGCCGAAGCCGCAGCGCAAGCGGGGCCGCCCGCCTCGCCAGCAACGGCACGGCCCGAAGTCGAGGAGCTGGAACTGGAGCTGCTGCTGGAAGCGCTGCTGCAGCGCTTCGGCTACGACTTTCGCGGCCACGAACGCGGCCCGCTGAAACGCAGGCTGCGCGGCGTGATGGCGCAGCGCGGCCTGCGCACCGTCTCGTCGCTGCAGGACAGCGTGCTGCATGACGACGGCGCGGCCGG
>Ga0209848_1000791_pt1 | contig 10401 bp, 10 predicted proteins | sample OrgsoiDNA_201062_FD_185810 | JGI IMG/M metagenome (GOLD analysis project Ga0209848, IMG submission 185810) | Permafrost soil microbial communities from the Arctic, to analyse light accelerated degradation of dissolved organic matter (DOM) -... | ecosystem: Environmental > Terrestrial > Soil >...
AGAAGAGTTTTTTATCAAATAACACTTCGGTATACGAAGACGACTTGACATCGTGGAGCCATCCACGGTGTCAGATAGAATCTTTACCTTTCACTTACCACTCATGCCATGACAGCCCATTAATTGCTGTAAATATTTCTGCGGGACTTATGACGATAAAGCCAACCTAAAAATTTGCATAGCTAAATCATCTGCGCATGAAAAATCAGTGCGGCTCAGACCATTATTTCGGTCGTTACAACAGCTGTCAAATCTGCAACTCCCCTCTTCCATGCTAATATTAGTTTTTCCAACTAAATTCCAATAATTGGGAAAACTTTTATTTGCCCAATGACAGCTTTCGCCCCAAAGCCGCCATTCAAATTAAACTCTCCCAATTTCCTACATTCTCTCATCGACCTTATTAGGAATAATAATTGAAATAATCGGAGAATCAGCGGAGATATTTTTTTGCTCAAAGAGCGCCTTGGGCTACAGCATCGACTGACAGGTTTCGGTCGACCGCTGTTCAACATGAACAGAATGGCATTTTTCCTGGCAGAAAACACGCAAAAAATCACACCAACAGCATCCTTGCAAACGAAATTCACGTCGATGCTGTTTGCTGAATTCCCCCATATTTGTCGCTGTCTTAGAGCTACCTACCGAGCGCCTTCATATATGGATGCATGCTACGATACATTTCTCGCAATGGCGTGCATGTAAATTTATCGTTCCGTAGGATTGCTTGCCTATTGCGAATTCACAACGGCGCTCGCAGAAGAGCAAGCGGCGGTTCACGAACCGGCTTAATGTGCCAAGATTGAGGTGTACCACCCTCCAGCCAGCGTTTTATTTGAACGCGGCACGCCCACCCACGCGAAGATTGTGGCCGCTTATAAAAATCGAGTGTTTCAAAACAATGAGTTACTAATAGATTGGTGTGGCAGTGACTTCAACTGCCCTCCTTGTGCGACGAGCCCGAAGAGGAAAAGCTCAGCAACCTTCGCTAGCGCACGACGCCCACGATTGTCTAACTTTCCCATTGGAAATTTCCCCGTCCTGTTCAAACATTCTTGGACTGGATGAGGCTCATACACCGGAATTTCGACAAGCACTGTGAAGGTTGCGCCGAACCTCTGCCGTACGATTTGAGTTTTAAGATGAAACTTCCCAGAACTTCTTCCATTCGCTCACGACTTACTTTTCTCGTTCTGGCATACATCATTCCTGCTTCGATATTGGCAGTGATGCTGGTTTCGTACGACTATCAAATTACTCGCGCGGGACTCGTGAAAAACGCTGAGGTAGCCGCCCGGGCCACGGCATTGGCAGTCGATAGCGAGTTTGCAATTCTTGAATCAAACCTCTTAGTGTTGGCTACATCGCCAAGTCTTGCCAACCAAGACCTAGCGACATTTTATGCCCAGGCCACAGAGGTAGGTCGAATTCAGGGTGTGAACAATATTGTTCTCAGTGACATGGTAGGAAAACAATACGTTAACACCTTGCTGCCTTTTGGAGCGGCTCTGCCTGAGAAGCATGACAACCCACGACTGAGGCGGGTCTATGAAACCGGGGAAGCGGTTATTTCCAATCTATTCATTGGTCCAGTATCCAAACGCCCCACCTTCGCGGTCGGCGTTCCTGTTCGCCGTGGAAGTACGGTCCTGTTCGCCCTCAGCGCCGGTATGCCCACGGAGCGTTTCGGCAAACTGTTGAGCCTTCAAAATTTGCCGCCAGACTGGGTCGCCGTCATCTTGGATAGAAACGGAACAATCGTTGCACGCACTCATGATATACAACGCTATATCGGCAAGAAAACGACACCGGACCTTTTGGAGCGAATGCTCACATCCCAAGACGGAGCGTTTGAGAGCACTACCACTGACGGAATGCATGTGCTCGCGGTCTTGAGCCGCGCGCCCAATTCGAAATGGTCTGTTGCCATAGGAATCCCCTCCAAAATTTTGAGTGCTGAGCTAGACCGAAAGTTCATGTGGCTTGTCGTGGCAACAGCACTTTTACTGGGAGGGAGCCTTTTACTTGCATGGCGAGTCGGCGGCACGATAGGACACGCTGTCAGCGGACTGGTGGAGCCCGCGCTGGCGCTCGGTTCGGGAAAAGTTGTTGAACCAAAATCGTTTAACTTGCGCGAAGCAAATGAAGTAGGAATGGCTTTGGCAAGAGCCTCGAAAATGCTACTTCTGGCACAGTATCATGCCAGCCACGATATGCTTACTGGCCTCGCGAACCGAGGGCTATTTCAAGATTTCATTGACCAGGAACTCGCCCTCTGCCAAAGAAATGGCGCGTGCCTATCGGTCCTCTACATCGACTTAAACGATTTCAAAAAAATCAACGATAAACATGGGCACGCAACGGGAGACAAATTATTGCTGGCGGTAGCTGAGCGCTTTAAGGTGACCCTCAGAAAATCAGATTTAGCCGCGCGACTCGGGGGAGATGAATTTGCCGTTGTATTAGTCAACACGCCAGAGGAAGAGGCACAACATGTAGCTGCGAAATTAGTTGATTGCCTTGCCTCTACCTACTATATTGATGAGCTGGTTATCAATACATCGGCAAGCATCGGAGTTGCTGGATTTCCTGATTCCGGGACAACGAGCAAAACCCTTCTGCATAACGCTGATATTGCGATGTATAGAGCGAAGGCTAAACACAGGCAAAATCCTATATCCGTTCCATCTTAGGAGAAATTTGCCCAAGCGGACGCCCCAATCGCTTATTCATGCCGTTTTCCGGCGGCGACCTGCCGCTTGATAGATGGAAAATTTATGCCACGTTTGCAGAGTGAAATGTGGGTGCATTGCGGCTGAATGGATGCATTCGTATTACGCATCGTTCGGTTTGATAGAGCAATGGCTCATCGAAATGCGAATGCGACTATCTGTTCCAACTATTGAATACTGCCATGCTGAGCCATTGCTATAGCGTATTCGTGTGTGTACTGGAAGTTTTTTGATTACATCATTCAGTTCTTCACGACTTTCGCAAACTTGCGACTGATTGTATTGTTCGGATATAAATGGCTCTAGACTTGGCGGTCGATTGATATCATCATACTGAAGTATATACGTAGCCATCTGTATGCCTATCTTAAGCCCATATCGAGGAATGGCAGTCGGGAGAAAATACTGGCTATATTTGCGCTCGGTCATTCGCATAGCAAGTTTTTCTTATTTCGAAGTATGTTTATCGACAACTTTTGTGAAGTGACCAGCTGCTTCTTCGAGGTGCCCTACAGTATTATCGACAGCCTGCTTCGTTGCGCTTCGTGTTTTTTCGTATACATCGCTCGTGCTCTCAGCGGCTGATTTTAACAATTCGCCAGCGCTTTCAGCACCAATCGGGTGAGTTTTTGCGAGGATTTTAAGCAATTCGTTGATTTTTCCCTGTACTTCGGTAACTTTTGTGTCGGCTATTTCGCTGAGTTTCCTTTTTGTTGAACTTGTGATTTCGGAAAAATGATGTTGGTAGGCGGAAATCTTTTCAATCTGTGGCTTTGCATGTTCAGTTGCCACAGCGAGAAAAGCTTGCATGTCTTTAGCTGCCAGAAATTTCTTTGTTGCCTCTGCGGCCTCCGCTGCATGTTCCTTCAGAATCTCCGTGTTCAATGCAATTATTTCTTGCACTCCTTGAACAGTGATGTTTGTTAGTTCGCTCAGTGCGTTGAGTTGAAACTCAAGCAAGGATTTGCTAGCAGATGCAAATTGACTGGAATTTGAAAACATGGCGTCTCCTGGGATGGTGCTTCTCTGTGAGGGCGGGCTTGCATCGTGATGGGGCTTCGATGGCGGCGTATTTACCTTGCCATAGAATTTGCTGCTCGGTCTGTGCGTGTTCTAACACATCCCCAGAGATGTGGGGCACGGAAGCCATAAAACCGGTAGCACCGTTCAGGCGAGAAACATGCAGTTCGCTCTTCGAATGACTCGCAAACCTCATGTCCCGTTCCGTGTACAAATGAATAAGTGCTCCAGGCATTGATGCCGGATGTCATGTTCATAAATGAGCAGCAACTTCTGGTCGAACTCGCCCGAAGACGTTGAAGATACTAACTTTTTAGAAAGTAGAGCCATGGTTCCTCATAGGGGAACCTGTGAACTTTACTGGCTGGAAGGTTAGTAGCAGCTTGCCGTTCTGAAATCTCACACATTCTCACACTTAGGTCCCGTTTGTGTTGCCCCCCAATATGCCTTCATCAGTATGGCTCGATAGGCATTCGATTTTTTTACGGCATTGACAAAAATTCCACTTTTAAAACTCATATAAGTGATATAGTTGGCATAATGCCTATTTCCTTGCCATCTCTGCCATAATAAATTTTTATATTCATATTGAAACATTTTTTCATTAGGAAAATTCTTGAGCAACTCTTACTAGCAGTACTGTACGCTGTCGTCAGTGCTGCGGATGTTCTCAAAACCGACAGCATCATTGAAATGGAGGTCTTTATGCATCGCTTAAAATTCACCCTTTGGTTGCTAATGGGATTATTTCTATTTTCTTCTCGCGTAAGCATTGCACAAGATAAGTCCTACACAGAGGGGACTGTTTGGTCCGTGTCACTTATTAAAGTCAAACCAGGTATGTTTGATACTTATATGAGCGAGTTACTCCCTCAGCGTAAAAAGCTCTACGACGAAGCAAAAAAAGCCGGACTTGTAGTCTCTGAGAAGATACTGGCTGGGTCAAGTTCTGGTCGAGATGACTGGGACGTAATGTTGATGACTGAGTATAAAAATTGGGCTGCCCTAGATGGGTTATCTGATAAGTTCGACGTAATTGCGCGTAAGGTAATCGGGTCTGATGAAACGCAAGTCAAGACCATGGTAAAGCGTACAGAAGTGCGCGAGATTATTGGTGATAAAATAATGCAAGAGTTAAAATACAAATAGATTTTGCACTCGTACATTAGCTAAAATCCGACCTGATTTCTGGTGCATTTGAATCAAGTCGGATTGTAAAATAAATTTTCAAATAAATAAAAAATTAGAATTCGAAAAGAATATATTTTACTCCGCGAGGATGCCTGCTTCTGGCCGGTGCCAGATGTCGTCATAAGTGTTGCTCAGTTTCTAACGACTACCGTTCACATGCCACCAGCAGGTTACCGCAGAAATCTATTTAAAACCATCTGACATCAATGCTGCTCTAGCTGCTCCGGCGATTGAAATGAACGTCAAGCCAGGTGCAATTAGCACAGTCATTGCAATGTCAAAATATCGAGATGTCTCAGGTTCAGTGCTAAAGAAAATGGAAGCAACCAATCTTGATGTACCATAAAACAAAGGAGCTCCGAGCAACGATATCAATGCCAAAATTAGCCATTTTTTGGGCGTCTCTGGTGCCTTTTCGTGATGCCATACGAATGCGGCACAAGCTACACATACTATGTATATCAGCACCCATCCCACTACATCAATGTTCTGACGTACGACAGGAACGGCTGAAATCACGAAAATTAGCCCTGCCAAAACCAGACAACCCAGCGCATCAGCTTTCAAAGCGTCGTTCCCGAAGAAGGTTAAAGATTGCGTCTGCTATTGGCCGATTTTTGCCTTTACCCGTTCGACTTCACCTGGCCCCAAATTCGTAATGGCTACCGTATGCCCAGATATGCAGAAAGCCGGGGTCTGCACGCACGGTTAATCCTTGAATCCGTTCTACCGACACCTCAGCCCAATCTGGTCCAGGAGCCGAAACTATCTTTATTTGGACAAGACTTCCTTCGCGTGCCTGGATGTGAAGCCCACCATCACATGTCGGGCATGCAGCCCAAAATGTTTGCATCTCAGGCCAGCAGAATTTCCCCAGCTCTAAGAGTCTTTTTCCGTCTATAGCTGCACCGCAAGACAAACAATGAAAAGTCATTCGTATCTACCTCGACTGGCAACTGACGGAAAGACGACGGCTGCTCATGGCCGATGATGGCCCTTCGTTGTTAGGGATTATCTAAAAGCGTTTCACGAGAATCAACCCTTTCTGGCCCGAAGTCAACCACTCCATCGTTCAACGGAAACTCGTTGCTCCGTAACGCCCACTGCCCGTCGGTAAGTTTCAGTTTAAATTGGTCAACCAAATAAGGAAGCCCTTCACTCGCTAAGATGTCTGGGCTATCCGATACCTGAAAATGTAAGTGCGGCCACCGGGCATCCCCTGAGTTACCAACATGTGCAAGTACCTGGCCACGCTTGACATGGTCACCGGACTTCACGCGGAGACTGCCTGGCTGCAAATGTACGTACTGGGCAAATTGCCCATCACCCAATCCAAGCACAATAAAATTGCCCATCACTGTATCCATAGTGATGGGTACGGCTGGGGTAAACCCGTCCATTGTGCGGGGAATATTGTTTGGCATTCCATCCCGCGCTTGCACAACATCGCCATCTGCCACGGCCAACACGTTTTTTCCATAAGCAAAATAAGAGCGAACGTCCCGCGCATCACCCGAATACATTTTACCGCCCTCATATATCTTCCAATCGATTGCGTACCGCCTAGCGATTTGCGCCACGCCACCTGCAACGAACAATCCAGTACGATGGTGCGACTCAATACTAGGGCCGTTATCAGCACTCCAGTTCGCTCCAGCCAGCGGCGGGGCCAGTACCTTCATACGAGTGTGGTGGGTATCAATTACCTGGCTATCGGCCGTGGCACCTTCTAACAGCACACGATGTCGCAGTTTTTGGGGAACCGCTGCGTTGGCATCAAAAGCAAGGCATAGGTACGCAACAGCGCTCTGCCCTCCTGCTAAGCGAGGCTGTCCATCCTTGTCATCGGGTCCAGCCAATCGCACGCGCTCAGCCAGCTGCGCCCCGGTAATAATTGCAACCGTCTGTTCCGGCTTCGATTCTGCATCAATAACTTCGATACTGTGTAGCGTGACGGGATTTTCTATGAAGCTATGAAAATGCAACTCGTAGATTAGATAGTTCCGGCCTGCGGATGGCATCAGCGTCGGCTCTAGGGGAGTGCGGATGTCAAGTTGCGGCGGTGGAAATACGTCCGTCAGCGCTTTGCTAGCTAACTTGCGAGGAGTAACGCCGCTTACGATTTCGCAGCCTTTTGGCGGAGGTAGACTTGCAGCAGTCGAGGCAAACAACGGGGACGTGTTTAAAAAGCTCGCGAGGAAGGCCAGAGTAACGACGGCATTACAAATAGGTCTGATAGGCATGTCTTGTTTTTACTTGCATAAAAAGCAAATACTATCAGTTCCCCCTCATCTGTCAACAAAATACTTACAGAGGCATTGAAGTGCAAAGGACGACAGACTAAATTCTTAAGTTGACGGTCCACTTGGCCGATTACTGGCGAGTCCGCTACTGCCGCCCCCTAGGGAAATGCTGATTTGCAGCTACGTCTACCCATATATGCTTTGATTGCTCCCAAACCGAGCGTACGGGCGCTCCGAACGATGGCTCTGCGAAAGCCCCAACCGCGATGCCAACCATCCCTGCATTTTTGTCGGAGTGCCAATGCGTGGTGGTACCGCATACAGGACAGAAGTAAAAATGGTTCCATGGCTCAGTAGCGCGAACATATTCTCGAACGACGCCAGAGACCGACACCCTCTCGGAAGAAAAATAAGCGCCGACCCCAAAGACAGAACCAGTTCGTCGTTGGCAGTCTATGCAATGGCATGCAACTATAAAGCTGGGCTCCCCATCGGTCACCACTTTTACGGAATTACACGAACATCGGGCTATATGTACCATGATTTCTACTTTGCAGTTCAATAACGGTCGATTTTAGCTGCCTATGGTCAGCCAACTTATTAGATGATTACTCTAGAGCATGTCTCGACTGGCGGTTGGTGGCCGAAAAACGACTAAGGCAAATGGCCCTACCTTGGACTAAATTGGAAGAAACTCCATCTTCCAGTTGGTTTCCCACGTCTTTCCTGCATCTCCAGAAAAAGCCTGCTCCCAGCGGGGCGGCTCACCGGGAGTCGCCGTCCAAGTGAAACGGACTTTGATTGGACGCTCATCAAGGATGCCATCTGCATAAAATATCCCGATGCGATTTTCGAACTTTCCAACAACAGGAGTATCTAGCTGAGTAGGGCTACGTCCATCAAGCCACCAAATAGACCAGTTACCGGATTTCTGGCAATACGAGCGCATAGCGACTGCGCGAACTGATTCCTCTGGAAAGTTAAGAATGTTGTCCTCCAAATTTCCAAAGCCGCCAAGTATCTTGGTCGTGGACGACTGCCCCTCAAAATCAGTCCATTCCAAACAGTTAGCCAAACGAAAATTCAATCGTTTGTGTTTAACTCGCCAATCTCCAATGATGAAGTCAAAATCATTCGGTGCAGCTGGGTCGAGTTTTAATGGCATGTGCTATTTCCTTTATAATTTCAACCGTCCGGTATTGGCCGGATGCTGTCGCCCCGTTGCGGACACTCGAAGTTTCTGTGTTTCGTATAACGTATTTACGAGGGAAAGGTATTAGACAACGCTAACTAATCTTCATATGAGTCTGCAACCACTGCCGGGGAAATAAAAATTGCATGTCGTTGCGTTTGAGTAGAAACTCCCACTGAGTGACGTGCATCGCGTTAGTCAAAGGAAACAGGGGATTAGGGAGAGTGGCATGAGTAAATTCGACTGGCGCGAAGTAAGGGTTGTTTTCGTAAAGATAGCGCTTAAAATCAGCACTTAAATTACGATGAAACGATTCCTCAATACGCGGCACTTGCATCTTGTTACGGAGATGATGGGCAAGCGTATCTAGTGCAAAAAGATGACCTGTGTCATAAATGGCTCCGTAGTTGTTGTACCGGTTATTCGGTGAGCCGTATTTTTCCAGCGTTGCTATAAAACTGTCCAGCTTGAAGTGACTGAGAGGGAAATGGGCCGGTAGTTCAACGGTAGGATGAGGTGCGAGGTCGATGTGAATAAATCCTGGCGTGACCATTTCGGCAGCTGTTAGCAGCTTGCCCAGCTCATGGCCACGGGAAAATGGAATGACTGACACCCCATGCAGCAGGAGGTAGGTCTTCAGGTACTTTTCCACCGCCTGTGCGCCTGACCAAAAGAACGAACGGTACAGGCCACCTATGGCAAGCGAACGGGCTGCCAAATAATCATCATCCGCAGGTTCAAGAAACGATTCAATGATTACTTTGGCAATACGTGCTTCGATACTAGACTGCTCTTGTGGAGTGCATTTATTGAAGCGCTCGATGGTGTCGCCGACATTGTAGGCATACGCTATTGTGTGATTGTCTTCTCTTTTCACTGTGCCCCCGTTGCTCATCAGCAGATAATTTTCATTTTCTTGTTCAATAAGCTTTTGTCGCTTATTTATACTAAAATCCGTCAACCAAAAATTAACCGGCCGCTCCTGGCCGGGTGCCGTCTCAGAGCCAGGCAACGGCCCGGTCTTAATAATTATCGTAAATCACTTGGCACTTTTTGCTTCCCCTGCTGGCTTCGATGGACTTTGGCCATGCTGCTCCGAAACCACAAGCATCCAAGGACGCACCTTCAAGATTTACGCGATAGCCTTTTGCCGTGGGTTCGATTTCGATATTGGATGGCCTAGCACCATCAAAGGTAATTTGAAGCAGCGTTTTCTTGCTATCCACTTTCCATTGAACAGTCCGATTCTGCTCAGACGTATCAATTTCGCATACGTATCCACCAGCTTCCTCCCCCGAAGCAAAGGAGCTTGACACGGAAAGCTGCGTAATCCTTTTGTCGTCAATTTTAATTTTTAAATCGGCCCCCTTTGAGCCGGAATCTTTAAATCGCTTTTCATATGTGCACTCAAGATTCTCAGCAATGGATGCGTCAGCGACAGTAAACAATAAAAGAGATAAGAGGATTCTTTTTCTTAACATGAGCTATCTTCTAATTTTTAATATCAATCAAAGCACAGAATCCTTGCATCCGCCCCGTCTGCTTCTGGCCGACTACAGCCAGTTTAATCACACGAAGCTTCATAAATCGCAGACTTTTTCTCGGCTCCCTTGATACGGATGACCTTGAACTGAGACACGGAGAACTTGAAAGCAACCAGCAACTCTTCTGCTGACTGCGTCAAAGACCTGGCCCAGTCAACCACAGTTGCCTCGGTTTCTTCACTAAGCTCAATATCGGTGAGCGCGCGAATTTCTCTACGTTCAGGAAGACAAGCGACGGGCATAAAATCATCAAACCCTTGTCCGCTGATTATTTTTTGGGTAAGAGCAGCAAATTCGTCTAATCTCATATTTTTATTTTCACTGTCTGCATTACGGTTGGAAGGTCTGCTGCTGGCCGACAGATGTCAGCCAGTGTTCAGCGGCCTCTTCTCCATAACCGCCGTTTCGCGTACTGAAAAAATTTCAAATGCAATGTTTGTCGATAAATTCGTAAATGTCAGGGAACCATATGCCACTTC
>Ga0209848_1000792_pt1 | contig 10387 bp, 10 predicted proteins | sample OrgsoiDNA_201062_FD_185810 | JGI IMG/M metagenome (GOLD analysis project Ga0209848, IMG submission 185810) | Permafrost soil microbial communities from the Arctic, to analyse light accelerated degradation of dissolved organic matter (DOM) -... | ecosystem: Environmental > Terrestrial > Soil >...
CTGGCGCGGCGCGTGGTGAACGAGGGCAGCACCGACGTGCTGACGCCGTTGCTGGTGATGCCGACACCGTCCGGGTTCAGGTCCGACACTTCCGGCGCCACGCGCAGGTTGATGCGGCCGCCTTCGAGCACGGTCGGGGTGAACTTGACGGCGATGCCGAATTCTTTTTCTTCCAGCGTGATGGTGGTGCCGCCGCTGCCGCCGCCCTGGGCGACCGGGATGAAGATCTTGCCGCCGGCCAGGAAGCTGGCCTCCTGGCCGCTGATGGCCATCAGCGTCGGCTCGGCCAGCACCTTGACCAGGCCGTCGTTCTTCTGGGCGTCGAGGGTCAGGAAGTTGCCGTTCTTGCTGTTGAAACCATCGGCGACGTTGTTGTTGCCGCTCAACAGCTTGGACAGGAAGGTGTAGGTCCAGTTGCCGCTCGAGATGGAGGCGCCGACGCTGGCGCCAAGCTGGTCAACCAGGGTTTTCGAGATCTCGGCGATCTTCACCTCCAGCAGCACTTGCTGCGGCGCGGCCACGGCCATCATATTGATGACGCGGGCGCCGGCCGGTTCGCTGCCGGCGGCGGCCGGCGCCGCGCCGCTCACGCTGACGGCCGGCGCCGCACCGCTGGCGTTGCTGGCCGCTGGCGCCGATGTGCCGGCGGCGCCGAGCATGCCGCGGCCGCTGCGTTGCAGGAAGGCCGTCGCCAGGGCCATGGCCTGGCTGGCGCGCACCGTGTCCGACACCGTGCCCGATAAAATCAAGGCGCTGCCGGAGACAGTGATGACGAGGTCTTTTTCATTGGGCAGCAATTGCTCGAATTGCTTGCGCAGCGCCAGCGTGTCGATACCCACCGCGATATCGATGATGGTGGCCTGGTTGGCGCGGTTCCAGATGATCAGGTTGGTCGCGCCGTTCGATTTGCCCAGCATATACACCTCGCTGGGATTAATCAGGATCACGTCGGCTATCCGGGCATCGCCGACGGCCAGCCGCGCCGCCGGGTAGGGCAGGTGCATCAGCGTCGACTTGCCCTCGGACAGCTCGATCTGGGCGGCCAGCTCGACGCTGGCCGCGGTCACCGGCACGGCCGCGTCGGCGGCCGGCGTGGCCGGTTTGGCGCTCTTGGCTGCGGCCGAGGCTGGTATTGGTGCGCTGGCCAGCAGGGCCGCCATCAGCAAGCTCAGACGGAGTGGCGTGCTGGCGCCGGCGTTACGGATTACGCTCATCTATGGATTCCCTGTGCTTAGAATTGTTGGGTGCTGCGGTCCAGCCCCTTGATCACTTCAACCTTGTCGCCGACCGGTGCGCGCACGGTGGCGACGCGCTTGACCACGGCCTCCGGCGTCGGCGTTGGCGGCGGCGGGGCCGGTTCCGGCAGGCGCGGCGCGCGACCCTCGTCGAGCAGGCTGCTCTTGGTGGCGCCGTCGGTATGGGCCGACTGCGGGTCGACCTGGTTGCGCAACACCAGCGACAAGGTGCCGACGCTGCGCGCCAGATCGAGTTTTTCGACCTGGTCCGGGGTCAGTTCCAGCGTCACGGCGTTGACCACCTTCGGCTTGGTGTCATCGCGGTTGGATTCCTGGGCGATGGCCAGCACCAGTATGCGTTCGAGCACAATCTTGGAAATGGCCTGGTTCTGGCTGCCGTTGGCGCCGCCCCGACTGTCATCCTGGGTATTGACGAGGATGTCGACGAAATTGCCAGGCAGTGCGAAACCGGCCACGCCGACGACGTCGTTGACGCGCACCGTCATCGCCCGCTTGCCCTCGGCCACCACGGCCGACAGGCCGCCCAGCGTGCCGGCCGAGGCCAGCTTGCTTTCCATGAGCGGCTCGCCGCGCTGGATGCTGGTGCGGCTGACGCGCGTGTCGACCTGTTTCAGGTCGCTGATGGCGCCGGGCGGCATGGCGTTCTGCGGCCAGTCGATCAGGCGCACCATGTCCGGTGTCACGCGCGTGCCGGGACTGATGTCGGTGGTGGCGACGGCCACTTTGCCGCTGGTGCTGGAGGCTTGGTCGTTCATCCAGTGCGCCGCCATCAGCACGGCAAACACGGCCAGCAGCAACGCCACGCCGATCATGACTAGGGCCCGCATATTTCTCATCGTCGTCTCTTCCTCGGTTAAGCTTGGGCCGGCGCGTCACGCCGTTCCCGTTCTTTTTTCTGTTGTTCGGCGGCGACCTTGCGGGCGCCGGCGCCGGCGAAATAATTGGCCCAGGCCCAGTCCAGGCTGCGCTGGTCCATTACCGGCGCGCAGTCCTCGTAATGGGCGAGATCGCAGATCTGCCGCACCAGGTCGCGCGGATAGCAGGCCAGCAAGGGGATGTCGTCTTTATAGTGCCGCTCTTGCAGCAGGTAGCGGAAGGCGTCGGCGTCGAACGGCACGGCGTATTGGGTGCACGCTTGACGGAAAATTTGTAGATATTCGGCTTCGGTCTGGGCCGGCACTTCGATTTTGTAGCCGAGCCGACGCAGGAAGGCGCCGTCGGATAGGCGCTCGGGTAAGAAGTTCGAAGAGAATACCACGATCACATCGAAAGGAATCTGGAAAATGTGGCCGGTGTGCAAGGAAAGATAATCGACACCACGGTCCATCGGCACGATCCAGCGGTTCATCAGTTCCAGCGGCGAGCTGCGCTGGCGGCCCAGGTCGTCGATGATGAAGATGCCGTTGTTGGCCTTCAGGTGCGGTGGCGCCTGGTACAAGCGGGTATTGGCGTCGAAGCGCAGGTCCAGCATGTCCAGCGTCAGTTCGCCGCCGGTCAACGCCACCGGGCGCTGGATGCCGCGCACCCAGCGGGCGTCGAGCGCGGTGCGCTTGTCGAAGCCTTCGACCGGCAGCACGGCGTCCGGCGCCGGGCGGTGCTGTACCGGATCGTAAAAGGGCACGACTTCGCCGTCGATCCAGACGGCGTAGGGGACGGCGATGTCGCCCTTGAGCAGTCCGCACAGGCGCTCGGCCAGGAAGGTCTTGCCGCTGCCGGCCAGGCCGTGGATGAAGATGGCGCGGCCGGAGTTCATCGCCGCGCCGAGCTGGTCGAGCACGGTGGTGTTGACGACCACGTCGTGGAAGGTGCTGGCGACGTCGGCGCGGGTGACGCGCAAGTGGCCGACGCTTTGCTCGACCACCTGCTCGCGGTAGGCCACCAGCGTCACCGGTGCCGGGCCGGCGTAGGCGTTGCGCGAGATGCAGGCGCTCGCGCGCTCGCGGCCCAGCTCAGTCAGATGGTAGGTCAGGTCGGCGTCGGTGCCGCTGCTGCCGCTGCGCGTGACTTCGCACAGCTTTTCGTTGCGCATAAAGACCACCAGCGGATCGATGACGCTGACGCTCAGTTTCAGCAGCAAGGCCAACTCCGGCAAGCGCACCTGGCCGCGCTGGAACAACACCTTGGACAGCAATTCGACCAGGAATAAAAACGGCAGTCCGGTTTCCTCGACGCTGCGCGGCGCGCGCATCAGGGCGGGAACGGTCTCGGCCACCGGTGCTTCGGTGGCGCTGACAGGGGGCGGGCGCAGGCTGCCGATGTTCACGAAAACAGGCTCTTGCCGGTGATGGCGGCATAGGTTAAATAGGGCAGGGTGCCGGCGGCGATGGCGATCGCGTAAGGTAGTTTGCCGCTGGGGACGGCGGGCGCCTCGATATGCGGCGAGGCGCCGGACAAGGACTTGAGCATGCTATGCGATACCATGTGGAAGCTGTTGCTGAAGACTCGCCCCAGTTGGCCGGTAAACAGCGCCACGACCACCGCCAGCGCGCCGCCGGCGAGCAGCGTCAGCACGCCAATGCCGAGGATGGTTTGCCAGCCGACGAAGGCGCCTATCATGGCCATCAGCTTGACATCACCCGCACCCATGGCGCGCAAGGCATACATCGGTAACAGGAAGGCCAGGCCGGCGCCCAGGCCGGCCAGTGCGGCCAGCAGGCCAAGGCCGCCGAACGGCGCGACAAACAGGCCTGCGCCGTTGGGCAAGGTCGACTGCAAGATCAGGGCCAGCAGGGCGCCCGGAAAAACCACGTAATTGGGGATGCGCCGGCTGCGCACGTCATGCCAGACCGCCAGCATCAGCAAGATGCCTAGCACGGCGAACAATAAACTGGGCAGCGGATGAGCGTACATAAGACTACTTATCGAAAAAAAGCGGGCTGGAGCGATGTTCGCCAGTGCGTGGGCCGCATTGCGGACATTTCACATCGACAGTATGCCGTATTGATGTAATGCAGTGTTGGCTTTTTTTTATCAATTACATCCGGTGCCGTTCCACGTAGCCCTTAAGCGAGAAGATCCGGAGCGGCGAACCGATCCGGATCTTCTCAGACGTAAAACTATGGCGTTTGAAACTTAGATGGCGGCGCCAGCGGTGGTGAAACCGGCGACGATTTGACCTTTGAGCGTGGTGACGGCGGCGCCGATGGCGCCGGCGATCAGGGCGGCCATCAGCGCGTATTCGATGGCGGTCACGCCGGCTTCGTCGTTGATGAAGTTTTTGATGGAGTTTTTGATGGCGTTCATGATAAATATCCTTGTATGTATGAATAAAAGAGTGTTGTGTGCTGCCGGCCGGGTGGCCTTGTTCTGCTGCGTAATCTGTTGCTGATACTTGCTGCCGATTATCGGGCTTACTTACTCGCGATGGCCAACAGCGCTAAAACGCCGACTACTGAGGCCAGTGCACCGAGCACTGCATATTCCATTACGGTGGTGCCAGCATTGTCGCGGAGAAAACATTTTAATTTTACTGGTACCAACCGATATATGTCCATATTGCCGCTCCCGATGTGTACCTTTTGTCTGTTTGCTACCTCAGCGTTTCAAATTCTGTGCCGATGAAGGACATTGTAGGCGGGCAAACTTTGATACGCATCAGACAAAAGCCCTTTTCAGTGGTGACAAAAGGACTTATTTAAATCGCGGGAGCATGACATTTGTCATGGTCATTCCGCAGGGTAGGGCGGAGCAGGGGGAGGCTGTGGCGCTGCTGTGGGCGCGTGGAAACTGGCTGCGCGGGGTTAAGGCGTGGGGTCGGCCAGCATGGGCCGCTGTTTCAAGCGGCTGCGTGTTATTTTACTTGGGATAGAATAATTATGCAAAAGAATAGTTCCATTTTATTATTTATGATGGCGCGGACGCGCCGGGCGGCTCAGTCGTCCGCCTGGTCCAGGCCATGTTTGGTGGCGTAGACATACAGCTCCAGCCGGTTGGCCACCCCCAGTTTCTGGTAGATCGACGTCAGATAGTTGCGCAAGGTATGTTCGGCAACGAAGGCGCGCAACGCCAGGTCCTTGTTGCTGGCGCCATTGCCCTTGACCATCAGGGCGATGATCTTGCGCTCCTTGGTCGTCAGCGTGGCCAGCTTGTCGGCCTCAGGATGGCGTGCCGGGGCCGGCGCGGGGCTGGTCAGCGCACCCAGCAGCTTGCCCATCAAGCCCTGATCCAGCCACAGTTCGCCGCGGTGCACGCTGCGGATGGCGTTCAGCACGACATCGGCCGGCGCCTCCTTGCCAACGACGCCGCGTGCGCCGCAGCGCACGGCCAGCGCCAGCAGCTCATGGTCGCGGTTGCCGCTGAGTATCATCACGCGCGAGATGCCGTTGCCGAGCAGCTCGGGTAGGATGTCGAGGGCGCTGTCGCCGTCGAGGTCGAGGTCCAGTACGATGACGTCGGGCCGCAGCTGGGCCGCCAGTGTCACGGCGCTCGGGCCGTCGCCGGCGCTACCCACGATGGCCATCTGCGGACGCTCGCCCTCGATCAGTTTTTCCAGGCCCCATAGCATGGTCTTGTGATCATCGACCAGCATAATGCGAATCGGCGGCGAGGCGGCGGTGGATTGCGTCATAAAAACACCTTGTGCTTACAGAGGAATATCAATGTGTATCACGGTCATGCCGGCCGGGCTCAGCGTCACCGCCACGGTGCCGCCGAGGGCGGCGGCGCGCTCGGCGATGGAGCCGGGCAGGAAGTCCGGCACGAGGTGCTCCGGATTGTCGTTTTCGATGTGGATTTGCAGCAAATTGTCGTTGCGGCTCAGTGTGATGCAGCCGCGCCGGGCATCGGTGTGCTTACGGATATTGCTCATGCCTTCATTGACGATCTGGAACACTTCGGCGGCCAGGCGGTCGCTGACGGCCAGCTTGTCGCTCGATTCGATGGTAATGTCGATGTCGTAAAACTCACGCACCTGAGCCGCCTGGCGCCGCAGCGCCACCAGCAGTTCGGGAACCTCGCGGGCGTCGCCGACGCGGACATTGCGGGCGAAGTGGCGCATGTCGGCGATCACTTCGGTGGTCATGGACAGCAGCTTGTCGATGTCGGGCAGCAGTGTGTTGTCGGCCTCGGCCCGCTGGCGCAGCGCGCTGAGGCCGTGCCGCAGGCCGATGTAGGGCTGTATCGCCGTGTCGTGCAAGTCGCGGGCGATTTTCTGACGCTCGCGGAAGGCGGCGTCGGACGCCAGCCGGTCCAGCAACTCGATGTTTTCTATGGCAGGAAATGCTTGCGCCGCCAAGTGGTGTAAAAAGGTTGCGTCGCTGCGGGTGAAGCGGTGCTCGGCCGAGACGACGTAGATGCGGCCTTCGCCGCGCCGCAGCGGCAGCGGCGCACTGATGAAGGCGCGGGCGTCGAACAGGTCGGCTAGGCCGCTGCAGGCGTCGCAATCGATGGGACGCCAGCGCGCCGGCGCCGGCAGCAGGCCCAGCGAGACGCGGCTCCAGGGCAGGCGCGCATGCAGCGCTGCGGCATACAGCACCGTCTGCTGCACCGCGAAGCCGAGCAGCGGCGCAGCAGATGCAGGGCTCATGCGGGAGACCATCAGCGGCCGGCCCGCCGTGTGCGCGCTCGCTGAGCGTAACAGCCAGTCGCCGGCGTCTTGTTCGCGCATCAGCAAAATGCAGTTGCTGGCGCGGTAGAACTGGCGCGTCTGTTCCAGCATGGACGCCAGCGTCTGGTCGACGCCGAAGCGCGGATTGGATAGCCGGCTGACGCCGCGTAGCAGCGCCAGCCGGCGTCGCTGCATCAGGCCGAGGCCACCCCAGTAGGCAATCATATAGCCGAGCGCCAGCACGAAGGTGGTGCGCAGCAGCAGATGGGCCACGTCGGCCTGCCAGTTGGCGGCCAGCACGCCCAGCGTCAGCAGGATGGCCGAGGCCAGTGTGACGCGGGCACCCTCGTCGAAACCCCATTGGAACGAGGTGGTCAGGATAGCGAAAAAGAAAAACGGGAAGAAGAAACTGTTGTTGCCGCCGCTGCAATAGACCATCAGCGCGTACCAGCCGACGTCCAGCCAGTACACCACTTTGCCATGCCAAAAGGGGTTGCGGCGGCGCAAGGTGGCGATGTACAGGACCAAGCTGTGCAGCGCATAGGCGCTGAACACGGTCCACGTCAAGGTGTTCAGGCTGCCGATGTCGCTAGGCGCCACGAACAGTGTCAGCAGCGCCGATACCGACAGCAGCAAACGCATGCCGAACACCATCTCGGCGCCGGCCGCGTCGTCGGGCAGGGGAGGGTGGGAGGCACTTGCTTGACTTGCTAATGGCACTGAGTTTGATCCGAGCTTGAAGAGGGTCGGCTAATATTACCACTAAGTAGACTGGCGAAATGATAGCGCGAGAACATTACTGTTGCATGCATTGCAATGATCAGTGTACGCATACTGGGCGGCTGTGTCTATGGTGAGATCGGTGCGCCCACTGCGGCGGGTCGACAACAATTGCTTCGGCGGTTCTAAAAATAAAGATTAAATAACTATGTGAAAGAAATTCCCGCACGCTACAATAGTGGGGTCTGTCACCTCGCCTTTGTGCCGACGATTGCCCGCCCTCAGCGCGCCGGGCCCGCCAGCCTTACCTTCTGCCGTCCCTTAGCTACGCGAGCGTCTTATATGACTATAAACAATGCTGTTGTTCCCCGCTTGCGGCCGCCGCGCCCCGTGCCGTACCGTCATCAGGGGGGCGTGGCCGCCGTCGAGATGGCGCTGGTGGCGCCGGTGCTGCTGCTGCTGGTGTTCGGCACGATGGAAATGAGCTTGATTTACTTCGCCAGCCTGACCATGCAATACGCGGTGCGGGAGGCGGCGCGCTATGCGGTCACCGGCCAGGTCGACGACGACCCCAACACCGCCAACCAGCAGCGCTACCTGGCCGTGCTGCAAAAAATGCAGGACAGCTCGGCCGGCCTGTATTCCAAGGTCAGTCCGGTGATCACGGTCAACAACACGACCTATAGCACGGCGGCCACCTACAACGCGAATATGTTCGGTGGACCGGGCGATATCGTCGTGCTGCAAGTGTTGTGCACGTGGAAGCTGGCGACGCCGGTGTTGAACATGATGTTCCCGGGGGGCGTTTATAAGTTCACCGTCGGCGCCACCATGCAGAACGAGCAGTACGGATCATGAGGGGCCGGCACATCGCGCGGCGGCGCAGCGATGGCCTGGCGGCCATCGAACTGGCCATGTTGCTGCCGGTGCTGCTGCTGCTGCTGGCCGGGCTGGTCGACCTGGCGCGCGGGCTGCAAACGGATCTGGTGCTGATTAACCTGAGCCGGGAATCGGCCAATATCACGGCACGCAACAACTCCACTTCGATGCAAAACGCGATGTCGGCGGTGTCGGCGTCAGCGCCGCCCTTGGACATGAACGACCGCGGCATGATTTATATCACCGAGGTCATGGGGGTGGCCGTTGGCAGCGGATCAACCACGCGCAGCGTCGTGATCGCCCAGTATCGCTGGGATGACGCCACCAATAACGTCGGCTACCGCAACAGTCATTATGCGCCCACGAGCAAGGTCTGGAGCTGCAGCAGCTGGAGCAGTGTCGACGGCAGTTGTCTGACGATACCGGCGGTGGCGTCCGCGCCCAACTCGACCGTGATGAGTGGTCAACTTGCCGCCGGCCAGGTGGTCTTCGTTGCCGAGACTTTTTATAAGTTCAGTATGTTGTTTGGCACGTTCAATCTGGGCGGGGCGCATTTGCCGACGCTGGGTCCTAATCTCTATTCGATGACGGTGTTCTGATATGTTGATACGCACGCAGTCCCAGCGCGGCGCCGTCGCGGTCCTGGTCGCCCTGTTCATGGTGGTGCTGTTGGGAATGGTTGGGCTGGCGCTCGATACCGGCCGCGCCTATATGGTCATGGATAAACTCAACGCTGCCACCGACGCCGCCGCCTACGAGGCGGCCAAGGCCATTTCCCAGGGCACGACCCAGGCCGATCAGACCAATTACGCCATTGTCGCCGCCCAGAACTTTTTCAACGTCAACTTCCCCAGTAGCTACCTGGGTGCCACCGCGACCATGAATCCGCCGAGTATCGTGTTCAATGGCGGCACCGTCACCATCGGCGTCACGGCCACCGCCGCGTTGCCGCTGTCGCTGGCAGGTGTGCTCAAGGCCGCCCCCCTGGCGCCGGGCGTGACCTCGCAGACCATCCGCAAGGATCTGGACATGATGTTCGTGATGGACGTGTCCGGGTCGCTGTCGGCATCGGGGCCGGCGGTCAAAAGCGCCGCCGTGACCTTTCTTGGACAGTTCAACCCGACTACCGACCGTGTCGGCCTGGCCCGCTTCGCCTACGGTTCCGTGGTCGACGACCCCATCCGCACCGGCACCACACGGGGCTTCGACCGGCCGACGATGATCAGCCAGATCAATAACTACAGTTTTTCCGGTTCGACGGCGTCGTCCGAGGGCCTGTGGCAGGCGCGCGACCAGCTCAACAGCATACCCACGCTGAACCGCTCGAGCATGCGCGTGGTCGTGTTCTTCTCCGACGGCGCGCCGAACTCGGTGGCGTCCTACTTCCCGTTCAAGACCGGCACCACCTGCACCACGGCCGGTACCTTGACCACCGACGACGGCACCAGCGCCAATTATCCCGGCGGGCTGTACAACATCAATGCGCTCAGTACGCTGCTGACCGGCGGTTGCGTGCCGCCGAATGGCAAGAATATTACCGACCTGATGACGGGCATGCCGATCTGGTACAACGCCCACAATCTCGCCAGCAACCTCAATGATCCGGCCATGCAAGAATTCAAGTTGGTGACGAACACGCCGCGCGTGGTGACGGCGGACATGAGCACCAAGGCCATCGCTTGGCAAAACACCAATCGCGCCGCGCGCAATATGGCCGAGGCGCTGGCCAATAGCCTGCGTAGCCAAGGTGTTTTCGTGTTCACGCTGGGGCTGGGTGCGGAACTGACCACCGGCACCGGCCCGGACAGCGAAAAAGGCCAGGACGTGCTCAAGTGCATGGCCAACACGACCGACGCGCCGGCGCGCTGCGTCACGCCGAGCCAGCCGACCGGCCTGTATTGCTACGCCGCCACCACCAACGACCTCACGCCGTGCTTCTCCAAGCTGGCCTCGGCGATCCTGCGCATCTCCAAATAAACGCCGCGCC
>Ga0209848_1000795_pt1 | contig 10351 bp, 6 predicted proteins | sample OrgsoiDNA_201062_FD_185810 | JGI IMG/M metagenome (GOLD analysis project Ga0209848, IMG submission 185810) | Permafrost soil microbial communities from the Arctic, to analyse light accelerated degradation of dissolved organic matter (DOM) -... | ecosystem: Environmental > Terrestrial > Soil >...
CCCGCGCAATGATCAAATCACGCAGAGTCAGTGGCTCAGCATAAATAACATCTACCGCATCAAAAACAGTATGTTGCGGCGGGTTACCCTTCTTGGTTTTCTCAAACAGCACGGACTGCCTGAAGCGTTCAAGTTCTTTGGGGAGCACATAATCTTGGGTTTCTTGCTCCGCCCATTCACCGACCGTTGCCAACCAAGCCGGTAAGAATCGCGAACTGTAGCTACGCTTATCCACACCTGAATCATTGATAATACTGGCTATATCAGCGGCTGCCGTTCGCCATTGGCTTTTGAGATTATCAATACGAACCAAAATCTGCTGATGACGCGTTTCAATGGTTTCATCATCACCGGGAGGCTGAAGAAGCGTTGGCATCTCGCCGTGTAAATAAGGTGAGAGGTCGCTTAATAGTGCTTCTGGCCCACTCCATTCTTGAGAGATAACTCGAGCGATATTCAGAGGCAGTGGATAGCAATGGCGACGCCAAAAATCAGCACATGCCTGACGTCTAAGGGGCAATTCATCCTGAATTAAAGTCTGTTCAAAGAGGATCCCGGACTCAAAAGCATTGTGTGTCAGCATGCGTTGGCAAAAACCATGAATGGTATAAATAGCCGCTTCATCCATTTGCCGCTCTGCGGCCAATAACGTTTGTGCTGCAAAGGGGAGATCGTCGATTTGCGCCATCAGCGCCGTCATCATCGGGTTTTCGCTTTTCCCACGAACGCAGGCAATGCGCAATTCATGGATATTACTGCGAATACGCCCACGCAACTCTTCGGTAGCAGCCTCCGTAAAGGTCACCACCAGAATTTCTTCGACCGTCATACTTCGAGGAAAAGCCGCCTCTTTACCTAATCCCAGCAATAATCGTAAGTAGAGAATCGCCAACGTAAAAGTTTTGCCCGTTCCCGCAGAGGCCTCAATCAACCGTGCGCCGGTTAAAGGCAGAGTCAGGGGCTCGAGTTTCTGCGGGATAATCTCACTCATTTCGTATCCACCTGATGCGCTAACGTTTTCTGTATGGTTGACGTATTAGGGTAGGTTTTAAAACCTTTCGGTGCCGCATAACCCGCAGGCTCACTCGAATTGCCCGAAACCTGTGAAAGCATCGCTAATCCGTCCATTTTGATCACTGCCTGATGGAAATAATCCGCGAGCTGGTATTGGTCTAACTCTTTAATCACGGCGATCACTTTATCGCGCGTATTAAAGCGACTGTCGCCACGGCTGAAATCATTGCCAAAGCGGTCGGCCTCTTCATCCAAGGTTTGTGGGCGTTGCTGCAACTCATTAATCAGTGCCTGTTTATATTGGCCAAACTCTTCATTTTTCATTTTACGCAGGCGCTTTTCTGCCTGAGGGTAAAATGCCAGATAACGCTGGTACAAATAGTCCGGTTGTTTGCTATTGCTCTGTAAAAGGAAACCTATTCCCCACTGTTTTCCCACCGGAATCGGAAAGGCAAACACCGCATAGCCAAGCTGTTCTTGGGTGCGTAATTGACTGTAGAACCACGGCTGCAAAATCTGTCCCAGCAGCGAGCTGTAGGCCATACTTTTTACTTCGTCATAACCCGTTGGCACATACACCGCCGCCAATGCACAGTCAGTACTACTGCCTTGGCGTTGAATATTCACTTTTTGCGGGTGTTTTACTTCAACGTGGCTACCGCGCCACCACGTTGAACCTTGTCCCCCCACTTTGTTGACGATAGCTTCTGACATGGCTTTAACCTGCGGTTCAGTCATATTGCCGACGACCATAATCTCTACCGTAGCGTTGTGGATAAGGCTCTCACGATAAGCATTCACTTGCGCAAGCGTGATACCAGCAACGCGTTTCTCGCGATCTTCTCTTTCGGTATAAGGCAGGCGTGACACTAATTGAACAGGCTGCAAGGCTAATTCAAAGGCTTTTCCTTTGTCAGCAGAGGCTAAGCGCTCGAGGTACCATGACTTGGCTTGATCCAACTGCTCTTGGGTAGGTTTAAAGTCTGGATAGCTATCAACCAGCTTACTCAGCAGCACCGGTAAACGCTCAGTAAAACCTGTCGCGGTAAACTGCAAACCGTTGTCAGGTGACGTGGAGAAGCTAATACCACCGATTGACGCTTGATAACTCAGTTGATCAAAGGCCACGCCGGTCAAATAGTCGGTCAGACCATAGAGCACCTGATTTTGGGCATTATTCAGGGCATGTTCATTTCGGAAAGATACCGTCACGTTAGCTTTCGGCTCACCAGAAAAATAACGGCTTGGCATATAAAAGACCCTAAGGCGTGGCTTCTCAACCACTAATTCTGGCTTGGTCAGGCGGCTATCTTTGTTTACCAACGCCAGTGAATCAGGAATGTACGGATTCAGCTTAGGCAGCGACAAAGAGATCTGTTGGCCCATCGTTTTCCATTGCTCAAACGTCTCTGCCGGAACCTGATCAACCTGATAGGGTGCATCCACAAAATAAGCGACTTTATTGTGGGGCTCAGTTGGGCTGATATACCAATAGCGGGCGTTTTGCGGCGTCAGTTCGTCAAGGCGCGAAGCGATTGCCTTGGGATCAAACTGGTCCGTGATGTAGGGAGAATCCAGAACATGCTCAACAGGAACTCGCAGCATGGTATCCACCAGCCACTCGACGTAATCCATATCGCGTGTCAGTGCCGGATAGCGATAATCCAGCGCCATCACATGGGCTATTTCGTCGAAGTATTCTTGCTTAATCCCCTGTTGGCGCATTTGCGATAAATAACTGAAGACCGCCGCAATGACTTTGTCGCGTTGCGCTAGCCCTTTATCCGTCAGCGATACCGAGATATTGAAGACTCCCTGATTACGATCAACCATCGGATCGGCTCCGGCGTTGATACCATCAGCCAGCCCTTCCTTCTGGAGCCAGTCGGACAAGGTGTTCGGGCTACGATTACCAATCAAATAACTGATATAGGTATCGGTTTTACTACGAAACGCGGCGCTGTTGTTATCAATGGCAAATTCGAGACGCAACTGTTTACGAGGCTGCGCAGGAACGTAGTGGATAATTTCTCCCTTTTGCGCCGCTGTCAGCGTGGGGACCGTGAGCGCCGGAACGCTGGCATTGTGATCCCCAATCTTGCCAAAGGTATCGGATGCCAACTGCGCTAATTCCGGCAGCGGCTTGTTGCTATAAATAACCGCAACCATCAAATTCGCCGAGTAATAGCGGTGATAAAACGCCGTCAGCTCATCGTGTAATTTACTACCCGGTTTATCTTTAAGGGTATCAAGATTCCCGCCAGAGAAGCGGGCACTCGGGTGGGCCGGGTTAAGTGTTTCGGCGCGCACTTGCGCCATGCGCATACCGTCGCGCGAACGCGCCATCGTCAATTCAGCATTAACCGCATTACGTTCGCGATCCGCATTAACGGGATCCAGCAGCGGTTCTGCAATCGCATCAGCCAGACGATCAACGGCGGGTTGAAGCGCATCATTCTCAACTTCCAGATAAAAAGCCGTGCGGTAAGATGCGGTACTTCCGTTATGACTGCCGCCGTGTTTTTTCAAAAACTCAGACAGGCTTTCAGGCTCGGGATACTTTTTTGACCCCATCAGCAGCATATGTTCGGTGTAGTGTGCCAGCCCTAACTGGCTGTCAGGATCTTCAAGAGAACCCACAGGGATCGCCAACGCAGCCAAAGACTTACTGGCTTCGCTATCAGAAACCAATAACACCTTCATGCCATTGTTCAGGGTGATTGCCTGATACTGACGAGGATCGTTCTGACTCTTATTGATTGCTTGTGAATACGGCTGCCAGTCCGTCGCACACCATACTGCCGGTGCCCAAAAAACCGATAACAACAGTAACCCTGTAACCCGGGTAAGCTGTTTTAACATTGCCACTCTCCCTCAATAAGATAAATTTGCAAACTCTTCACACTATGCCAGATTGTTTCGGGCAATAGGCAAAAGGAAACGTTCCGCTTCCCGAATGATGATATTCAGCGTTTGTGTATCCAGATGACGGAAAACCCGCTGAATATAGGGGTCGGCACCTTCGCCAGGCACTCGGATATCGCCTTGCCACGCCTGAAGCAATTTATTGCGCCCTTTCTCTTGTTTTTCATCATCATGACTGAGGGTGCCCGCGTCTTTATCGAAGCATTGTGACAGCCATGCCCACCCGCTTTTATTGAGGAGAATGAGTGGTTCAGCCATACCTTGCTGATAACCGTCAATAAGATCTTGCAGGTACTGCATAGCGCGTTTTGGTGGCATTGCTGCGAAACGCCATGCGGTTGCTGTTCTACCATACATTCGGCTATCGCCCTTCCCCCCCGCCGCGCAGTAAGCCAGATGCTCAATCCACAGCAGCAACCCATCTCGGGCTAGCAGGGCTGCAGGTCGCCAACGAAGCAAGCCATTGTCCTGAACCTGATGTAACCAGCCAGTCAGTCGAATATCACCTACCGGCACATTCAATTCTATGCTGCCATACTCCTGCCTTTCGCTACGCACCAGCTCGGCGAGCTCGGTCATTTCATCACGCTGTTTTTGCCAGTAAATCTCACCAAATGGCCCATAAGGTAATCCGCCTGAGGCACGTATACGAGAAAAGAGCTGATCAACACTCTGTCCTTCTATCAATGTATTAAGCAGTTGCGCATTGAACTGGTAACGATCGAGATTATCGAGAATAAAGGGTTCTTCATCTGACAGTTCTGTCTCCTCAAGGACAAAGCTGACGTTAAGTCGCATCTGGAAAAACGCCTTAATGGGGTGCCGATAAAAACGCAGCAGGTTATCCAGGGTGATTTCTGGAAGTTGCAAAGGCTCCAAAGGTTGATTGAAATCTACAGCGTCATCGCCTTGCCGACTGGCCGCGGGCAACCATTCGGCGGCATAACTTTGATGCTCATTTTCGGCGTCAAAATTTATCGCATCGAAGGGGGTTCGCGGATGCCAGCACAATAGGTGTTCAGTGACCCGTTTGGCACTCTGGTCGGCGTTTAACTCACTGTCACCTTCAAGGCAGTAACTTTGGCCGATATATTCTAACAATTCGCTGACCAGAACCGATGGGTAGCGCTCGCTGTTATCCTGAATTGAACGGCCGATATAGCTGATATACAGATGCTCCTGTGCCGATAACAGTGCTTCGAGGAATAAGTAACGGTCATCATCGCGGCGGCTACGATCCCCTCTCTCCACTTTTTGCGCCATCAGGTCAAAGCCCAAAGGCGGCAAGGTTCTTGGGTAGACCCCGTCGTTCATGCCTAATAGACAGACCACACGAAAAGGGATGGAGCGCATTGGCATTAAGGTGCAGAAGTTAATTGGACCGGCAAGAAAACGCTGGCTAATTCTTTCCTGGTCGAGCTTTGAGGAAAGCTCATCACGTAAAATCGATAGGGGAACCACGTCGGGATACTGCGCGGCGACGCCATGACTTAAGACTTTTTGCCATTGCTGCTCAATTAACGCCAACGCAACTTCCGTCTCACCTTCTGCCGAGAAGAAGGTTGCCAGCAGCTCCTGACATAACGGCAACCATTCGTTTACGCTGCGAGATTGAGACAAGGTGATCCGCCACTGGCTAAGCTGCATTAATAACTCGGCCAGATGCCCAGCTAATTCTGCTGCAAGCCCCGTAGACTCGTCATAAGGTAGAACGCCCTGCCATTCACCTGACTGGCTGTCCATCGCATATCCGAGCAGCATACGCGTTAAGCCAAAGTGCCACGTGTGCTGGCCTGTCGCAGGGAGTGATAACTCACGAACATTGTCATCATCCAACCCCCAGCGGATACCTGATTCACCGACCCACTGACGTAATAACCTTAACCCGTCTTCATCAATAGAGAAGCGTGATGCTAAAGCAGGTACTTCCAGTAACCCAAGTACCTGTTCGGCAGTAAAACGGCTTTGTGGCAGATCCAGTAATGAAATAAAGGCCTGAAGTGCCGGATGCGCCTGACTGGCTTTACGATCAGAAAGTGCAAAAGGCAGATAACGGTCAGCCGGGGCATTGCCAAATACAGCCTGAATGTAAGGGGCATAGCTGTCGATGTCCGCCACCATGACAATAATATCGCGTGGCGTCAGCGTTGGATTGTCGGCCATCAGTGCCAAAAGGTTGTCATGCAGTATTTCGACTTCACGCTGCGGGCTGTGACAAACGTGCAAACTTAATGAGCGATCGTCAGGTTTCAGCACCCGTTTTTTATCACTGTGCAGGAATGTTTCCGGCGTCATGCCAATGACGGTTTTATCTTCCAGTTCAAGCATATCTTGCTGAATCGCATGTAAAATACTTGCATCACCGACATCGACAAAAGCCTGCACTTCCTGAATATCATCAATCTGTGACAATAAGAACATATGGTCACGCCCCAGCTTTCCCCATGATGCTAAGAGTGGATTACTAATGTTCTGCTCGCCCTCTTCATTGAAAAGCTGAGCAGCCTGTGAGGGATCACGAAACAGGGCCGTTTCTGATTTCTCAAGATAATGGCGGCGTTTACGGCTTTGCAGCCGAGCCAGAAACGCATAATTCTGAATATCACCCCAATAGTATTTGCACGGGTTAGTGAACATCAGATGAATATCAATATGTTTTCCCAGCGCCTGTAAAGCCTGTAAATACACTGGAGGAAGCGCGGATATACCACAAATAAACACGCGCGACGGTAAACCAACGGGGGGGTGTTGAGCTTTATCAAGTTCAGCAATAAATCGCTGATAAAGATTGGCACGATGCCATTCTGGTTGCTGTAATTCTTGCGTATAGGCGCACAGCGAACGCCACAGCGAGGATTGCCAACGCTGCGAGTCGTCCAAACCTTCAACCTGACGGTCGTTTTGCCAAACCTTCAACCACTCAGGCCGGTAAACCAAATATTGGTCAAAAAGGTCGGCAACGCGGGCGGCAAGTTGGTGAATTTTACGCTTATCCGTATCGTCCTCTAAGTAATGACGCAGGGAGATGAAGTCTTCCTCATCCAATTTCTGTGGCAGTAACCACATCAATTTCCATGTCATTGCATCTTTGCTGAAGGCGCTTTCTTTAGGGATACCGGGCAGGACTTGAGTGAACATGTCCCAAATAAAGGTGGCAGGGAGTGGGAAGGCAATATTGGCGGCAATACCGAATGTTTGAGCCAGCTCCATTTGCAGCCACTGCGCCATACCGGGGCTTTGCACCAGAATAACTTCCTGACTGAAAGGGTCAGCCAGCGGACGCCCCTCAATCAGCGCCGTAGTAAGCGTTTTCAGAATATCTAATTGATTGGAATGATAAACCGTAAACATTGACGCATCCTTGAGGAAAAGAGAACAAAAGTGAAACAGTGGTTTCCGACACCCTGCCAACTACTCTACCAGCTTGAGAGGCAATGAAAACCCGCAGTGTCTAAGGCTGCTACGTCATAAAACAGGTTCGGGGTAAGAATCACACAATATCCGTGAGGTACGGGCAATATACCCCGACGGAGTTTGTACCTGCGCCGTCACGTTTTGGCAGCCTTGTTCCGTGCGTGTTGTACTTATCTGACTTTGCCAACCCGTTGGAACAGTGTAGCCCTTGCCGGTAATAGCATAAGTATTGAGCTGATTATGGACTTCCGACCAAGCCTGCCTGAGTTGCCACTGGCGCATAAAGCCACTGGACAGGGATTGGTAATATTGAAGTAAGCCCAGCAACGACACCGCAAGGAGTAACGTCGCAATGAGGGCTTCTGGCAAACTAAATCCCTTTTGCATCAGGTTCCTCCGCGTAATCGGAATCTGTCTCGCAGCGTTTCACATCTGACTCAGGACAGAAATCGAGCCAGCTCTGTTTTAACGCCGTCAGCGCCCAGCTTCCGTCAGGTAAAGAGGTCGGCGTCGCCTGCTGAAAAAGCGTTAAAGGCGTTGATGATCGCATCGTCGTTCCTTCCCCTTTGACCAGAACCAATCCTTCACGCAAAGAAAGGCGAATACAGCAGTTGAGTCGTTGCATAAGGCCGGAAATCGAGATGTCTTTACGCTGACACCGCCATTTGTCGTCAGTGGCTAAAGGCCAGGGTTGCTTAAGCCCCCAGTTTAATGACGATTCCGCCTGTTCACGCGCCAGTAAATAGCGATGCTCATAAGAGGTCAGCATCAGGGCACCCGAGAGGTGTTGACCTAGGGTAGTCAGTACCAATATTCCCAATGCCATCATCATCATAATACTCAATATCATTGCACTGCCCTGTTCACGTCGTTCCATCGACACTCTCCTTGGGTTTATCCTCAATGACCTGCTATTTGCACCGTGATCTGCCGATGTATGGCAGGCGCATCACTCCAGTGGGCGACAATACTGAGAGTAAACAACGACCTTTTGGTCGCGGGACTCACTGACGTTACTCTGAACTCAGTCACTTTCACTTCGGCGGGGTCGAGCAGTTTCTCCCAGCCGCTGCCGGAGCAATTAGCGACGCCGCGCTGCGTTTCAATTCCACCACTGCGCAAGCGGTAGCCAAAGAATTCAGAGTCACCGCTCCCCGGCAACTCCCACCGACCATTACGGTTCACGTCATAGGCCGCTATCACGCAAGAATTTGCTGGCTCTGCGTCACTGCGACCAAAAACTAACGCATTCCCTGCGCACTCCCCATTACAAAAACCGGCACGACGCAGATCTTTTTCTATGTTGGAAGCGGTGCTTCTCAGTAACTGGTCCAACTGAAAATGTCGGCTAAGGCTTTGGCTTCGCTGACGCAGGAGCGGATAAAGCTGTGCCGAGCTCAGCATCAGCATGCTGCCAATACTTAGCGCAATCAGCACTTCGGGCAACGTGAAGCCTTGCTGCCGGGACTGAGTTACTGACATTGCGGTAGCCCCAACATGGCTTTAACTTCGCTGCAAATTCTGAGCCGTCCTCTGGCTGACAAAATAATACGCACACTTCCGGCAGCGTTTTTCAGGACAATATGGCCTGACTGCGCGGCATTGCGCATACCGTAAAAACCCATCACTTTATTGGTAAAATCCATCACCTCAATCGTGGGCTCTGAGACCACAAAAGAGGCGACGTCTGGCAAAGAGTGGCAATCATTAGGCCGTGACGAATACCCGACACAGCCCCCAGCGCCTTCAATAGCCCATAAAATTACCGTACGGTTATAAGCATTGGCCTCGGCCTGCCATTCAGTGAGATAAAGTCGCAGCCGCTGCGCATTTTGTTCTAGCAACATAGATTGCTGATAACGTTGCCAGCCTTGTAGACCCCACAAGCTACACATGGCAATGAGGATTATCACCACCAGAATTTCTATCAGCGTCATACCGCGCTCTTTTAGATGCTTCGTTTTTTTCATGCGCCGAGTTTACCCAGCCAGGGTCTTCCTACCAGCGGTAAGGTTAGGTTTTCCAGCAAACCTCGGAAACATTTTTGGTATGCCATTGGGGGGGACATTTTTTTGCGTGATAACTCGCAACAGGAGGAATTCAGTGAAGTTTTTTGTGGCGTTCGCAATGGAAAAGCGTAGAAAAGACGACAGGACAGAGGCAATGGCGAATTGGAAAGATTTCCCCGCCAGCACGACGCTGGCGGGGAAGGCGGCTATTTAAATCGCCACCGGTGCTTTAATCGCAGGATGCGGGTCATAACCTTCAATAACAAAGTCATCAAATTGATAATCAAACAGCGAGGCAGGTTTGCGAGTGATCACTAATTTCGGCAATGCACGAGGCTCACGGCTCAGTTGCAAATGGGTCTGTTCCATGTGGTTGCTGTACAGGTGCGTGTCGCCACCAGTCCAGACAAAATCACCGACTTCAAGATCACACTGCTGCGCAACCATATGCACCAGCAGTGCATAGCTGGCAATGTTAAACGGCAGACCGAGGAACACATCACATGAGCGCTGATATAGCTGGCAAGAGAGCTTGCCATCGGCAACGTAGAACTGGAAGAACGCATGGCAAGGTGCCAGCGCCATTTGGTCCAGTTCACCGACATTCCATGAGGAGACAATGATACGGCGTGAATTGGGATCTTGTTTCAACTGCTGAATAACCGCGCTCAGTTGGTCGATTTTTTTGCCGTCGGCAGCACCCCAGGCGCGCCATTGCTTGCCATAAACCGGGCCGAGATCGCCATTTTCATCTGCCCACTCGTCCCAAATCGAGACGTTGTTTTCGCGCAAATAAGCAATGTTGGTTTCGCCTTTCAGGAACCAAAGCAGTTCATGAATAATGGAGCGTAAATGACATTTTTTCGTCGTGACCAACGGGAAGCCATCTTGCAGATTGAAACGCATCTGATGACCAAAAATTGACACCGTACCTGTACCGGTACGGTCAGCTTTAGGTGTGCCCTCATCGAGCACTTTCTGCATTAAAT
>Ga0209848_1000798_pt1 | contig 10321 bp, 10 predicted proteins | sample OrgsoiDNA_201062_FD_185810 | JGI IMG/M metagenome (GOLD analysis project Ga0209848, IMG submission 185810) | Permafrost soil microbial communities from the Arctic, to analyse light accelerated degradation of dissolved organic matter (DOM) -... | ecosystem: Environmental > Terrestrial > Soil >...
TGTATGAGGCGGGCCGCACCAGCTACCTCGACCTGCTCGAAGCGCAGCGCAACCTGACGACGGTCGAACGCAGCGCCGTGCAGCTGCGCGGCAGCCGCGCCGTCACGACGGTGGCGTTGATACGGTCCTTGGGCGGCGGCTGGGATGCGGCGCCGGGTCCGAGCTTGGCGTTGGCCAGCGCAGGCGATGCGCGTACAGGCCGTTGAAGTCGCTGCAGGGATACTGCTCCATGGGGCGTTGCCGGCGGCGCGCCCATGGAGCGGAGTTGCGCACCGCAGTGCATGGTCATCTAAGAAAAACCGTTGCCTTGTATCTGAGCGAGTCACCGGACGGCACTGTGCTGCACATTCCGGGCGGCTTGCCAAGTTGCTGCCGTCAAAAGAAGCCGGGCGCTTGGACCGGCGCCCTGCGGCAGACGCCGGCCTTGCGGCCAGGGCAGACTTATTTGCCCGCAGCCGCAGCCGCTTTTTCAATCACGGCGGCGACTTCTTTTGGCCGCGAAATGTAGACCGCGTGGCTGGCCTTGATTTCGGTGACTTGCGCGCCGGCGCGCTTGTACATGAAGCGTTCCAGTTCGGGATTGATGGCGTGGTCTTCGGTGGCGACGATCGCCCAGGTCGGCTTGACCTTCCAGGCGGGGTTGCTGATCTTCTGGCCGAAATTGGCGCCATTGGTCAGCACCTGCGAGATGGCCATGAAGTGGCTCAGCGCGACCGGCAGGTCGGCGGCGAAGTCGGCGTGGAATTTGTCGGCCGGCAGATAGACGTAGCCGTCGGCGGTCGGGACGATGTCGTTCGAGACGGCGGGGATTTGCTTCAGCAGCTGGCCGGCCACTTCGCCTTCGTCCGGCATCAGGGCGGCGACATAGACCAGCCCGGCCACTTTCGGATCGGTGCCGGCCTCGGTGATGACCACGCCGCCGTAGCTGTGGCCGACCAGGATGGCCGGGCCGTCCTGCAGGGCCAGCACGCGCTTGACGGCCGTGACGTCTTCGTCCAGCGAGGTTTCCGGGTGCTGGACGATGGCGACGTGGTAGCCGTCTTTTTCCAGGATCTCGGCCAGGCCGCGCCAGCCGGAGCCGTCGGCGAAGGAGCCGTGCACCAGCACGATGTTCTTGACCGCGTTGGCGGCCGGCGCGGCCGATGCGCCGCTGGCCGCGAGGGTGGACAGGGCGGCGCAAAGCAGGGTGGCGAGACGTTTCATATTGTTATCCTTGATGGAAGTGGAGGTGAAAAAACGGCGCCAACGAGCGACGTTCGCGGCGCCGGCATACCGGCGCACGGACGCTTTCCCTGGCGCGAGCGCGGATCAGGGATGAAAAATGCCGGTTTCCATCTGTCCGTCCAGCCGCCGCGCCAGCTCGGCGGAAAAGGCGATGACTTGTTCATACGGCCGGTGGTAGAGGCGGATGCGGTCGATCTTGCCGCCGGCGTCGCGCGTCAAGATCGTCGCGCCGGCGATCGGCGCGCCCTGAAACACGCCTTCCCATTCAAGGTGGATGCGCAGTTCCGTGGCCGTTTCGTGGACGAAGACGATGCTGTCGTACATGCCGCGGGTGGCGTCGAAAAAGCGCCGGATGGCGGCGGCGCCGGCGATGGCCTTGCTGCCGGCCGACGTCTCCAGCAGCACCTGTTCGGTAAATGCGCTGGCGAATGCCTCGGCGGTGGCGCGGCCGATGATTTCCACCCAGCCGCTGCCGGGTGTTGCGCTGGGCGTAGACATGGGGTCAGCTCAGCGTGATGGCGCCGAAATCGAGCGACACCAGCAAGGGCTGCGGCACTTTGTGTCCCGCGCCGTCGTAGGCGTAGATGCGGCGCCGGGTCGGCATCATGATGCCCTGCACGTCGCGGTAGTCGCTGACGTAGTTGGCGCCGGGGGCCCCGCCGAGGATGTCGACCGTGTAATCGTGGCGCCGCATCAGGCCGTCCGGCCCGAAGTGCGTGACCTGGGTCCGCGTGTGGCTGGCGATGTGCGGCGGGAAGCTCACTTGCAGGCGGCGCCACGTCTCGCCGTTCTCCTGCCACGGCGCGATCTCCTCGCAGGCGAAGCCGGGTGCGGCGTACAGGAAGGGCGAGGTCAGATAGGTCCACAGCGCCTCGCTGGCGAAGTAGGCGACATGGAAGGCGTCCCACGGCGTTTCCAGTGTCTGGCCGGCGAAGGCGCCGGCCGGCTCGTCGCGCGCGTCGAGCACGTTGCCGTCGAGCGATTCGCGCGTCAGCCGCCCCGGCACGAACACGCTGCGCTGCTGCGGCGCGCCGAACGGCGTGATGCTGACGCGCTCGTGGTGGGTGTCGATTTCGATGACCTTGTCGGTCAACATGCCGGCCTGCTGCTTCAGATGCCAGATGGCGCCGCCTATCGACACCTCGGCGCTCAGCTTGTTGTAGCGATTCCAGCGCTCAAGGCCGCCGTGGGCTTGGAGTGCGAAGGCGAGCAGATCGTTCATGACGGACCTTTCGTGGTGGGGAGGGCGACAGCGCGGCTGCGTGAGACGGCGCCAGGCAGCACGTCGAACGGAGACGGTAGTCTTTGCTAAACCATCACAATGGTAGAGGCTGGACGGCCGCCACGTAGGTCAAAATACCGACAATTTGTGCCGTCTTACATGCAGGCGACTACGCCTTGACGCCTGCTGCGCAGTCGCGCCGCAAGGACTGCGGCGACTGGCCGTAGACGCGCAGGAAGGCGCGCCGCATGCGGTCGCGGTCGCCGAAGCCGGTTTCGGCGGCCACCATCTCGACCGAATGCCGGCCTTGTTCGAGCATCAGGCGGGCCGCCTCCAGGCGCAGGTTTTCCACCGCCTTGGCCGGCGTGCTGCCGGTTTCCAGGCTGAAGGCGCGGCTGAACTGGCGCGCGCTCAGGTGCACCGACTCGGCCAGCTGCTCGACCGACAAGTCGCGTTTGAGGTTTTGCCGCGCATAGTCGAGCGCCTGCTGCATGCGGTCCGAGGTGGCGTTCAGTTCCAGCAGCGCCGAATGCTGCGACTGGCCGCCGGCGCGGCGGTGGTACAGCACCAGCCGCTGCGCCACCGAGCGCGCCAGCTTGGCGCCGAAATCCTTTTCGACCATGGCGATGGTCAGATCGAGCGCGGCGCTCATGCCGGCCGAGGTCCAGATCGGGCCGTCGACGATGAAGATGCGGTCGTCCTCCAGCCGGATGGCGGGAAAGCGCCGCCGCATCTCGGCGGCGCGTTGCCAGTGCACGGTGGCGCGGCGGCCGTCGAGCAGTTGCGCCTCGGCCAGCGCGAAGGCGCCCACGCACAGCGCGCCCACGCGCCGTGCTTGCTGCGCCGCCTCGACCAGGAAGGCGCGGATGCGTTCCGGGGCCGGTGTGCGGTCCATCGAGCCACTGATGAGGACGGTGTCGAAATCGGCGCCGGCCAGCTGCTCCGTGTCGATGCCCGCGGCCAGGGAGCTGGGCACCAGTCCGCCGTGCTCGGACAAGACGCGGATCTGGTACAGCGGTTCGCCCGCGACCAGGTTGGCGAACTCGAAGGCCGACAAGGCGGCCAGGCTCATCATCTGGAAGCCCGGGCGTAGCACCAGCGCGACGGTTAGCATGGCGGGCCCATTGTTGGATAAGTAGATACCGACTGTAACCGGCTGGCGACGGCAGCGCAAGTGTCAACGGCTTTGGCGGCGGGCGGGGCGGCGATCTGTTTTACAATCGGCGCATTGTTCACGTCATGGAGCGACCTTGGGCCTCAATAATTTCAGCGAGATCGCCACCTTCGTCACGGTGGTCAAGGCCGGCAGCTTCACGGTCGCGGCCGAGCAGGTCGGCCTGACGCGCTCGGCCGTCGGCAAGAGCATCGTGCGTTTGGAGCAGCGGCTCAAGGTGCGTTTGCTGAACCGCACGTCGCGCAGCCTGAGCCTGACCGACGACGGCAAAGCCTTCTTCGACCGCTGCCTGCAAATACTCGAGGACCTGGAGGAAACCGAGGACGCGATGGCCCAGCGCAGCGCGGCGCCGCATGGACGGCTGCGCATCAGTGTGCCGTTCGCGCTGGGCCACCGGCATTTGCTGCCTGTGCTGGCGGCGTATCTGGAGGCGTGGCCGGCGGTCGATGTCAACGTCAGTTTCAGCGACCGCTACGTCGACCTGATCGAGGACGGCATCGACATCGCGCTGCGCATCGGCGGCCCGCGCGCCGACACCAGCCTGATCGCCCGCACCGTGGCGCACGAGCGCCTGATGATTTGCGCCGCGCCCGCCTACCTGCAGCGACGCGGCATACCGCGCAGCATCGCCGATTTGAGGCAGCATGAGTGCTTGTTCTTTTCCGGCGCCGGCCGACCCACGCCGTGGGCCTTCAAGGTCGACGGCGCGGACAGCCTGGTCAGCGGCGCCGGCCGCCTGCACATGAACAGCGCGCAGGCGATCCAGGATATGGCGGTGGCCGGGATCGGCATCGCCAACCTGCCGACCTATCTGATCGAGGACGACCTGCGCAGCGGCCGCTTGCGTCCGCTGTTGCGCACGGTGGAGCGCGAGGGCGATCCGATCCGCGTGCTGTATCCGGCGCGCCAGCATTTGTCGCCGAAGGTGCGGCTGTTCATCGACTTGCTGGCGGCGCGCTGGAGCCCGCGCGCGCCGTGGGAGATCGATTTGCCGTGACGGCGCGGCCGGTCCGCTCAGGCCGCTTGCCGCAGCGTCGCGCCGTGGTTCGGGAAGTCGGTGTAATGGTGGCGGTCGCCGCCCCAGAACGCGTCGCGTTCGTATGGCGTCAGTGGCAGATCGTGTTTCAGGCGCTCAGGCAAATCCGGGTTGGACGAGAACCAGCGGCCGAACGCCACCAGGTCGGCGTCGCCGCTGCCGATGATCGCTTCGGCGCCGGCGCGGTCGAAGCCGCCCGCGGCGATGATGGGGCCGGCGAACTTGCCGCGCAGGAAGGACGAAGCCACCGGCGCGGCCTGCTCATCGAGCGTTTCCGTGCCCATGATGCGCGGTTCGATCACGTGCAGATAGGCGATGCGGCGCTCATTGAGGCGCGCGGCGAAATAGCCGAAGGTCGCCTCCGGATTGCTGTCCGAAATCGAGCCCCATTTGCCGCTCGGCGAGACGCGCACGCCGACGCGGCTGGCGCCCCACACCGAAATCAGCGCGTCGACCAGTTCCAGCGGGAAGCGCGCGCGGTTTTCCACCGAGCCGCCGTATTGGTCGGTGCGGCGGTTGGTGCCGTCCTGCAGGAAGGTGTCGGCCAGGTAGCCGTTGGCGTTGTGCAGTTCGACGCCGTCGAAGCCGGCCAGTTTGGCGCGCACGGCGCCCATGCGGAACATCTCGACCAGGCCGGGGATTTCGTCCAGCGTCGCGGCGCGGTGCATAGACACCGGCACCCAGCCGTCTTTGGTCAGCACGTTGGTGTCGAATGGCACTTCCGACGGCGCGACCGGCGGCCGGCCGTCGCTCAGGTCGACATGCGACTGGCGGCCGTCATGGCCGATTTGCAGGAAGATCTTGCCGCCCTTGGCGTGTACCGCGTCGGTGACGCGCTTCCAGCCGGCCACGTGGGCATCGGTGTAGATGCCAGGGCCGCCCAGATAACCGCGCGCGTAAAACGAAGGGTGGGTCGCTTCGGTGATCAGCAGGCCGCCTTCGGAGGCGCGCTGGGCGTAATAGTCGACCATCATTTCGCTCGGGCTGTCGTCCGGCTCCGAACGCAAGCGCGTCATCGGCGCGTGGACCACGCGGTGGCTGAGGGTGAAGGTATCGATGTGGATGGCGGAAAACAGTTTCATGATGGCTCCTGGGGTTATTCAATGCATCGGGATGGCCGCGAATATATCAGCTCCTGGCCTTGGGGTTTATTCCGTATTTGTTAAAATTAAAATAATTAAATCCTTGGTAAGCCGCATGGAATCTAGCTTCGGCGATTATTTAAAATTTAAATGCGGCCACCTTCCCATTTAAGGGGAATGTTTTTCCCGCATGCGAATTGAATATCCGGGCGAGAAATATTTTTAATTATTTTCTAAAAATCATGGCGGTGTGGCGGCAGCAAACCCATCGCCGCCGGCCGATTTTTTCCTTGACTGGCGCCGCAAAGCGCGTAGACTTCTATGTGCTTATTGCGAACAAAAGTTCGCATATAGAACAAATGAGGCGGAGACGACATGATAGACAAGACCTTTGCCACGCTGGCCGACGCGGTCGCTGGCATCCACGACGGCGCCACGGTGATGATCGGCGGCTTCGGTAACGCCGGCATGCCGTCGGCGCTGATAGCCGCGCTGATAGAGCAGGGCGCGCGCGACCTGACCATCGTCAACAACAACGCCGGCAATGGCGAAACGGGGCTGGCCGCGCTGCTCAAGGCCAGGCGCGTGCGCAAGATCATCTGCTCGTTTCCGCGCCAGGCCGATTCGCAGGTGTTCGACGCGCTGTACCGCGCAGGCGAAATCGAGCTGGAGCTGACGCCGCAGGGCAATCTGGCCGAGCGCATCCGCGCCGCCGGCGCCGGCATCGGCGGCTTTTTCACGCCGACCGGCTACGGCACGCTGCTGGCCGAGGGCAAGGAGACGCGCCTGATCAACGGCCGCCACTACGTGTTCGAAGAACCCATCCACGCCGATTTCGCGCTGATCAAGGCGCTGCGCGGCGACCGCTGGGGCAATCTGGTCTACCGCAAGGCGGCGCGCAACTTCGGACCGATCATGGCCATGGCCGCCAGGACCACCATCGCGCAGGTGCGCGAAGTGGTGGCGCTGGGCGAGCTCGATCCCGAGGTCATCGTCACGCCCGGCATCTTTGTGCAACGCGTGGTCCAGGAGGGAATATGATGAACCGTTACAGCCGCGACCAGATCGCCGCCCGCGTCGCGCAGGACATCCCCGAAGGCGCTTACGTCAACCTCGGCATCGGCCTGCCGACGCAGGTCGCCAACTATCTGCCGGCCGACCGCGAGATTTTCCTGCACAGCGAAAACGGCCTGCTCGGCATGGGCCCGGCGCCCGCGCCCGGCGACGAGGACGAAGACCTGATCAACGCCGGCAAGCAGCCGGTGACGCTGCTGACCGGCGGCGCCTATTTCCACCACGGCGACTCGTTCGCGATGATGCGCGGCGGCCACCTCGACATCTGCGTGCTCGGCGCCTTCCAGGTGTCCGGCGGCGGCGACCTGGCCAACTGGCACACCGGCGCGCCGGGCGCGATTCCGGCCGTCGGCGGTGCGATGGACCTGGCGCTGGGCGCCAAGCAGGTGTTCGTGATGATGGACCACCAGACCAAGACCGGCGAGAGCAAGATCGTCCAGCAGTGCAGCTACCCGCTGACCGGGGTCGCTTGCGTGCACCGCATTTACACCGACCTGGCCGTGCTCGACGTCACGCCGGCCGGTCTGAAGATAGTGCAAATGGTTGACGGCTTGAGCTGGGAAGAATTGCAGGCGGTGACCGACGCGCCGCTGTTACCGTTATAAAGAGGAGACCGAAATGACTGATGCCTTTATCTGCGACGCGATCCGCACCCCGATCGGCCGCTACGCCGGCGCGCTGAAAGACGTCCGCGCCGACGACATCGGCGCGCTGCCGCTGCGCGAGCTGATGCGCCGTAATCCCGGCGTCGACTGGAGCGCCGTCGATGACGTCATCTACGGCTGCGCCAACCAGGCCGGCGAAGACAACCGCAACGTGGCGCGCATGTCGGCGCTGCTGGCCGGCCTGCCGCAGGAAGTGTCGGGCACTACCATCAACCGCCTGTGCGGTTCGGGCATGGACGCGGTCGGCACGGCCGCGCGCGCCATCCGCGCCGGCGAGGCGGGCTTGATGCTCGCCGGCGGCGTCGAGTCGATGACGCGCGCGCCTTTCGTGATGGGCAAGTCGGAGGCGGCTTTTTCCCGCGCCGCGGCGATCTACGACACCACCATCGGCTGGCGCTTTCCCAATCCGCTGATGGAAAAACTGTACGGCATCGACTCGATGCCGGAGACGGCCGAGAACGTGGCCGACGATTTCGGCATCAGCCGCGCCGACCAGGACCGCTTTGCGCTGGCCAGCCAGGACAAGGCGGCGCAGGCGATCCGCGAAGGCCGCTTCAACGACGAGATCGTGCCGGTGTCGCTGGCACAGAAAAAAGGCGATCCCATCATCTTCGCGCAGGACGAGCATCCGCGCGCGACCACCATCGAGTCGCTGGCGAAACTGAAAGGCGTGGTCCGGCCTGATGGCAGCGTCACGGCCGGCAACGCGTCGGGCGTCAACGACGGCGCCTGCGCCTTGCTGCTGGCCAGCGCCGACGCGGCCCGGCGCCACGGCCTGACACCGCGCGCCCGCGTGGTCGGCATGGCGAGCTCCGGCGTGGCGCCGCGCATCATGGGCATGGGGCCGGCGCCGGCCACGCAAAAGCTGCTGCGCCAGCTCGGCATGACGCTGGACCAGATCGACGTCATCGAACTGAACGAGGCCTTTGCCGCGCAGGGACTGGCGGTGCTGCGCGCGCTCGGCCTGCGCGACGACGACGCGCGCGTCAATCCGAACGGCGGCGCCATCGCGCTCGGCCATCCGCTGGGCATGAGCGGCGCGCGCTTGGTGACGACCGCGATGTACCAGCTGCAGCGCAGCGGCGGGCGCTACGCGCTGTGCACCATGTGCATCGGCGTGGGGCAGGGCATCGCCATCGTCATCGAGCGCGTTTGAACTCGGGGCGCGGCCGCGCCAGATGCCTGGCGCGCGCCGCGGTCGGCGCTGGCTGCGTATCAGCGCACTGATGCGGGCCGCCGCCGCTGTCAGCGTTGGGTGCGCATCAACGAGCTGATGCGGGCCGCCGCCGCTTGCAGGCGCGGCAGGTATTGTTCGCGCAGCGTGGCGGTCGCGGCCGCCGTCGGGCCGCTGATGTTGATGGCCGCGACGATGCCGCCGGCGCGGTCGGTGATCGGCACGGCGATCGACGACAGGCCCAGCTCCAGCTCGTCCTGCACCAGGCACCAGCCCTGCTGGCGCACGACGGCGATCAGCGTTGCCAGCCTGGCCGGATCGGTCTCGGTCTGCGGCGTCACTTTCAGCAGCGCGGCCGTGGCGAGCTGGCGTTGCAGCTGCTCCGGCGCCAGGCCCGACAGCAGCACCCGGCCCATCGCCGTGCAATACGCCGGCAGGCGGCTGCCGACGCTGAGGTTGATCGACATGGTGCGGTGCGTCGCCAGGCGCAGCACGTAGACGATGTCGCCGCCGTCGAGCACGGTGGCCGAGCAGGACTGGCGCAGTTCGGCCGTCAGCTCTTCGAGTATCGGCTGGGCCTGGCTCCAGACGGGCAGCGAGGACAGGTAGGCGTAGCCGAGGTCGAGCACTTTCGGCGTCAGGCGGAACTGCCGTCCGGCCGTTTCCATGTAGCCTAGATGGACCAGCGTCAGCAGGATGCGGCGGGCGCCGGCGCGGGTCAGGCCGGTGCGCTGGGCCACTTCCGACAGCGTCTGCGCCGGCGCGTCGGCGCCGAAGCTGCGCAGCACGGCCAGGCCGCGCGCGAACGATTGCACGTAGCTGTCGCCGGGCTTGGGCGCCTGCTCGTCGGGGCTGGTGTCGGTACTCATGGATTCCTTGTGATGGCGGCGCTACAATGGTTCGAACTGCGAATGACTGTTCATTATATGAACATGTCCTTGGGTAGACAAATAATAACGAAACTGAGACGAGACTAAATATGACTACAACTCCCATCCTTGAATTGACTCCCCGGGCCCGCATCGTGGCCATCGTCGGCGCCTCGTCCGGCAACCTGGTCGAATGGTTCGACTTTTATGTGTACTCGTTTTGCGCGCTGTATTTTTCGTCGGCGTTTTTCCCGTCCGGGAATCCGACCACGCAGTTGCTGAACACGGCCGGCATCTTCGCTGTCGGCTTCCTGATGCGTCCCGTCGGCGGCTGGCTGTTCGGCCGCATCGCCGACCGCCTCGGCCGCCGCAGGTCGATGATGATATCCGTGCTGATGATGTGCGGCGGCTCGCTGATGATCGCCGTCATGCCGACCTACGCCACCATCGGCACGGCTGCGCCGGTGCTGCTGCTGGTGGCGCGGCTGTTCCAGGGCCTGTCCGTGGGCGGCGAGTACGGCACCAGCGCAACCTATATGAGCGAGGTATCGGCCGCCGGCCATCGCGGCTTCTACGGCTCCTTCCAGTACGTGACGCTGATCGGCGGCCAGCTGTTGGCGCTGCTGGTGCTGTTCCCCTTGCAACAGTGGCTGTCGCACGATGAATTGAAGGAGTGGGGCTGGCGCATTCCGTTCGCGGTCGGCGCGCTGGCCGCGCTGGTGTCGCTGCAGCTGCGCAAATCGCTGACCGAAACCACCTCGGCCGCCGACCGCGCCAACAGCCAGGCCGGCAGCCTGCGCG
>Ga0209848_1000800_pt1 | contig 10276 bp, 6 predicted proteins | sample OrgsoiDNA_201062_FD_185810 | JGI IMG/M metagenome (GOLD analysis project Ga0209848, IMG submission 185810) | Permafrost soil microbial communities from the Arctic, to analyse light accelerated degradation of dissolved organic matter (DOM) -... | ecosystem: Environmental > Terrestrial > Soil >...
GCGCGCCGCCGGTTTCCTCGTATTTGAGCTTGAACAGCTGGGTGGCGTGCTCGGTCTGGCGCAGGATGTGGCTCGAATGCTCCGACAGCGTGCGCGCCAGCGATTGGCAATGCAGCACCGCGTCGTAATGGGCGTTGTCGCGTTCGAGGTTGACCTGGTAGGCCGTCGTCACCCACATCGCCACCAGCAGCGCCAGACCAAAGCCGGGCAACAGTATCAAGCGATACAGTTTGCGCAGGAAGCGGACGGCGTGGCGTATGGAGGTGATCAATTGGGCGCGGTCAGTCTAAAGTTATCGAATAGGTCGGCACGCCCTATGATAGCCGAGATGCCTAAGCTGGTCGTTTCCTATATTCTGCACGGAAAGTTGGCGTTTGAGTCCCGTAGCGTGAAAAATAGTCGGCCGCTGCCCGGGGCGGCGGCGGGCGGTGGCGTAAACCGGACTATGCGCCACAGGATGGAGCGTTCTTCATTCGATTAGAATAGTCGTTCACCTGGCGGCCGCAGCCGCCGATCACGAAGGGATGCTGGTTTTGACCGAACTGACTTTGAGCCTGGCCGCCGCGCGCGCGCTGCACCTGGCCGCGCAAGGGCTGCTGCAAGCGCGCCGCCGCAAGGCGCGCAAGGACGATCTGCTGGAGGCGATCCGGCAAATGGGCGTGCTGCAGATCGACACCATCCACGTCGTCGCGCGCAGCCCGTATCTGGTGCTGTGGAGCCGCCTTGGCGACTATCCGCAGGCCTGGCTGGAGCAGCTGCTGGAGCAGGGCGCGCTGTTTGAATACTGGGCGCATGAAGCCTGCTTCGTGCCGATCGAGGACTACCGTCTGTACCGCCATCGCATGCTCGATCCGGCGGCGATGGGCTGGAAGTATTCGGCCACGTGGATGCGCGAGCGGCGCGCCGACGTCGACGCCATCCTGGCGCACATCCGCGACCACGGGCCGGCGCGTTCGGCCGACTTCGAACGCAGCGACGGCCAGACCGGCGGCGGCTGGTGGGGCTGGAAGCCGGAGAAGCGTTCGCTGGAAGTGCTGTTCACCAGCGGCGCGCTGATGATCGCCAGGCGCCACAACTTCCAGCGCATTTATGACCTGGCCGAACGCGTGCTGCCGCACTGGGACGACAGCCAGCTGCCGCCGGCCGAGGAGACGCAACGCGCGCTGGTGCTGAAGGCGGTGAAGGCGCTCGGCTTGGCGAAGGCCGGCTGGATCAGCGACTACTTCCGCACCAAGCCGCCGCGCCTCGACCCGGAGACGCTGGTGGCGCAGGGCGCTTTGCTGCGCGCGCGCGTGGCCGGCTGGGACGAGCCGGTGTATGTCCATCCCGACCACGCGCAGCTGCTGGCGCAGGCGGCTGCCGGCTTGCTGTCGCCGACCTTGTGCACCATCCTGTCGCCGTTCGATCCGGTGGTGTGGGACCGCAGGCGCGCGCTGGAGCTGTTCGATTTCGACTACCGGCTGGAATGCTACACGCCGGCCGAGAAGCGCCGCCACGGCTATTTCGTGCTGCCGATATTGCGGCGCGGCGCGCTGGTGGGGCGGGTCGACGCCAAGGCCCATCGCGGCGACGGCGTGTTCGAGCTGAAGGCGATTTCGCTGGAACCGGGGCCGCGGCTCAGCGACCGTTTCGTGCGCGACGTGGCGGCGGCCGTGCAGCGCTGCGCCGATTGGCACGGCTGTCCGCAGGTGCGCGTGACGCAGGCCGAACCGGCCGCTTTCGGCGCGCTGCTGGAAGCGGCGCTGGTGGCAGCGCGGGTATCGCAGATATCACAGGCAGCGCAGCCATTGCAGCAGGAGCGGGCGGCATGAGCCGGCGTGATCAACGCTGCTGCGGCGCCGGCGCGGTGCGGCGGCAGTTGGCATCTGCCATGGGTGGGCGCCGACGTGAACTTGTGCCGACCGTGCAAGGGAGGCGGACATGATGCTGCCCGCCGCCCCTGACGGCGTGATCGGGCCGGACGGCCAGCCGCGCTTCGGCCGCTACGCCGGCCAGGTTGGCGCCATCGACTGGAGCGCGCTGGCCCGGCCCTACGCGCGCGGCCGCATCTGGCGGCGCTTCCATCACAAGCGCTGGCACTACGTGGCGCTGGCCACCGAGCACATTTTCTGCGCCGTCGCCATCGTCGATCTGGGCTGGACCAGCACCGCCTTCGCCTACGCCTTCGACCGCGACGACGGCGACATGCTGTCCAATTTTTCGCAGGATGGTTTGCCCGTCGTGTCGGCTCGCCTGGCCGACCACGCCGGCGGTTCCAGCACGTTCAAGGCGGGCGCCAGCAGTATCGCCATCGCTGCCACCGGCGCCGGCACCTACAGTGTGGCGCTGCGCTGCGCCTATCTGGAAATCGACGCCGAATTCGGCCCCGGCGCGGCGCCGCTGCTGCTGGCGACGGGGCCGGTCGACGGCGGCTCGGTGCACGCGACGCAGAAGTCGTCCGGCCTGCCGGTGACGGGCGAGGTGCGCACCTTCCGCGAAGATCCCTACGACCTGGCCGGCGGCGTGGCCAGCTTCGATTATTCCAACGGCCTGCTGGCGCGCGATACGTCGTGGCGCTGGGCTTCGGCGCATACTCTGGAACTGGGTTTCAATTTGCAGGCCGGTTATTTTGGCGCCAACGAGAACGCGCTGTGGCTCGACGGGCAGGTGTACGGGCTGGGACCAGTACACTTTATTTACGACGCCACCGATCCGCTGTCGCGCTGGCATATCTTCACTGAAGATGATCAGCTCGAACTGTGGTTCACGCCGGACGGCGCGCGGCGCGACAACAAGAACCTGGTGATCGCCGCCAGCCGCTACCTGCAACCCATAGGCACCTTCAGCGGCTGGGTCAGGAGCGCTCCGGATGCACCGAAACGCATCGTCACGCAGCTCGCCGGCGTGACCGAGGACCACACGTCGCGCTGGTAGGCGGCGCATCATGTCAGGAAAACGCGACGTCAGGAGGACGGCACCGTGAGCATACGTAATCTGGACCATTTGTTCGATCCGCGCTCGGTGGCGGTGGTCGGCGCGTCGTCGCAGCCGCAGCGCATCGGCGCGCGGGTGCTGGCCAATCTGGTCGACGGCGGCTACGGCGGCGCGCTCTGGCCGGTCAATCCCAAGTACGACGCGCTGCTCGGCATGCGCTGTTACGGCAAGGTGTCGGCGCTGCCGGCGGCGCCGCAGCTGGCGATACTGTGCACGCCGCCGGCCACGATACCCGGCCTGATCGCGGAGCTGGGCGCGCGCGGCACCCGCGCCGCCATCGTCATGACGGCGGGGCTGGGCGAGGTCAAGGCCAGAGGCGGCGGCAGCGTCAAGGAGGCGATGCTGGCGGCGGCCAAGCCGCAGCTGATGCGCATCCTCGGGCCGGGCAGCCTGGGCTTGCTGTCACCGGCGGCGCGGCTCAATGCCAGTTTCACGCATATCGGCGCGGTCCCCGGCAAGATCGCCTTCGTGTCGCAATCGGGCGCGCTGGGTGCTGCGGTGCTGGACTGGGCCAGCCTGCGCGGCATCGGCTTTTCGCGCTTCGTGGCGATGGGCGAGGGCGCCGACATCGACTTCGGCGACCTGCTCGATTATCTGGCCAACGACGCCGCCACCAGCGCCATCTTGCTGTGCATGGAGCACATAAACTGCGCGCGCAAATTCATGTCGGCCGGGCGGCTGGCGGCGCGCGGAAAGCCGGTGATCGTGCTGAAAGTCGGACGCGAAAGCAGCGCCCAGGCCGAGCAGGTGTTCGACGCCGCGCTGCGCCGCGCCGGCATGCTGCGCGTGCATTCGACCGAAGAACTGTTCGACGCGGTCGAGACGCTGGCGCGCGCGAAGGGCCAGCGCGGCGAGCGGCTGGCGGTGCTGACCAACGGCCGCAGCCTGGGCCTGATCGCGTCCGACGCGCTGACCGACGGCGGCGCGCAACTGGCGCAGCTGTCGGCCGACACGCTGGCGCGGCTGGCGCAGATGGCGGCGCCGCAAGCCAATCCGCTGGATCTGCTGGCCGACGCGCCGGTCGAACGCTACGCCGGCGTGGTCGATGCGCTGCTGCGCGAATCGCAGGCCGACGCGCTGCTGTTCCTGCACGCGCCGACGGCGATGGTGCCGGCCACCGACATCGCCGGGGCGCTGGCGCCGTTGATGCAATCGGCCTCGCGCAACGTGCTGTCCTGCTGGCTGGGCGGACGTGCGGTGGCGGCGGCGCGCCAGGTGTTTTCGGACGCCGGCCTGCCGACCTACGACACGCCGGAAAAAGCGGTGCATGGCTTTTTGCAGATCATGCAATACCGCCGCAACCAGTCCTTGCTGATGGAAGTACCGGCACAGTTGCCGATGGCCGCCGCGCCGCAACGCGCCGCCGCGCGCGCCGCCGTGGCCAGTGTACTGGCCGCCGGCCGCACTGTACTGGACGCGGCCGAGACGCAGGCGCTGCTGGCGGCGTATGGCATCGCGATGCCGGAAACGCGCGTGGTCGACGACGTCGAACAGGCCGTCGCGGCGGCCGGGCAGATCGGCTATCCGGTGGCGCTGAAAGCCAGTTCGGCGGCGATCGAACGCAAGTCCGAGGTCGGCGGCGTGCTGCTCGACCTTGAAGATGCGGAAATGCTGCGCTCCGCGGTAACGGCGCTGCGCGAACGCATCAGGCGCCTGCGCCCGGACGCCGCGCCCTCGTTCGCGGTGCAGCGCATGGCGCGCCGGCCGCAGGCGCGCGAGCTGGCCGTCAGCATGGCGCAGGATGCCAATTTCGGGCCGGTGATCGTGTTCGGCCAGGCCGGCGCGCTGGCCGAATGCGCCGACGAACTGGTGTCCGAGCGCGCCGTCGGCCTGCCGCCGCTGAATATGGTGCTGGCGCGCGACATGGTCGAACGCACCCGCGCGGGCCGCGTGCGGCTGCTGGCCGGCCAGGGAGCGCGCGCGCCGGCCGATGCCGACGCCGTCTGCCGCACGCTGGTGCAGGTGGCCGAAATGGTGGCCGACGTGCCGGAGCTGGCGGGACTGGACATCAATCCGCTGCTGGCCGACGCCGACGGCGTGATCGCGCTTGGCGCGCGCGTGCGCCTCGGGCCGCCGCGCGCGGCCGGCAGTCTGGCGATCCGGCCCTATCCGCAGGAGCTGGAGCAGCAGCTGGCGTGGCGCGGCGGCACCATCATGTTGCGGCCGATCCGGCCGGAGGACGCGCCGCAGCACCAGGCCTTTTTCCGCGCGCTGCATCCGGACGACGTGCGGCTGCGCTTCTTCACGGCGATGCGCGAGCTGTCGCCGGCGCAGCTGGCGCAACTGACCCAGATCGATTACGACCGCGCCATGGCCTTCATCGCCACCCGTGCCGGCGTCGACGGCGTGGACGAGACGCTGGGCGTGGTGCGCGCCGTGGCCGATCCGGACAACCTGAGCGCGGAATTCGCCATCATCGTGCGCTCCGATTTGAAGGGGCAGGGACTCGGTTATCTGCTGTTCCAGAAGCTGGTCGATTATTTCCGCGATCACGGCACGGGCGAGCTGATCGGCGAGGCGCTGTCGGAAAACGGCGGCATGCAAAAGCTGGTGCGGGCCTTCGGCGGCACTGTGGCGCCGCACGCCGAGGCCGGCATGGTGATGTTGCGCTTGCCGCTGCAAGCAGGCGCCGGTTTGTCCTAGGTCAAAGCGCTGCTGTCGGAGTTCTTTACAGTCTTACTTCCGCCGCGCAGCCATCGACTGCGTGGCCCATGTTGCACTTCGGGAGTCGGAATGCTCACAGCCACCTATACACTGGTTGCCCTGTCGGTCGAACAAGCCAGCGTGCGGGTCGGCCTGCTGGCCTTGCGCCACTATGCGCGCTCGACGCTGGTGCGGCAGAACCGCATCAGCCTGCGCCAGCTGGAATATGCGTGCGCGACCTTGGACCAGCTGTATCAGGCCTGCCACTGGCGCAAGATCGAGATATATCTGATACCGGCCATCCGTGGCGGCAGCGAGCGCGCCGACCAGCTGCTCGATGAATTGAGCCGTTTGAACCAGGCCGCGCTGGACGCGTTCCGCACGCTGCAGGAACGCATCATGGGCGTGGACGGCGGCGTTGAAACGCAGGTGGCGCAAGTGTGCGACGGCATTGAGACCTTTTGCGCGGCGCTGTTGCAGCGGCTGGAAAAGGAGGAGCAGGAGCTGTTCGCGCTGGCCCGCCGCGTCATCTGCGGCGAGGCGTGGTTCGCCATCGCCAACCAGTTCATGCTGCACGATGCCCGCGCCGATGAGGCGCGCCGCACGCGGCAAGTGCTGCCGTCTTCGGTGACCGCGCCGCCGGCCGCGCCCCAGCTGGCCCTGTCGGTGTGGCCCGACGGCGCCGATGACCGCCCATACATGGTGCCGCAACTGGCGGCCTTGCCATTGCCGAATGGTGGCGCCGCGCCGTCGGCATGCCAGCGGGCGTCCGATGCATCGGACCATGCATGGTCCCCGTCATCAGCCCACTCGTCAGCCCACTCATCAGCCCACTCATCAGCCCACTCATCAGCCCACTCATCAGCCCACTCATCAGCCCACCCATCGGCCCATCCCGCCTGCCATGCCTCGCCCCGGCATTCGCCGCGCCAGCCCGGCGCCAACCGTCGCGCCACCGCAGAATAAGGCCGGGACGGGCAAATTTCCCCTGCTTTGCTATGATGGTGGTTTTAGCCCTTCATAGCTGACCATGTTCGAATTCCTCTTTAAGCGCGCTACCGATAAGCCGTCCGACCCGCAAACTGCGGTGGCCGCCTCCGAACAGACCGATGCCGCCGCCGAGTCGGCGTCGCGGCGCGACGAGCAGGCCGAACGCGCCCGCGCGCTGGCCGGCGATGAGGCGGGCGCCGTCGCGCTGATCCTCGGCAGCGAATTCGCTGGCGTGCGCCTGGCCGCCGCCGAGCATGTGCAATCGCGTCCGGCGCTGGAGCAGGTGCTGCAGGCGATGCGCAATACCGACCGCCGCGTCGCCAAGTTGATGCAGGGCCGCCTCGACGCGATCCGCTACCAGCTCGCCGAGCAGCAAAAGGCGCAGGCGTGCATCGCCAGCGCCGAAAAGCTGCTGCAGGATGAGAAGCTGACGCCAAACATGGTGGCCGACCTCGATCGCCAGTGGAAGATCACGGCGGCCGACGCCACGCTGGCCGCGCAATTCGACACGGTGCGCGCCGCGCTGGCCGCGCGGCTGGAAACGCAGGTCAGCCTGCAGCGCACCATCATCGATGCGCTGGCGCAGTTGCGCCAGTTGCCGGCCGCCGGCCTGTCGCCGGACGAAGCCGCGCAGGCGCTGGCACGCTGGCAAGCCGCGCACGCCGAGTACTCGGTCGCGCCCGAACACGCCTCGCTGCCGCGTCACCTGCTGAGCGACTTCGCGCAGGCGCTGGAGCAGGCCGGCACCGCGCTGGCGGCGCTTGCCCAACATGGCGCCGCGTTCGACGCGCGCCAGTCCGCGCTGGCCGCCTGGCAGGCCGTCGCCGCCGATGCGTTCGATGCGGAACAGATGCAACGCAGCTGGAGTAGTCTGCCGCGCGTGCCGGACAGCGACTTGTCGCAACGTCTGCAAGCCGATTTCGATACGCAGTTGGCGCGTGCGCCGGCGGTAGCGTCGGTGCAGCCGGCGCCGGCCGCCGCGAAAGAGCACAAGGAAGCGCGTCCCGCCAAGGCGTCGAAGCCGGCCAGGGAAGTCGATCAGCAGTTCGTCGACACGCTGGCCGCGATGGAGGCGGCGCTGGCCGAAGGCCTGTTGCACGCCGCGTCCGAGCACGATAAATGGCTCAAGGAGCACAAGGGCGGGCGTTTGACGCCGGCGCAGGCCGACCGTCTGGCCCATGTGCGCGCCGAGCTGAAACGCCTCGGCGACTGGGCGCGCTGGGGCGGCAACGTCTCGCGTGAAGAATTGATCAAGGCCGTCGAAGACCTGCCGGCGCAAAACCTGGCGATGAGCGAGCTGGCCAAAAAGGTCGGCAGCATGCGCGAGCGCTGGAAGTCGCTCGACGCGCTGTCCGGCCACGCGCCGAAAAACCTGTGGGAACGTTTCGATGGCGCCTGCACCGCCGCCTACGCGCCGGCCGCCGCCCACTTCAAGCACCTGGCCGATGAACGCCACAGCAACGCCGCCAAGGCGCAGGCGCTGATCGACGAGACCATGGCGATGGCCGGCGCCGAACACGCGGACTGGAAAAATGTCGCCGCTGCGGGCCAGCGTTTGCGCCAGTTGTGGGGCCGTCTCGGCACCATCGACCGCAAGGAAAAGAAAAAGCTCGATGCCGCGTTCGAGCAGGCCTTGTCCGCGCTGGTCGCGCCATTGACCGAGCAGCGCAAGGTCGAGGTGGCGCGCCGCGAACAGTTGATCGCCGAAGTCGAGGCGCTGACGCCGCATGACCGCAGCACGCTCGACGCGGTGCGCCGCGCGCAGGAACGCTGGCAGGAGCAGGCCAAGGCGCTGCCGCTGGACCGCAAGGTCGAGCAGGCGCTGTGGCTGCGCTTCCGCGCCGCCTGCGACCAGGTCTTCACCGCGCGCAAAGAGAGCGCGCACGCCGCCGACAGCGAACGTCGCGCCCACCTGCATGCTTGCGAGGCGATATGCGCGGGCCTGGAAACGGCCGTCTTCGACGGCGACGACAAGGCCCAGCTGGCGGCCATCGCCAAGACGCTGCGCGAGGCCGCCGTCGCGTGGCATGCCGTCGGCGCCGTGCCGCGCGCCAGCGAACAGAAAATCAGCCAGCGCTATCAGGCCGCTACCGCTTCGGTGCAGGCGCAAGCGGACGCGATCAAGCGCCGCGCCGGCGCGGCGCAGGCGAACGCCTTGCGCGACAAGCTGCGCTTGACGCAGGCGCTGGAAATCGCGCTGGTCGGCGCAGGTGGCGGTGATGGCGCCGATGGTGCCGCCGCAGCCATCGACACGGCCGACTGGCAGCAGCGCTGGCAAGCCTTGCCGGCGCTGTCGGCCGACTACGAGCGCGCCTTGCAGGGCCGCTTCAACGCGGCGCTGAAAGCCTCCGACGGCCAGCGCGCGGCGTATGCCGGCCAGCTCGAACGCAACCGCGCCAAGCTGCTCGACGAGGTGCTGCGTCTTGAAATCGTGGCCGGCGTCGACAGCGGCGCCGAGTTCGCGCGCGAGCGTTTGAAGATGCAGGTGCAGGTGCTGCAATCGTCGCTCAAGTCCGGCGAGAAGCAGGCGTCGGCGGCGGCCCAGTATCTGCGGCTGTGCGCGATGGCGGCGCTGGCCGACGCGCGCACCACCAGCCGCATCGAGCAGCTGTTCCGGCGCATAGGCGGCGAACAGAAATGAGTACGCCGCTGAACCAGGTGCGCATCCAGGCCGGCGATTTCGACCTGGCGGCCGAGGTGGCGCAGCTGCGCGCCGGTCAGCCGGGCGTTGGTGGTATCGTCACCTTTGTCGGCACGGTGCGCGATATGAACGAGGGCGCGGCTGTGGCCGAGATGGAGCTGGAACATTATCCGGGCATGACGGAGCAGTCCATCGCCGCCATCATCGACCAGGCCAGGGCGCGCTGGCCGCTGTTCGGCGCGCTGGTGATCCACCGTATCGGTCCGCTCAAGCCGCTGGAGCAAATTGTACTGGTGGTGGTGACGGCGGCGCATCGCGGCGAGGCCTTCGCCGCCTGCGAGTTCATCATCGACTATCTGAAGACCGAAGCGCCGTTCTGGAAGAAGGAGCAAACGCCGCAGGGCGCGCGCTGGGTCGACGCCCGCGTGACCGACGAGACCGCATTGCAGAAGTGGAAACTTGATCTGGATCAAAGTATCGCTTGATTAAGCGCAAGTGCTCATCGAATAAGATGACATGCTTCTTGAAAACTCGTCGACCAGCCCAACTTTGTCGATAAGTTAAAAATTCAGGAGCAATCCATGCGGCAAGACAAACTCACCACCAAACTCCAGGAAGCCCTGGCCGACGCGCAAAGCCTGGCCGTGGGCCACGACAACCAATACATCGAACCAGTACACTTGCTGACCGCCCTGCTGAACCAGGACGACGCCAGCGCGCGCTCGCTGTTGCAGCGTGCCGGCGTCAACGTCGGTGGCTTGAGCAAGGCGCTCACCGCGTCGATCGAGCGCCTGCCGAAAGTGTCCGGCACCGGCGGCGACGTGCAGGTCGGCCGCGAGTTCGTCGCGATGCTGAACCTGGCCGACAAGGAGGCGCAAAAGCGCGCCGACCAGTTCGTGTCGAGCGAGATGGTGCTGCTGGCGCTGAGCGAGGACAAGTCCGACGCCGGCAAGCTGGCGCGCGAAAACGGCTTGTCGCGCAAGTCGCTGGAGTCGGCCATCGACACCGTGCGCGGCGGCGCCAAGGTCG
>Ga0209848_1000803_pt1 | contig 10249 bp, 9 predicted proteins | sample OrgsoiDNA_201062_FD_185810 | JGI IMG/M metagenome (GOLD analysis project Ga0209848, IMG submission 185810) | Permafrost soil microbial communities from the Arctic, to analyse light accelerated degradation of dissolved organic matter (DOM) -... | ecosystem: Environmental > Terrestrial > Soil >...
GGCCATGATCTTGCGGAGGGCCTTCGCCAACTCCTCGGGAGCGCTTTCCTTCGTCATGTAGCCGCCCGCGCCCGCCTTCAGGGCACGAACGGCAAATTGGTCTTCCGGGTGAGCGCTCAAGATCAGAACCGGCAGTTTTGGCCATTCGGTCTTTAATTCCTTGAGCAGATCCAATCCGCTTTTCCCCGGCAGGGCGATGTCGAGCAGTGCGACATCCCACTCTTTTTTTCGAAGCTGTTCCAGCGCCTGTTGGGCATCGGAAGCTTCTCCAAAGGCAACCCTGTGGAACTCATCGGAAAGCAGCTCCCTCAAACCCCGCCGCACAATCGCGTGGTCATCGACGATGAGGATTCGCATCATGTGATGGCGGCGGCTGTGGCGCCGGATTCCTCAAGCGTCGGGAGCGGAATCCAAGCGGTCACGGTGGTCCCTTTTCCCGCCGCGCTCTTGATATTCACCTGGCCGCCCAGAATGGCGGCGCGTTCCCGCATACCCAGCAGGCCGAGGGATTTGGAAAGGCCAGGGTCCGCCTGATCGAAACCCCGGCCGTTATCGTGTATCAGCAGAGCCAGCCGGTCCCGTTGCTTCTGCAGGACCACCTCCACCCGCGTGGCCCCGGCATGGCGCGCGATATTGGTCAAGGTCTCCTGGAAAATACGGAACATGGCGGTCGAAGCGTTCGACGTAACCACTTCGCGGATCAGCAGCCGGACCTTGCACTGAACGCCGGAACGGGCCTGGAATTCCTGGACCTGCCATTCCACGGCGGCCGCCAAACCCAGATCCAAAACAGGGGGCCTTAGCTCTGTCGAGATTCTGCGAATGGATTGGATAATGCTGTCGGCCAATTGGCCCGTGGAGCGGATCCTTTTGAGCATCTCGCCGTTACTCCGCGGCAACCGCCCCGCCAGCCAGGCGAGATCCATTTTCACCGCCGTCAACGACTGGCCCAGTTCATCGTGGACTTCCCGGGAGATCCTGGCCCGCTCCTCCTCTCGAACCGACAGCAGGTGCGCCGCCAGATTCCGGAACTGCTCGCTCGAAGCACGCAGTGCCTGCTCGGCGCGCTTCATCTCGGACAGGTCCGAAGCGATCAGGCAGACCGCCCGCGTCCTGTCCAGGCGCAGAGGATTCAAAGAGAGATGGACGGACAAAGGGGCGCCTTTTCGCGATTGCAAACGGATCTCGCCCCGGCAGTTTTTTTGGGCCGCGCACCGGAGTAAGGCATCCAGTTTGGGATGATCGTCGGGCCACACCAAGTCCAGCATGGAAGCACCGATGACGCTCTGTATCCCCCCTCCCAGGAACCGGGCAAAACGGCCGTTGCAGTGCAAGACGGTGTGGTCGCTGCTGAGAACCGCGGCGCCTTCGTTCATCCTCTCCACGAACATACGGTAGGTATGGTCGGCCCCTTGCAACGTGAACACTCTCTCCCCGCCTTGGCCGTTCACAACAATGGCATCCACTTCGCCGGAACGAATGGCACGGAGGGTCTCCTCGGCTTCGCTCAGTCGCGCTGTCAATTCACGGCGTGAAAGGGCCGGCAGTTTTTGCGGGGAACGTTTTTTCTTCGTGTCAGCCAACCTTTTTCCACCTTCCTGCAAGCCATTACTCCCGCATCCCGAGGTCCAGTCCGAAGAGCACTTTTTTTTGGTTCGACAGGTCCCCAATGAGCCTTCGCACCGGGGGCGGGAACCGTTTGATGAGCGTGGGCACCGCCACAATCTGCTCATCCCTGGCCAGATTCGGCTGCTGGTATATGTCGATGACTTCCAGGTCATACCGATTCTTCAGGTGCTGCTCACAAATCCGCTTGATATTCTCAATAGCCAGCGCCGATTTCGACGTGGATCCGCTTACGTACAAACGCAAAACGTACTTTGCCTGGCTTTTCATGTAGGCTTTCCGGAGCCGCGTCAGTCTACCTTTCGCAGATCCAGGCCCACCAACAGCCGCACGCTATTGGACAGGTCTCCAATGACCGTTCGGAGCGGCTGCGGAAGCCTTCTGACCAGGGTCGGAACGGCTACGATCTGGTCGCCGCGCGCCAGTTGCGGATTCTCCCTCAAGTCGATCAATTCGATCCGATAGCGGCCTTTCAAGTGCTCTTCACACATCGCCTTGAGGTTGGCAAAGGCGCGAATGGACTTGGGAGTCTGGCCCGCCACGTAGAGCCGCAGATTCCAAGCCACCGGTTTCCGGGGGGCCGGTTTGCGAGGCCGCACCTTGGTTATTGTCTTGGTCGTCGGCATTCAGCGTACCGGCGCGACTTTCGAGCGCCCCTCCTTCTTATATGAGGATGAGTCCGCCTGCCGGCTCAGCACCATCTGCCCGCGGTCCTGCACTACTTCCTGGCCGAGCAATTCCGATTCGGAGATAGTCTGTTGAATGATTTCTTCCTCCGCTTCAAACTCCGCCCGGAGCATGACCATGCGGGCCTCGAAGGTCTGGCGCTTGCGTTCCAGTTCGCGCCGGCGGGTCTCCAGTTCCTGCAGGCGGAACGTGACCACGGCTTTCTCGCGCATCTCCTGCGACATCCGCGCGGACCCGGTCAGCACGCCCTCGGCTCCAAGGTAAACGTCCAGCAATCGGAGGCCGTCGTCCGTCAGCACGAATTCGCGAATCTGGTTGGAATGCTCCATGCCTCTCGATTTCAGCACGTACAGCGCGCGGTTCCGCTCTCCCCCGACCTCGATGTTTTTCAGCAGAAGCCAGGTGTCCATGAGGGAGGAGACGTCCGCCTCGCTGGCTTCCAAGGCCCCCGCCGCGGTCAAACTGGTGAAGATCGTCGTGATCCCCTGGGTCTTCAGAAAATCGACCAGCCGCGTCAGCATGCTCCGCACTTCGTTCTGGGTGCTGACCATGAGCAGATTGGTAACCGGGTCCACCACAACTACGCTGGGCTGGAAGCTGGTGATGCGTTTGTGAGTCAGTAACAGGACCTGTTCGATCCCTCCGTAAGTGGGACGCGCCGCATGGAATTGCAGCAGCCCTTTGCGGACCCATGGCTCCAGGTCGATGCCGATCGAACGCATATTGCGGAGGATCTGCTGGGGTGATTCTTCGAAAGCGAAAAACAAGGAGCGATCGCCGCGGCGGCAGGCCGCATCCACGAAACATGCCGCAATGGTGGTCTTACCGGTTCCCGCGGTGCCGGATGCCAGAATGCTGCTCCCCCGGTAAAAGCCCTTGCCGCCCAGCATGCCATCTAAGCGCGCAATGCCGCTTGAGACTCGTTCGGCGGGCGCCTCGTGGTTCAGGCCCAGTGAGGAAATCGGCAGGACTGAGATGCCTTGGTCGTCGATCAGGAACGGATACTCGTTCGTGCCGTGGGTCGATCCCCGGTACTTGACGATGCGCAGGCGACGGGTCGAGATCTCCTCCCGGATACGATGGTCCAGCAGGATCACGCAGTCTGAAACAAACTCCTCTATGCCGTGCCGGGTCAGTTTGTCGGGCTGGTCCCGCTCAGCGGTAATGACCGTGGTCAATTCTTTTTGCTTGAGCCAGGTGAACAGGCGGCGGATTTCGGAGCGCACGATACCTGGGTTCGGCAATTCGCCGAAGAGCGCTTCAAGGGTGTCCAGGACGACTCGCCGCGCCCCCACCCTTTGGATTGCGTCGGCAATTCGAATGAAGAGGCCCTCCAGGTCATACTCGCCGGTCTCCCCAAACTCGCTTCGCGTAATGGACACGTGGTCCACGAACAGTTTCTTCTCCGCCACCAGCCGGTCCAGGTCGAACCCCAGCGAAGCGACATTCTTGGTCAGGTCCAGGATGGATTCCTCGAACGACATGAACACGCCGGGTTCGCCGAATTGGGTAGCCCCCCGAACCAGGAACTCCAGTCCGAACAGTGTCTTTCCCGAACCGGCGCCTCCACTGACCAGAGTGGGACGGCCGCGCGGCAACCCTCCCCCCGTGATTTCATCCAAACCCTGGATGCCGGTGGATGCTTTCGGCAGCGTTTTGGAAGATGGCTGCCTTGTTTTCTTCTTTTGTGCCATTTGCAACGTCCTTGACCCGGTCTTCCCCTAGAAAGCAGCTATACTCTACCACGATAGGGTGAGAATGAATACAGATGGCGAAGCCGGAAGCGATCACAAGCGCCGCTAATCCGCTGCTGAAGGACGTGCGGCGCGCCATTGCCCGCGGCGCCCTCACCGAACAGGGCTGGTGCGTGGCTGAAACTTTCCATCTGCTGGAAGAGGCGCTCGGCAGCGATTGCGAAGTGAAGACCGTGCTGGTAGCCGAATCCGTCCGGTCTGCCCCTCAGTTGGGAACGCTGGCCCACGTGGGAAAACTGGCGCGCGTCAAAGTGGTGGTCTTGCCGGACGCCCTGTTTCAGGGCCTTTCGGGCACCGAAACCAGCCAGGGCGTGATGGCGCTGGTGAAGCCGCCGGTGTGGAAGCTGGAACAGGTCTTCCGCGGTTGCCCGCTGGTGGTGGTGCTGGACGGCTTGCAGGACCCTGGCAACGCGGGCGCCATCGTGCGCGCGGCCGAGGCATTCGGCGCCTCGGGCGTTCTGTTCCTCAAGGGCACGGCCAGCCCCTTCAATTCGAAAACCCTGCGCGCCTCCGCGGGCTCCCTGTTCCGCATCCCTTACCTTCACGGCGTGGATCGGGCGCTGGCTGGTGCGGCTCTGCAACAAAACCGCGTGGTGTTGTACGCCGGTGTCCCGCAGCATGCCGGAAGGCCGGCTCGTATGCTCGCCGAAATCGATCTCACCGCGCGTTGCGGCCTGATCATCGGCAATGAGGCGCACGGCGTAAGCCGGGAACTGCGCTCCGCCGCGCTCGACATTTCGATTCCGACGGTGGGGGTGGAATCGCTCAACGCCGCCGTGGCCGCGGGCATCCTGCTTTACGAAGCACGGCGGCAAAGGGCCTTGAAACAGTGAGCCTGTTTGACACCAGTCCACCCGATGGGCCGCCTGAGGGACCGTCCCCGGAGCCGGAGCATGGGAAGCGCCCGCTGGCCGAGCGCATGCGCCCGGAGCGGATGGAAGACTACGTTGGGCAGGAGCACATCCTGGGACCGGGCAAGCCCCTGCGCCGCCAGATCGACCGCGACGAGCTGACCTCCATCATTCTCTGGGGGCCGCCCGGGGTGGGGAAGACCACGCTCGCCAAACTGATCGCGCGCGTGACGCGGTGTGAGTTCATTCCGTTCAGCGCGGTGCTGAGCGGCATCAAGGAAATCAAAGCGGTGATGGCCGATGCCGAGCGCCTGCGCCGCATGGGCCGCCGGACCATTCTGTTCATCGATGAAATCCACCGCTTCAACAAGGCGCAGCAGGACGCGTTCCTGCCCTACGTGGAGCGCGGTGACATTATCCTGATCGGCGCCACCACGGAAAACCCGTCGTTCGAAGTGATCGCGGCGCTGCTTTCGCGCTCCCGGGTCTACGCGCTGCGCGGCCTGACCGTTCCCGAAACCGTTCTGCTTCTGAAACGCGCTTTGCCGGTGGTGGGCCTCCAGGCTTCGGACGACCTGCTGGAGCAGATCGCCATCTACAGCAACGGCGATGGCCGCCAGGCTTACAACACGCTGGAGGCGGCCGCGGCGGCATCGTCTGCCGGAGTGTTGACCGCCGAGGCCGTGCAGGACGCCATGCAGCGCAAAGTGCTGCTCTACGACAAGGGCGGTGAAGAGCACTTCAACCTGATTTCCGCTCTGCACAAATCCGTCCGGTCAAGCGATGTGGATGCGGCCCTATACTGGCTCACCCGCATGCTCGAAGCCGGCGAAGACCGGCTGTACATCGCGCGCCGCCTGATGCGCATGGCCATTGAAGATATCGGCATGGCCGACCCGCGCGCCCTGGAACAGACCGTGGCGGCGCAGCAGGCCGTGCACTTTCTGGGAATTCCCGAAGGCGACCTGGCGCTCGGGCAGGCGGCAATTTATTTGTCCCTCGCGCCGAAATCGGATGCCGCCTATCGCGCCATGGGCGCCGTGCGCAAAGATGTGGAGCAGACCATCGCCGAGCCCGTGCCCATGAACCTTCGCAACGCTCCTACCCGGCTCATGAAGGAGTGGGGATACGGCGAAGGCTATCGGCATGCGCACAAGCAGGAGAACGCGATTCCGGACATGGATTGCCTGCCGCCTTCGTTGCTGGGGCGCCGCTATTATTTTCCCACGGACCGGGGATTGGAGAAGAGAATTGGCGAGAGGCTGGAGGAGATTCGGAGGCTGAAAGAGAGAACGTAGAAAGAACATATTCACCGCAGAGCCGCAGAGAGCGCGGAGGCAAACGCAGAGAAGACTAATTGAAATAGTTTTGTTTGGCTTCTCCGCGCTTATCTCAGCGTCTCAGCGGCTCTGCGGTAAATCGAAAATTGCCTACTTCTTGGGGGCCAACTTCAAATTAATGATTGCCTGTTTGCGGGAATCGAACGAGCTCAGAGTCTTGGTATCGCTCGCTGCGCCGCTCTTTTTGTCTTCGCCTTTAAGCTTGTAATCCACGTCGGTATTCAGTTCATAGAAATGAAAAACGCCGTCCTCTTGCGTAATGAATGAGCGGATCTGCAAGGTTTTCGTATTTTCCAGTTGCACGATCGCTCCCACCGCGGGGATTTCGTCGGCATTCGTCACCGCGCCCTGCACGCTGCGGGTGGCCGATTCGCCTTTCTTCGGCTTCCCCTGCGCATAAGTAGTTTGAGCGAAGCACGCCGGGGCGGACAGTGCGAAGGTCACCGCCAGAACCAACCAGATCCTTTTCATGCGACCCTCCCTATCCTTGGATGCTGCCGGAACACAGTCCGTTTCGTTCATGAGGAACGCCTACTTCCAATCTTCATCGGCTTCTTCCTCTTCTCCCTCTTCCGCAAAGCCCTCTTCGTCTTCGTCCTCTTCTTCCGCCTCTTCGGCCGATTCCAGTTCCAAAGGGCCGGTGCTCAAGACTTTCAGGGCCGCGCCACACTCATCGCAACTGATGAGGTCGCCTTCGTCGACGTCCTCTTCATCCACATCGATAGCGCCTTCGCATACTGGACACGTCACCATCGAAATTCCTCCCAAAATACTACTGTTATACAACAGACAGCCGCGTTTGCAAGCGCGATTTTCAAGCAACCTCTCCTTTTATTTGGCCGCCTGGGCCATGCGGCGGCGCGTGGTGGCCGGCACCATGCCTTTCATTCGAAGGTACATGAACAACTGCTGGCGGTGCGTCAATTCGTGCTCCTTTACGAACTGCAGCATTTCGAGGCGCGTCACCTGGTCGCCGAATCGCGTAACCATCTGCGCGTAAAACTCCGGAGATTTAGCCGCCAATTCCTCGGTGCGCCGCGCCAGCCAGTCCCGCAAGGCGGCCGCGATTTCGGGGGCGCCCGCGTCGGCTGGCAGTTCCCTGACGTGCGGCTTCAACTTGTCGCGAAAGTCCGGCCCGCCGAAAACTTCTTCGCCCGCCATCAGCAGTCCCGTTAAAGCCTCGCCGGCGTACAGAATGTGCCGGGCGATTTCACGAAATGTCCCTACATCGGCGGTGGGCCGGTAATCCAGGTCGTCCGCCGGAAATTCTTCCACGGCCGCGGCGGAGTCCTGCCGGACCGTTTTCCAGGAATCCAGAATGTGCTGTAGTCTCACCATGTCCACATTGTACTAGCCGGTGCGCTGGTTAACTATAATGAAAGTATCCATGCATCAGAAACTCAACGAGAGGGTAGTGGATTCCGATCCGCTCCAGACTGCGGAGTGGGTGGAATCGCTCGACCAGGTGATCGATGAAGCGGGGCCGGACCGCGCGGCGTACCTTTTGGACCAGCTTAGCGACAGGGCGCGCGCCAATGGCGTCGAGTTGCCCATTCACCTGAACACCCCGTACGTCAACACCATTCGCCCCGAGGCGGAAGTTCCCTATCCCGGCGACCGCGCCATGGAGCGGCGCATCAAGAGCCTCATCCGTTGGAATGCCATGGCGATGGTGGTTCGGCAGAACAAGTACGATCCCGGAATCGGCGGCCACATTTCCACCTACGCTTCCCTTGCCACGCTGCTCGAAGTCGGCTTCAACCATTTCTTCCACGCCAGCTATGGCGATCAGCGGGGCGACCTGATTTATTTCCAGGGCCACGCCTCACCGGGCGTCTACGGCCGCGCCTTTCTGGAAGGGCGGCTCAGCGAAGAGCACCTGAAGAATTTCCGCCACGAACTGCGCGGCCATCCCGGGCTCTCATCCTATCCGCACCCCTGGCTGATGCCCGATTTCTGGAGTTTCCCCACGGTGTCGATGGGCCTGGCATCCATCAACGCCATCTACCAGGCGCGCTTCATGCGGTACCTGGAAAACCGCGGCATCATCGCGCGCACCCCGCGCCACATCTGGGCTTTCCTGGGCGATGGCGAAATGGATGAGCCGGAATCCATGGGCTCGCTCACCCTGGCCTCGCGCGAAAAGCTCGACAACCTCATCTTCGTGATCAACTGCAACCTGCAGCGCCTGGATGGGCCGGTGCGCGGCAACGGCAAGGTGATCCAGGAACTGGAAGCCGCTTTCCGCGGCGCCGGCTGGAATGTAGTCAAAGTAATCTGGGGCGGCGATTGGGACCCCCTGCTGGCGCGCGACACCACCGGCCTGCTGCAAAAGCGGATGGCCGAAGTGGTGGATGGCGAGTTCCAAACCTACGTCACCAAGAGTGGCGCCTATGTGCGCCAGCATTTCTTCGGCAAGTATCCCGAACTGCTGGATCTGGTGGCGCACCTCAGCGACGAGGAAGTTTTCAAGCTGCGGCGCGGCGGACACGATCCGCGCAAGGTTTACAACGCTTACAAGGCGGCCATGGAAATCACCGGGCAGCCCACTGTAATTCTGGCCCAGACCGTGAAGGGCTACGGCCTCGGCGAAGCCGGCGAGGGACGCAACATCTCGCACCAGCAGAAGAAGCTGAACGAGCAGGAAATTGCGCTATTCCGCTCGCGCTTCGAGATTCCCATTCCCGACGAAGCCGCGCGCAACGCCGCATTCTACCGGCCGCCGTCGGACAGCCCAGAGATCTCATACATGCACGAGCGCCGCCGGCAATTGGGCGGATATATGCCCACGCGCAAGGTGCCGGCCAGTTCCATTGTGGCGCCGCCGCTCGAGTATTTGAAAGAGTCGCTGGAAGGTTCTTCCGGCCGCGAAGTCTCCAGCACCATGGCCATGGTCCGGGTGCTCACCATGCTGCTGAAGCATCCGCAGCTTGGCACGCGCGTGGTGCCCATCATCCCCGATGAAGCGCGCACCTTCGGCATGGAATCGCTCTTCCGCCAGTTCGGCATTTACGCCAGCCAGGGCCAGCTCTACAAGCCGCACGATGCCGATATGTTTCTTTATTACAAAGAATCGAACGACGGCCAGATTTTGGAAGAGGGCATTACGGAAGCCGGCAGCATGGCTTCATTCACGTCCGCCGGGACCGCCTATGCGAACTATGGCGTGGAGATGATCCCGTTCTTCATCTACTATTCCATGTTCGGATTCCAGCGCGTGGGAGATCTGATCTGGGCCTTCGGCGATGCGCGCGGCAAGGGCTTCCTGTGCGGCGGCACGGCCGGGCGCACCACCCTGGCAGGCGAGGGATTACAGCACCAGGACGGCCACAGCATCCTGCTCTCCAGCACCAGCCCAACCTGCGCCACCTACGACCCGGCTTACGCTTACGAGATCGCCATCATCGTGCAGGATGGCATCCGCCGCATGTATCAGAACCAGGAGGACCTGTTCTACTACCTGACTCTGTACAACGAAAACTATCCCATGCCGGCGATGCCCAAGGATTTGAATCCGGAGGGCGTTCTCAAAGGTATCTATCGCTTCCAGGCGGCCGCGAAGGGGAAGGCCGCGGTGCAACTCTTCGGCAGCGGCCCGATCCTGAATGAGGCGTTGCGGGCTCAGCAGATACTGGCTGATAAATACGATGTGGCCGCGGATGTCTGGAGCGTCACCAGCTACAACGAGCTGCGCCGTGAAGCTTCGAGCGTGGAGCGGTGGAACCGGTTGCATCCGGACCAGCCGGAGAAAATTCCGTACGTGGCGCAGGCACTCGAAGGCGCCGACGGCCCGATTATCGCCGCGACCGATTATATGAAGGTAGTGGCCGACCAGATCGCGCCATGGCTGCCGGGCCGCATGGAAACCCTGGGCACCGACGGTTTCGGCCGCAGCGAGAACCGCGAGTACCTGCGGAAGCACTTCGAGATCAATGCCGAATCGATCGTGACCGCGGCGCTGTCGCGGCTGGCGCGTGACGGCAAGTTCGAC
>Ga0209848_1000804_pt1 | contig 10246 bp, 11 predicted proteins | sample OrgsoiDNA_201062_FD_185810 | JGI IMG/M metagenome (GOLD analysis project Ga0209848, IMG submission 185810) | Permafrost soil microbial communities from the Arctic, to analyse light accelerated degradation of dissolved organic matter (DOM) -... | ecosystem: Environmental > Terrestrial > Soil >...
GGCCGCGGATGAACCGTCATGGGCCGCGGGGACGCGGCCCACAAGAGGCGATGAAAACGTGACGTCGTAAGTGGCTGAAAATAGGGCGTCGGCTAATTGTTTTCAGAACAACACCGATAAACGCCGATTAAGCAAAGGCTGGGTTCTTATCTGTGTTAATCGGCGTTCAGGCGTTTACCCGTTACGGGCGGCCCGATTGACTTCTTCCCGCCTTCCCGAGGCCTTCTGGCCGCTACTCCTCGTCGTGCTGCGCCGAAAGCCGGGTCACTACCGACAGATCCTCCAGCGTCGTCACATCGCCCGTCACTGAATTGGACGTCACAATCTCACGCAACAGGCGCCGCATGATCTTCCCGCTGCGCGTCTTCGGCAGCGCGTCCGTGAACCGGATCTGCTCCGGTTTGGCGAAGCTGCCGATTTCGTGCGCTACCCACTTGCGCAACTCCTCCGCCAGCTCGTCGTGGTTCCACGTGCCCTTCTTCAACGTTACGAAGCAGGCCATCGACTGCCCCGTGATCTCGTGCGGCTTGCCCACCACCGCGGCTTCCGCCACCGCGGGATGCCGCACCAGCGCCGATTCCACCTCCATCGTGCTCAGGCGGTGCCCGCTAATGTTCATGACGTCGTCCACGCGGCCCAGAATCCAGTAGTAGCCGTCCTCATCGCGCCGCGCGGCGTCACCGGCCAAATACATGCCGGGAATGCGCTCCCAGTATTGCTGCTTGTAGCGCTCCGGCTCGCGCCACAGCGTGCGCGCCATGCCGGGCCACGGGCGCTGGATAATCAGGAAGCCTTCCTGATTGGCAGCCACGGGCTTGCCTTCGATGTCCACCACGTCCGCCAGAATTCCCGGCATGGGCAGCGTCCCCGAACCGGGCTTCAGCGGCACCGCGCCGGGCATGGGGGCGATCATAATGCCGCCGGTCTCCGTCTGCCACCAGGTATCCACAATCGGGCATCGATCCTTGCCGATCACCTTGTGATACCACTCCCACGCGGCGGGATTGATTGGCTCTCCCACCGAGCCCAGCAGCCGCAGGCTTGACATATCATGCGCGTTGGGCCACTGTTCTCCCTGTTTGAGGAACGAGCGGACGGCGGTGGGCGACGTGTAGAAAATGTTGACCCGGTACTTTTCGATAATCCGCCAGAAACGGTCGGGCTGCGGAAAATCCGGCGCGCCTTCGTACATCACGGTGGTGGCGCCCGCGGAAAGCGGACCGTAAACGATGTAGCTGTGGCCCGTGACCCAGCCGATATCGGCGGTGCACCAGAAGGTATCCTGGTCGCGCAGATCGAAGACCCATTTCATGGTCATGTGGGCCTGCAACAGATAACCGCCAGTAGTATGGACAATGCCCTTCGGCTTGCCGGTGGTGCCGGAGGTGTAGAGCACATATAGCGGGTGCTCGCTATCGAGCGGCTCAGCGGGACAAGTTTCGGCAGCGCCCGCGGCTCCTTCGATACCTTCATCGAGCGCGTGCCACCAATGGTCGCGGCCCTCTTTCATGGAAACGGCCCCGCCGGTCCGCTTGAGCACGATCACGTCGCGCACACTGGGGCACTCCGTGAGAGATTCGTCCACCGCGTCCTTCAGCCGCACTTCCTTGCCGCGCCGCCAGGCGCCATCCTGCGTGATCACCACCAGCGCTTCCAGATCCTGGATGCGCGTCTTCAAAGCTTCGGCCGAAAAGCCTCCGAAGACCACGGAGTGGGTGATGCCCAGGCGCGCGCAAGCCAGCAGCGCCACCGGCAGCTCCGGCACCATTCCCGTATAGACGATGGCGCGGTCGCCCGCTTTCAGTCCCCGGCTTTTGAGCACGTTCGCGAAACGGCAGACCAGGCGGTACAGTTCCTGATACGAAATCATTCGCTGGTCGCCAGGCTCGCCTTCCCACAGAATGGCCACTTTGTTCTTGCGATGGGTACTCAAGTGCCGGTCGATACAGTTGTAGGAGACGTTGATTTTGCCGCCCGCGAACCACTTGGCGAAAGGCGGGTTCCACTCGAGCACGTGCGACCATTTCCGGAACCAGTGCAGTTCCTTTTCGGCCAGTTCTCCCCAGAATTCTTCGGGCTTGTCCGCGGCCCGCTGGTACAACTCGCGGTAGCCCTCCATTCCTTTTACGTGAGCGTGTTTGACGAACTCCGGGCTGGGCGGATAAACGTTGGGATTGGCCATAGCTCGAATGTATCAGAATGCCACGACGGCCCGTCCGGCGATCTCTCCCCGTTTCATGCTCTCCAGCACAGCGGGAGCTTCCGCGAGTGTGTGCGTTTGCACCTGCGGCCGCAGCACCCCCTGCGCGGCCAGCGCGAAGACCTGTGCCAGGTCGTCGCGCGAGCCAAGGTAGCTGCCGCGGATGGCGATGCCTTTGAGGACCGTATCGACCAGGGGCAGTTCGTAGTTCGTGACGGAGAGGCCGACCAGCACCAGAGTGCCATTGCGCTTGAGCGCGCGGAAGGCTTGCGGGATGGCGGCGGGCGCGGCGGTGAAGACGATGGCGGCATCGGCGCCGCGCACATCATTCCCGGCGCCGGCGGTGCGGGCCAAATCCAGCTTCTCCTGGTTGGGGTCGGACACGGCTACGCGTAGACCCTGGTGGCGCGCGATCTGCAAGGCCAGGTGGCCAAGGCCGCCGAAGCCGAAGAGCGCCACCAGTTGGCCGGCCTTGAGACCGGCTTCGCGCAGCGCGCGGTACGCGGTCCATCCGGCGCAGCACAGAGGGGCGGCGATCTCCGCGGAGAGATCTTCGGGCACCCGCACCAGCGCCCGGCCGGGAACCATCGCGAACTCCGACAGCGCGCCATTCAGCGTGTATCCGAAGTTGGTCTGCTTCGGACAGAAGCGTTCGCGCCCCGTGGCGCACCATTCGCAGGCGTCGCAGGTGGTGCCCAGAAACGTGATCCCCGCCCGGTCGCCCGGGGCCCACGCAGTCACATCCGCGCCCACGGCCGTTACACGCCCGATGCCTTCATGCCCCAGCGTGACCGGCGCCAGCGGCAGCTTTTCCAATCCCGCGACAAACAGGTCCGAATGGCAGATGCCGCAAGCCTCCATGCGCAGCAGCACTTCCCCCGGCCCCGGTTCGCCCAGGTAGACCGTCTCGACTGCCACGGCGCCTCGCGCCTGTCGAAGGATGACGGCTTGCGTGCGAGTGGAATTCATGGTCTTACCTAGAGCCCCTGCAAGAAGTAATTGAACTCTTTCTCGCGCCCGATCGTGGTGTTCCCGCCGTGCCCCGGAATCACCACCGTTTCATCCGGCAGCGGCATCAGCTTGTCATGGATGGACCGCAGAATCTGGCGCCCATCGCCGCCCGGCAGATCGGTGCGCCCGATGCTGTCGCGAAACAGCGTATCGCCCGCCACCAGTTTCCCCTCGGCCGGTATCCACAAGCCGATGCTCCCCGGCGTATGCCCCGGCGTGTGCAGCACCTGAACCTCGGTCGCCCCCACCAGCAGCTTGTCGCCGTCCTTCGCGGCTACGTCAATCTCCACGGCCTCCGGCACGGGCGTCCCCAGCCATCCGGCCTGCACCGGCATCATCTTCTGCAGTTCGGTATCGTTCAGATTCATGTAGACGGGGGCGCCGGTGGCCTGTTTCAGTTTTTGCGCCCCGCCGATGTGGTCGATGTGCGCGTGCGTGATCACGATCGCCTTGACGGTGAGGCCGTGTTTCGCCACTATGCGCAGCACGCTGTCAATCTCGTCCCCCGGATCCACCACCAGCGCTTCCCGGCTTTGTTCGTCGCCGAATACCGAGCAGTTGCAGCGCAGCATTCCCACCGGCAGTATCTCGTGGATCATACGCCGATTGTATACTCAACCATATGCCTCCCGACATTCTGACCGTAATCATGCGCTGGCTGCACCTGACGTCCATGGCAACTTTGCTCGGCGGCATACTGTACTGGCGCCTGGTCCTGGCGCCCGCCAGCGAGGCACTGTCGCCCGACACGCGGGATGCGCTGGGCGACAAAGCCGCAACGCTCTTTAGTCCGATTGTTTTCGCTTCCATCGCCGGGTTGCTCGTCTCGGGCGTCTTCAAGTATCTGACCAGCCCGGGCCATCAACCCGTCTACCACATGATCTTCGGCATCAAGATGCTGCTGGCGCTGCACGTGTTCGCCGTCGCCATTTTGATCGCCCGCCCCGGGAACCCGCGGCGCACTCGCATGCTCACCGGCACCGTGATCTCCGGACTGTTGATCGTGTTTCTCTCGGCGTGGCTGCGGCACATCTTCTAGACTGAAAGCATGACTAAGGGCTACGAATGACTGAGGGCTACGGAGCGCTGCGCCATGGCGCGGCATGGATGGATCTCTCGGCGCACGGCCGCATTGTCGCGCGGGGCCGCGACCGCGCGCGCCTGCTGCACAACATCTGCAGCAACGAAGTGAAGAAGATGACGCCTGGGATGGGCAGCTACGCGTTCCTGCTGAGCCCGCAGGGACGCATCCAGGCCGATATGCACCTGCTCTGTCTGGCAGACCACTTCCTGATCGACACGGAGCCCGAGTTGCGCGAGAAGGTGCGGCAGCACATCCAGCGCTACATCATCGCCGACCAGGTGGAACTGGAAGACGTCACCGGCGTCACCGCCGCTATTGCCGTGGAAGGCCCAGGCGCCGAGCGAATTCGGCCGGCGGCGGGCGGCCACAACATCGCGCCGTTCAGCCTGACCGGCCAGCCCGGCTACCGCATCTACTGTTCGGCCGAAGAGAAGGCCGGCGTCATCCGTGAACTTGAATCGCGTGAGCTTGTATCAGGCGGCGCCGTGCCCGCCACCGCGGAAGACGCCCGCGCGGTGCGCATCGAAAACGGCAAGCCGCGCTACGGCGAGGACATTCGCGAAACCTCTCTGGTTCAGGAGACCCAGCAACTGCACGCCGTGAGTTTCACCAAAGGCTGTTACATCGGCCAGGAAATAGTCGAGCGCGTGCGCGCCCAGGGCCACGTGAACAAGAAGTTGGTCCGCATTGAATTCGATACCGCGGACCCGGTAGCGCCAGGCACGAAGCTGACCGTCGCCGGAGCCGAAGTGGGGGAAGTCACGTCTTCCGTCAACTCCCCGCAATCCGGAAAGGTAATCGCACTGGCCGTGGTGCGCACGCAATTCGCGGAGCCGGGGACGCTATTCGATTCCGGCGCGCAACTTCGCTAACAAATCCGCGGGGATCCGCAAATTCCCTCCGCATCCCGTCCCCAGCATCACTCCCGGCTTCGCCGCTCCATGAAAATCCGAGCCCCCGGTGACCATCAACCCATAGCGGGCCGCGAGGTCCAGGTACTGCTCCGTGTGGGCCGCGTCGTGGTCGCTGTGATACGCCTCAATGGCATTCAGGCCGTTATCGCACAGCTCGGGCATCAGGGCCGGCACATCGGCCTTCACGCGCACCGGGTGGGCCAGCGATGCGATCCCCCCTGCCTTCCGGATATGTTCCACGCTCTCCGTGAACGTTGGCTCGCGCCGGTATACGTAGCCCTGCGCCGATTCGTCCAGGTAATCGTCAAACGCCTGCCGGAGACTGGCCACGTACCCCTTCTCCACCAGGATTTGCGCGAAATGCGGCCGCCCGGTCATGCCGCGCCCGCGCGCTTCGGCTTCTTCCAGCGTGATCTCGAATCCCAGCTCTCGCAGCCGCGCCACCAGCCGGATGTTGCGCTCGCGCCGCGCGGCTTGCAGATCCAGCACCCACATCTCGAAATCGGCCAGGCCGTCATTCCCCGGAAAATAACCCAGCAGGTGTACCGAGTGGCTGTGCAGCTTGGTTGAAAGCTCTATCCCGCACACCAGCTGCACGCCCGCCTCAGCCGCCAACGGCACGGCTTGAGTGTAGCCCTTAAAGGTGTCGTGGTCGGTGATTCCGAGCGTGTCCACGCCGCAGCGGACCGCTTCCCGGATGAGCTCCGCGGGTGAAAAAGTGCCGTCCGATTCGTTAGTGTGCGAGTGCAGATCGATCAAAGGAGACCAAACCTAAATCAAAGGGAGACCAAACCTAAACGTTCCAGTGTAGCCCAAATCAGCTCCAGGCTTTCTTCGGGCGTCTCCTTCGAAGAGTTCACGATAACCTCCGGATGGAGGGGCGGTTCGTAGGGATCGGAAATGCCCGTGAAGTGCGGAATCTCGCCGGCCAGCGCCTTCCTGTACAATCCCTTCACGTCGCGCTCGGCCAGCACTTCCACGGGGCACTCCACGTAGACCTCGACGAAGTTCGGAATGCGCGCACGTACTTCCTCGCGCACCGCGCGATAGGGCGATATGGCCGCGGCAATCGCAATCACGCCATGGCGCGAAAGCAATTCGCACACGAAGCCGATGCGCCGGATATTCTGGTCGCGGTCTTCCTTGCCGAAGCCGAGGCCCTTCGAAAGATGAGTGCGAACCACGTCGCCGTCGAGCACCTCCACCCTGGCGTTCAACTGGCGCAGCCGTTGTGCCAGCAGCGCGGAAATGGTGCTCTTACCGGCGCCGGACAGTCCCGTGAACCAGAGCGTGAATCCCTTATGCATCGCGCGATATGGACCCGTCCGCCGCAAAATGGATGCCGCACTCTTTCCTGGCGTCTTCTTCCCACCACCAGCGCCCCGCCCGTTCGCCTTCTTCCGGGCCAACGGCGCGTGTGCACGGCTCACATCCGATACTGGTATACCCGCGCGCGTAGAGCGGATGCACCGGCACATCGTTTTCGCGGATGTATTCCTCCACCTGCTCCGAACTCCAATCGGCCAATGGGTTGATCTTGATTCGGCCGTCCGCCTCCTCTACTTTGGGAATGCCGGCGCGCGTAGCCGCCTGTGCGCGCCGCAGCCCCGTTGCCCATGCCCGCAACGTGCGCAGTTTGCGCGCCAGGGGGCGAACCTTGCGCACATCGCAGCACAACTGCCGGGCCTGCGTGCTGTTGTAAAAGAGATTGGGGCCGTGCCCGGTGACCATCCGCTCCACTTCCTCGCGCGCCGGAAAGACCATTTCGAAGTCGATCCCGTAGCGCTTACGCACGGTCTCGATCATCCGATAGGTTTCGTCCGGCAGGCGGCCCGTGTCCAGCGTGAACACGCGCACCCGCCCTGGGGTGATCTGCGAACCGATCCGCGACGCCATATCCAGGATCGCCATCCCCTCTTTTTGCAGGCTGGAAGCAATGGCGAACGAGTCGCCATAAGTTTCGAGAGCCCACGAGAGAATTTCGGAAGCCGGAGCGGCTTCGAACTGCGACAAATCAGTCAATCTCTATCAAGATTAAGGTCAATGGCAGTCCGATGTCAAACGCACCGGTCCCTCCGCCGTCATTTCCGCCGTCATTTCCGCTAACGGTGCGGAAACTCCGCCAGCTCCCGCCGCAACACGTCGAGATCCAGCTCTTCCGCCATGGAAAGGTCCAACACCTTCACCGCCAGCCCTTCCCGCAACTCCTGCAGACGCAATTGGCGGCCGTTGAAAAAACGGACGGCATCGCGATAGCTGTTCACGGCCGCCGTAATCTGGGTGAAAGTCACTTCCTCCACGGGCCCCACGCCGAATTCATTCTGCAGGCGGGCCGGGATGCCGCGAAGCCGCAGCCGTGCCCCCGGCGGGATACAAACCGCGGGCACGGGAGCCAGCCTGGCAGGGTTAAAAAATTCCTTCAGATTAGTCCAGATGCTTTTGTTCGCCTTCGGTGCGCAGATGGCCTGCTTTACATCGGCCGGTGAAGCCAGCCCGAGAGATCCGGTCGGGAATCGGTACGCTACCAGTTCCTCCCCCTCCTGAGCCAGCCGGTTGGGTACTGCCATTAAAGAATAGTCGCACATTGGATCGGTTGTCCCCCTCTATCTGAGTTTCGTTTTGACCGTTCGGAATGACAAGACGTCCGAGGGGCACAACGGTCCTATTCTTAACTTTGGGCTGGTGATTTCCCGCACAATTTGCTGTCGGGGACTGAAGCTAGGCGACTGCGACAGCTTCCAGGCTGGTATCGTACTCGGGCCGGGGCGATTCATCGAGCAGGGGAACTCGCAAGTCGATTCTGGTACCGTTGCCGGGTTCGGAATGAATCGTGAGGCTGCCGCCCACAAGCCGCACTCGCTCCTGCATGCTGACCAGCCCCAGCCTTGCCTTGGCGCCCACCGTTTTAGGGTCGAAGCCGACGCCGTCATCTTCGATGGAAAGGTGCAGTCCTCCCTGGGCGGCGGAGATCAGAACCGTCGCGTACCTGGCGTTAGCGTGGCGCACGATGTTCCGGAGGGCTTCCTGAGCTACCCGGTAGAGACATAGCGCGGACGCGGCCGGCAATGCCGCCGGGATTTCTCCATGCGAGAACCGGATATGAAGTCCTTTGCGATTGTTGAATTCCGTGCAGAGGTGCGCCAGCGCCTGGTTCAGCCCGATCCGTTCCAAGACGGATGGATGGAGCTGGCGGCACACCGAGTCCACCGCCTCCGCCACCTCCATCAGCTTTTCCTTCTGCGAATTGATGCGATCGCTGACCTTGCCGAGGGAGCCGGGAAGCTCCCGCTGGAATTGCGCCATATCGAGTATCAGGCAGCATAGATCCTGCGAAACGGAATCGTGCAGCTCGCGTGCGATGCGCTTGCCTTCCGCTTCCTGACCGGCCAGCAGGGCCCCTTGCGCAAACTTGATTGCGGTGGTGTCGTGGATCACGACGACGCCGCCCGCAAAGCTTCCGTTGGCATCCCGGAGCGGGCGCGCCGTAACAGTGGTCCAAATGCCTTCGGGAACGTGGGGAGCGCGGACGAACATCTCCAGCCCATCCACCACTTCGCCTCTTAGTACGCGAGCCAGGGGCAGCTCATCGGCGGGATAGGGCGTCAGTTTATCGGGCAGAAACAAGCCGAATTCCTGGTATACCGCAACCCCCGGCTTCTCTCTCCCGCGCAGCGTCGGGTGGAGCCGCAGGCCCGCCGGATTGACCAGCAGGAGCTTGCCGGTTTGATCGCACACAATCACGCCTTCACCCATGCTGTTCAGGATGGATTCCAGGATACTGGTTTGGCGCCCCAGCTCCTGGTTCATACGCTTACGGTCGGAAACATCCCGGGCTATGGCAATGACACCGCCGGCGGTGGCCGGGCTCAGGCTGACATCGACAAAGAACTCGTGGCCGTCGCGGCGCCGCGCAAGAGAGTCCGCTACCTCCGCCATGGCACGGATGGAAGCGCCTGCCGGGAGCACGGTCTCGAGCGGCTGGCCGACCAGTTCCTGCCGGGGATAGCCGAACATTCTCTCCGCTTCGGCATTGATTCGAACGATCTGGCCTTCGGCCGAGACTATCAGGACAGCGTCCCGCACGGATTCGACTATGAATTCAAAATCGGCTTTCACCTGATTCCTCCCGGGTCGTCATAGGATTTGGACTCTGTATACCATAATAAGATATAAGGGTATAAAATGCTGATAAATTAGACGCCCTATCATGCGGGTATTGGTACTGCCCCCCAAACGGGGGTGTTGGCGATACGAGCGGGTGCGGTCTTCATTCCGGGCCGGGGAATCCATGGTTTCCTACTCCCGAATTACATGCAATTCCCGACTCCACGCGGCCCGCTGCCGGAGCTTATCCTGCCATCAGGTGCGGATCGCCTTCAAAGAGTCAGGCCGGATCTGGGCGAGGAAGGAGCGAAGAATGAACCCGAAGAATTCCGGTAGCGAGCGCGTACAATCCCGGCCCCACTATTGCGGCACTACCGGGCCATGCCCGGCCGAGGCTGTTCTCGGGGCCATCCTGGACAAGGGCGGGTGCATCTTCTGCGATGAAGGCGTATGTTTGGCATCGCCCATGATCGCGTCCATGTTTGCGGCGTCCGCCAAGTCGACCCGGCCGGCTGTTCCTTCCTATCGGGAGGCAACCAACCCGCTGCCCAAAGTTGGTTAAGACGCCTGTTAAGATGTGAGAAGTGGATTTTGAGGTTAAACCCGAAGCGGCGGTCGAACCGGCCCCCGGATCCCATCCGGCCTGGCGCCGGGTTCAGCTCGCGCGCCACCCCAAGCGTCCCCATTCTCTGGATTATATCGAGCGCCTCTTCACCGATTTCCAGGAGATTCATGGCGACCGCTGTTTCGGTGACGATCCGGCCATTGTCACCGGCCTGGCGCAATTTGAGAGCCGCCCCGTGATGGTGGTGGCCGAGCAGAAGGGCCGGGACACCAAGCAGAAGCTTTACCGCAATTTCGGCATGCCCAAGCCCGAAGGCTACCGCAAGGCTCTTCGCGCCATGCAGTTGGCTGACAAATTCAGCCGCCCGG
>Ga0209848_1000808_pt1 | contig 10195 bp, 5 predicted proteins | sample OrgsoiDNA_201062_FD_185810 | JGI IMG/M metagenome (GOLD analysis project Ga0209848, IMG submission 185810) | Permafrost soil microbial communities from the Arctic, to analyse light accelerated degradation of dissolved organic matter (DOM) -... | ecosystem: Environmental > Terrestrial > Soil >...
TGGTCTCGGGCGTGTAGCGTAGCGTGGACTGGGCGTCGAGTATCTGCACCAGATTGCCCTGCTTCGCGCCCACCTGGATCTCCCGGCTCATGGCGAGCCAGGAGGCCATCCATTTGGACTTCAGCAGCGGCATCACCGGCAAGGCAGGTGGCGTCACGACCGCGACAGCTGCGGGGACGGCGGCGGGCGCGGCATCGGCGGCGGACTGGGCGGCCAGTGCCGCATGACTTCCCAACACGGCGCCGGCAACGGCGGCAAACAATATCGTTTTTTTCAAGGCAGTTCCAATGGTGTAATAAAGGCGGCGGTCCGACGCTGGTCATGATGGGGACCATGTTGCAGCGCAGAATTTTAGCGTTTTATTGATATTGAAAATGCGTAAATTGTCACACCAGCATTGATCCATGTCACTTTGTGTCGCGTTATTGTTGCCCCGGCTGCACAAATGATTTGAGCGCGGCGGTCTTGGTGCGCGCCGCCGACTGGCCGATACTGGTCGCATTACATCGCTGGGAGCACAACATGAAAGTATTTATCACCGGCGCGGCCGGATTCATTGGCGGTTCGATCGCGGCCGGGATGGCGCGCGCCGGACACGAGGTCACCGGCCTGGTGCGCAAGCCGGAACAGCTCGCCGAGCTGGCCGCCATCGGCGTGCGCGGCGTGCTCGGCACGCTGGACGACCGCGCGCTGTTGATCGCCCACGCGCAAGCGGCCGACGCCGTCGTCAACGCCGCCAGCAGCGACCATCGCGGCGCCGTCGCAGCGCTGCTCGACGGCCTGACCGGCAGCGGCAAGGTGCTGCTGCACACCAGCGGTTCGAGCATCGTCGGCGATGCCTCCGGCGGCCAAGCCAGCGACATGATTTACCACGAAGACGCGCTGCCGGCGCCGACCGCCGACAAGGCCGCCCGCGTCGCCATCGACGCGCTGGTGCTGGCCGCCGCCGAGCGCGGCGTGCGTTCGGCCGTGCTGTGCAACACGCTGATCTACGGCCACGGCGCGCTGCCGCGCGACAGCGTGCAGCTGCCGCGCCTGCTCAAACAGGCACGCAAGAGCGGCGTGGTGCGGCACGTCGGCCCCGGCCGCAACATCTGGTCCAACGTCCACATCGACGACGTCGTCGACCTTTACCTGCTGGCGCTGGAGCAGACGCCGGCCGGTGCCTTCTATTTCGTCGAAAACGGCGAGGCGGCGTTCCGCGACATGACGGCGGCCATCGCGGCGGCCCTGCATCTGGGCCCGGCGCAGGACTGGCCGCTGGACCAGGCGATCGCCGAATGGGGCTATGAAATGGCCTCCTACGGCCTCGGCTCCAACAGCCGGGTGCGCGGCGAGCGCGCGCGCAAGCTGCTGGGCTGGAAACCGCACCGGCCGCCGGTCCTCGACTGGATCGCGCACGGCATGCTGGCGCCGGCGTAAGAAAAACCGCCGGCACTCAGCCTTCGGCCACCGTGTCAGTCCAGATGCGGATACGGGCTCTTGCCGCCATCGGCGATGAAGGCGTCGATGCGCGCCTCCAGCACCGGCAGCGGCACCGAGCCCAGTTGCAGCACGGTGTCGTGGAAATTGCGGATGTTGAACTTCGGCCCCAGCGCCGCCTCGGCCTTCTTGCGCGCGTTGATGATGCTCATCTCGCCCAGATAATAGGACAGCGCCTGGCCCGGCCATGAGATATAGCGGTCCACTTCCGTTTCGATTTCATGGTCCGACAGCGCCGTGTTGTCGTGCAAATAGGCCTGCGCCTGCTCGCGCGTCCAGCCCATAGCGTGGATGCCGGTGTCGACCACCAGACGCGATGCGCGCCAGGCCTGGTAACTGAGCATGCCGAAGCTTTCATACGGCGTCTCGTAGATGCCCATCTCGCTGCCCAGCCGCTCGCAGTACAGCGCCCAGCCCTCGCCATAGGCCGAGATATACGCGCGGCGGAACATCGGCAAGCCCTTTTGCTCCATCGCGATCGGCATCTGGAAGGCGTGGCCCGGCGCCGATTCGTGCAGCGTCAGCGCCGGCAGGCTATACAGCGCGCGCGCCGGCAGGTTGTAGGTGTTGACCAGATAGACGCCCGGTCCGCCGCGTCCCGACGTGTAGAACGGCGCCTGGTCGTCCGGCACCGGCGTGATGGCGAAGCGGCGCCGTGGCAGGTAGCCGAAATACTGGCTGGCCTTGCCGTCGAATTTCTTGGCGATGTAGGCCGCGCGCATCAGCAGTTCCTGCGGCGTCTTGGCGTAGAACTGCGGGTCGCTGCGCAGGAATTGCAGGAAGGCCGGCAGGTCGCCCTTGAAGCCGGTCTGCGCGATCGTCGCTTGCATCTCGCCGCGGATCTTGGCCATCTCGCTCAGGCCCAGCTGGTGGATCTGCTCCGCGCTCAAGGACGTGGTGGTGAACTCGACGATCTTCGACTGGTAATAGGCTTTGCCGTCGGGCAGGCTCTCGGCCGCCAGCGCCTCGGTGGCGTGCGGCACGTACTCCTCGCGCATGAACTTGAGCAGCGTCGCATGGGCCGGCATCACGGCCTCGCCGATGGCCTGCACGCCGGCTTCGCGCAACTGCGCCTGCTGCGCGGCCGGTATGGTCTCCGGCATCTGCTTGAACGGCAGATAGTAGACCGTGTCCTGCGCCGTCTTGGCCTCGGCGATGGAACTCAGGCCGGTGTCGCGGCCGGTCAGCGTCACGCGTGGCGGCGTGAAACCGCGCGCCAGGCCGGCGCGCATATTCGCCGTCTCCTCGCTGAAGTAACGCGGCATGTCGCGCAGCCGCTTGATGTAAGCCTGGTATTGCGCCACGTTGGTGAAGTTGCCGCGCGCGTCGTCGGCCACGTTGGACCAGAAGGCGGTGTCGGCGTTGAGCGGCTTTTCATATTCGCGGAACTGCTGCGCGCTGACCAGCGCGGCGATCTGCGCGCGGTAGACGGCGTAGTTGACCTTCTCGCCAGCCGACAGCCTGGCCGGCGCCACCGCATCGAGTTTTTTCATCACGCCCTGCCAGTAGGCCAGGCGCGCCTGCTGGGTCCTGGCATCGACGTGCGGCAGATCGACGCTGATGTCGCTGCTTTCGTCATCCTCGCCCTCTTCCAGGTGCTGGGTCAGACGCCAGGCCCACTCCTGCGTGTAGATGGCCTTGAATTGCGCGTCGGCGGCGCTGGCCGCGACGATGGGCGCCGGACTGGCGACGGCGCCGACGGCGGCACCGGTGGACAGCAACAGGCAGGCGGCGGCGACGGCCGCGCTGATTTTCTTTTCCATGAGACTCCGGAGGGTGGACACTGAGGATTTACAAGTCGAGCAGGTTGCGCCGTTCGCGCAGCAGCGCGGTGAACGCGGGACCGGCCAGCGGACGGCTGAAATAATAGCCCTGCATCTCGTCGCAGCCGCGCTGCGCCAGGAACTGCATCTGCTCACGCGTTTCGACGCCTTCGGCGATGACGCGCATGTTCAGATTGTGGGCCAGCGAAATCACCGACAGCGCGATGGCCGCGTCGTTGGCGTTGGTGGTGACGTCGTCGACGAAGGACTTGTCGATCTTGAGCACGTCGATCGGGAAGCGCTTCAGATATCCCAGGCTGGAATAGCCGGTGCCGAAGTCGTCGAGCGAGATGCTGACGCCGATGTTCTTGAGTTTCTTGAGCGCGGCGATGGCTTTGTCCGGGTCGCCCATCACCGTGCCTTCGGTGATTTCGATGCCGAGGTATTCCGGCGCGACGCCGTATTTGCGCAGCGTCTCCTCGACAAACGGCACGGTGCCGTCGTGCGCGAACTGGCCGCCGGACAGGTTGACGGCGACCTTGATGTCGCCGACGCCCTCGTCGTGCCAGGCGCGGATCTGCGCGCAGACGGTGTCGAGCACCCATTCGCCGATGGCGGTGATGAGCCCATATTCCTCGGCCAGCGGGATGAAGCGGTTCGGCGGCACCTTGCCCAGCAGCGCGTTATCCCAGCGCAGCAGCGCCTCGGCGCCCAGCATCGCGCCGGTGCGCAAACACACTTGCGGCTGGTAGTGGACCTCGAATTCGTCGCGCGCGATGGCGCCGCGCAGCTGGCTCTGGATCGCCAGCTTGTCGCGGATTTCGGCGTCCATGCGTTCGGTGAAAAAGGCGTAGTGATCGCGCCCGGTTTCCTTGGCGCGGAACAGCGCCGTGTCGGCGTTGCGCACCAGCTCATCGAAGGTGCTGCCGTCGCTCGGACTGACGGCGATGCCGATGCTCGACGTCAGCGAGATATGCTGGCCGTCTATCATCAGCTCGCGCCGCAGGCCGGCCAGGATATTCTGGGCCAGCGCCAGGGTCGTGCTCAGCTGCGCGTCGTCCTGCAGGATGATCTGGAATTCGTCGCCGCCCTGGCGCGTCACGGTGTCGCCCTCGCGCACCGTCTCGTTGAGGAAGCGCGCCACCACTTGCAGCGTCTTGTCGCCGACCTGCGGACCATAGGAATCGTTGATGCTCTTGAAGCGGTCCAGGTCCAGGCACAGCACGGCCACGCACTGGCCGTCGCGCCGCGCCGACGCGGCCGCGTGCTCGAAGCGCTGGCGCGCCAGCAGCCGGTTCGGCAGCCCGGTCAGGGCATCGTGATTGGACAGGAAATCAATCAGGTGCTGCTCCGCCTTGCGTTCGGTGATGTCCATGAACACGGCGACGTGGTTGACCACGCGGCCTTCGGCGTCGCGCACCGAAGAGACGCTGAGCAGGCCGGGATAGGTGTCGCCGTTCTTGCGGCGTGCCAGGATCTCGCCCGACCAGTGGCCGCTGCCGTTCAGCGACTGGATCAGCTGCTGGAAAGTCGCGGCGTCGGGTTCGCCGGCGTGCAGCATGGATACCTGATGGCCGATCACCTCGTCGGCGCTGTAGCCGGAGATTTTGCTGAAGGCCGAGTTGGTGGCGACGATGTTGGCTGCGGGGTCGGTGACGACGATGGCGTCCAGCGTCGCCTCGAACACCTGGCTGGCCAGGCGCAGGAATTCCTCGTTGGCGCGGCGCTGTTCGACTTCGCGCTCCAGCGAGCGCGCGGTGGCGGCCAGTTCGGCGGTGCGCTCCTCGACGCGCTGTTCGAGGTGGGCGCGTTCCGCCGCCAGCGCCTTTTGCGCGCGGCCCAGGCGCACGTGGGCGTCGGTGCGGGCGAGGATTTCCTCGGCCTGGAAAGGCTTGGCGATGAAGTCGACGCCGCCCAGCGCGAAGCCGCGCACCTTGTCGTCGGTGTCGTGCTGGGCCGACAAGAAGATCACCGGCACCTGGCTCAGTTCCGGTATCTCCTTCAGTCGCCGGCACACTTCGAAACCGTCGATGCCGGGCATGCGGATGTCGAGCAGGATCAGTTCGGGCGGGCGCGATTGCGCGGTCCATAGCGCCAGCTCGCCATTGGGCGCCTGGCGCACGTAGTAGCCGGCTTCCGTCAACAGGTCGCTGAGCAGCTTGAGCGAGGCCGGCGTGTCTTCCACGATCAGCACTTCACCCTTGGTGTGGTGTTCCGATAAATCCCGATGCATGTAAAACTCTTTCCGCCCAAATGAAGCGCCACAGTTAGTATTCCAACACCATCGACCGACATAATATACCGGCGTCGCCGCCGTGTGCACATTTATCCCGGCCAGCCCAGTTCCGGCGCCAGCCCCGCCCCCGGCTGCGTGCCGTACTGGCTGGCGCCCGGCAGCTGCGGCGCCACCAGCGGGAAGCGCATCGAGAAGCGCGTCGCGCCGGGCGCGCTGGCCAGGCTGACGGTGCCGCCCAACACGTTGACGATCAGGTTGTGGACGATGTGCAGACCCAGTCCGCCGCTGCCCTTGCCCATCTGCGTCGTGAAGAAGGGATCGAACACCTTGCCCACGCTGGCGGCCGCGATGCCGCCGCCGTTGTCCTCGAATTCGACGACGGCGTCGGCGCCGACCATGCCGGCGCGGATCACGATGGTGCCGCTCTGGCCGGGCGCGAACGCGTGCAGCAGCGCGTTGCGGGTCAGCTGCGTGAGGATCTGGCACAGCGCGCCGGGATAGCTGTCGAGCGAGACGCCGCTGGCCGTTTGCAGATCAAGCTGCACGGCCAGCTCGCGCAGCGCGGGAGCCAGCGTCATCATCATGTCGGCGATCAGCGGCGCCAGCTCGAAGCGGCGGCGCTGGGAGCTGGTCTGGTCGACCGCGACCTGCTTGAAGCATTCGATCAGGTCGGCCGCCTTGTGCAGATTACGCTGCAGCAGCTCGGCCGCTTGGCGCACGTCGGCGCCGAATTGCGCCAGCTCCGAGCGGCGTACGCCGCCCTCGATGCTGTCGAGGAAACCGCGGGTGCGGTCGTCCATCGCGCTGGCGGCCAGCACGCAGTTGCCGATCGGCGTATTCAGTTCGTGCGCCACGCCGGCCACCAAGGCGCCCAGCGCGGCCAGCCGCTCCGAGCGCGCGATCTCGGCGCGCGCCGTGTGCAGCTGCGACAAGGTGGTGGTCAGCTCGGCGTTGCTGGCGGCCAGCGCCTGCTGGGTGCGCGCCAGCGTGACCTGCGCCAGCACGCGCGCCAGCACCTCCTCCGATTGATACGGCTTGGCGATGAAGTCGACGGCGCCGGCGCGGAAGCCGCGCATCTTGTCGTCCATGTCGTACTGCGCCGACAGGAAGATCACCGGGATGTCGCGCAGCTGCGGGCTTTGCTTGAGCCGCTGGCAGACCTCGAAGCCGTCGATGCCGGGCATGCGGATGTCGAGCAGGATCAGGTCCGGCGGGCGGGCCTGCGCGCTCCACAGCGCCAGCTCGCCGTCGGGCGCCTGGCGCACCTGGTAGCCGGCCGCGATCAGCAGGTCGCTGAGCAGCTTGAGCGAGGCCGGCGTGTCCTCCACCACCAGCACCTCGCCGGCGCCGCGCTGGGCGGATGCGGGCAGGGGCAACGGTGGCGCGGCGGCCGTCATGCGGTCTCCCGCAGCGTGTTGTCGGTGTCGTCGGCGTCGGCGACCATATCGTCCAGCAGCAAACACAGTTGCGGATAGCGGTGCAGGCGCAGCATGTGTTCGATGCGCTCGACCACGCCGGACAGGGCCGGCGGCAAAGGCTCCAGCAGCCGCGCCACGCGCGCCAGGTTCAGCTCCTGCACGGCCGCCTTCAGCTTGCGCCGCAGCGCCTCGTCGAGCTGGCCCAGATCATCGCGCGACAAGGGCGCCGGCAGTTGCGCGTGCGGACGCTGGCGGTGGCGCACGAATTGCAGGCCCAGTTGCTGCTCCAGCATCAAGTACAGCTGCTCCTGCTCGACCGGCTTGCGCATGAATTCATCGGCGCCGGCGGCCAGCGCCTCCTCGCGCTCCTCGGCGAAGGCCGAGGCGGTCAGCATCACGATGCGCGGCTGCGGCAGGTCCGGATCGGCGCGCACGCGGCGCGTCGCCTCCAGGCCGTCGAGCTGCGGCATGCGCCAGTCCATGAACACCAGCTTGGGCTGCCACTGCGCGATGGCTTCCAGCGCGGCCACGCCGTCGGCCGCGCAATGGACTTCGAAACCGAGCGGCTGCAACAGGCTGGCCAGCAGCGCGCAGCCGTCCTCGTTGTCGTCGGCCACCAGGATGCGGCAGCCGCGGTCGGCCGGCGCCAGCGCCGCGACTTCGGCCGCTCCGGCCGCGTCCTCGTGCGGCGCATCGCCCTGCAGCGCGGGGTTGCCGGCCACCTGCACCGGGATCGTGAAGTAGAAGGTGGCGCCCTGCCCCGGCGTCGATGCGACGGCCAGCTCGCCGCCCATCAGCAGCACGAATTCGCGCGAGATCGTCAGGCCCAGTCCCGTGCCCTCCTTCGCGCCGGGGCCGTCGGCCTGGACGAAGGGCTCGAAGATGCGCGCCTGGTCCTCGGCCGGGATGCCGGCGCCGGTGTCGCGCACGGCAAAGCTCAGGTCGCACTGGCCGTCGGCGCGGGTGGCGCCGCGCACCGCCAGCGTCACCTTGCCCTGGTGCGCGAACTTGACCGCGTTCGACATCAGGTTGAGCAGCACCTGGCGCAGCTTGGTGCCGTCGACGCGCGCGGCCGGCGGCATCAGCACGCATTCGAGCACCAGCTCGATGCCGCCCTGGCCGGCGCGCATGCTGACCATGTCCATCACCTCCTGCAGCAGGTCGCGCAGGCTGACCACCTCGGTCTGCAATGCGGCGCGGCCGGCCTCGATCTTCGACAGTTCGAGAATGTCGTTGATCAGCGTGAGCAGGTGGTGGCCGGAGCGGTGGATGATGGCCAGGTTGCGTTTTTCCTCCGGCAGCATGTGCTTGGAGTCGGCCATCAGGCGCGAGAAGCCGATCACCGAATTGAGCGGCGTGCGCAGCTCGTGGCTCATATTGGCCAGGAAGGTGCTCTTGGCCTGGTTGGCCGCCTGCGCCTGCAGCACCGCCACCGACAGCGCGCGCGTGCGGTCCTCGACCAGCTCTTCCAGATGGTGGCGGTGGCGCCGCAGTTCCAGCTCGGCCTGCTTCTGCGCCGTGACGTCGTAGTTGACGCCGACCATGCGCACCGGCCGGCTGTCGGCGTCGCGGAAGATCATCGCGTCGCCCTTGATGTGGCGCACCGAGCCGTCCGGCCAGATCACGCGGAATTCGACGTCGTATTCGGCGCGCCCTTCCAGCGACTGCTGCAGCAGCGCGCGGGTGGGGATGGCGTCGTCCGGGTGCAGCATCGCGTCCCACATCTGGAAGGGCATCGACACCTTGCTCGGCTCGGCGTCGTAGAGGCGGAACATCTGCTCGTCCCACATCACCTCGCCGGTGATGATGTTCCAGTCCCAGATGCCGATCGCGGCCGCGCTGCTGGCGATCTGCAGCCGCTCCTCGCTGGCGTGCATGGCCACGTAGCGGCTGTCGAGCAGCGCCACCATGTCGCGGATCGAGGCGTTGAGGGTTTTCAGCTCGCCGAAGAACAGCGCCTTGGGCGGCGCCGCGCCGACGTTGTTGCCGGCCTTGACGTAGGCGGCGTAGCGGCCGATGGCGGTGAGCGGCTTGAGCATCAAATGCCACAGCAGCATGTACACGCTCAGCACCAGCGTCAGGTCGAGCACGACGATGATGGCGGCGATCACCAGCTTGCGCTGGCGCATCTGCTGCAGCAGCACCGACGGCGAGGCGTAGACGGTGATGGTGCCGATCTCCTGGCCGCCGGCGACGATGGCGCGGCGCTCGACCAGCAGCTCGGGCGAGGCCGGCGGCGTATCGACCGCGCGCAGCAGGCCGGCGGCGTCGCGCGACAGGATGAAGGGATGGCTGCCGGCCGTCGGCACGACGGCGCTGGCGCACAGGTTGCGGTTGCTCAGGCCGCTCTTCATGATGGTGACGATCTGCGCCTCGTCGAAGTTCCAGGCCGGCAGCGCGACGGCGGCGGCCAGCTCGTCGGCGCTGGTCGACAGCGTCTTGTGCAGCTCTTCCCAGCGCTGTATCCGTTCGACTTCATAGAAATAAAACGCGAACGCCGTCAGCACCAGCGTCACGACGGCCGTCAAGGTCACGCTGACGATCAGCGCGATCGAAACCCGTCCGGCGCGGTTGGCAAGCTGTTGCAACATGGTGTACCGTTTCTTGTCTGATGGGTAATGAAGCAGCCGGATTGCAAGCCTAAATCATAGGGGCTATCGCCGGGCAAGTCCAACCATTTGTTGCCTAAAAGGATCAATTTATAGGCAATTCAAGCGACTGTTGGTTGTAAATAGTCGCACGCTATGGCGGTGCTCAAAAACAGCCGGCCATTCAGCGTCGCCAGCAGCTCGCTGTGCTTGAGGCGGTCCAGCACCGGCCCCTTCACTTCGGCCAGGTGCAGGCCGATGGCGCGCCGCTTCAGGTTCTGGTTCAGTTCCGACAAGGCGAACAGCGCGGTGGTGTCGATGGCGTTGACGGCCGACAGCACCAGCACCAGGTCGCGCGCCGTGGCGTGGCCGCGCAACTCGTCCTCGATGCGTTCGCTGACCGTTTCGACGTTGCCGAAAAACAGATTGGCGTCGATGCGCAACAGCAGCATGGCCGGGTCGGTCGCCGCCGGATAGCGCGCGATGTCGCGATAGTGCTCGCTGCCGGCGATGCGGCCCAGCACCGCGATATTCGGCCGGCTGGCGCGCCAGATCAGCGTGCCCATCGACATCGCCACGCCAACCACCACGCCGGCCTGCACGCCCAGCGCCAGCACGCCGGCGCCGGTGGCGAGCCAGGCCAGCGCGTCGGCGCGGTCGTAGCGCCAGGCCGTCGTCAGCGTCGACAGGTCCAGCATGCCGAGCACG